>SMVB01326895.1_pt1 | contig 17476 bp, 15 predicted proteins | sample 2456461 | NCBI WGS metagenome assembly SMVB01 (sample SAMN11095934, study PRJNA526329) | marine sediment metagenome | biome: Marine sediment; feature: Surficial sediment; material: Deep marine sediment; isolation source: Hadal surficial sediment | place: Pacific Ocean | collected 2014-05 | depth...
AAGGAGCCGCCGCTCTATTTTCCTAGAAGATCAACTTGCTTTGGGAGTGCGCTGGGCAAAGCTGGAAGTGACTTGCAGGTGAAAGACCTGTCTGACCAAAGCGGTAGCGGGCAGGTCGGGACCGAGTCTTGCGGGCGTTGTGGTAACGCAGGGTCCGAAGCGTAGACAGGAGTCGTATGGGGTGCGGGGTAAGCTCCGAAATTCAGAATATCGTGGAGGCCGAGTGGGTTCCCAACCATGAAGGCAGCATGTGCATCGTCGTTAAGCGAGACGATATCGCTCCACCGGAGTCGTGGGCCGCATCACGTCCGAAAGGTTGTTTTCGGAACCCAGGAGGCCCGACCGGGTCCATCGGAATGGTTCCCGATGGGGGCACGTCGCGAGGGATGACCGTAGCGACGGGCTGAGCTGAGGTCGGGAGTCGGACCGACTCATAGTACTGATGAAGCCGCCGAACAAAGCTGAGAGATCAGCCGCGGAGGGGGTGGAGGGAAGGGGTCGGCTTGAAGGGAACTCGTTGGAACAAGCCAAGGTCCGAACACAGAGTCGGGGAGTCTTGCCGCCATCGCTCCAACGAGTGAACGAGGTTGCGAAGAGAGACCGGCGTTGCCGGTTCACGGCGCTCTTGCACCATGTCGATGAAAACGCCCTGAGAAGGGCGTTCAGTCGGCAGAAACGGAGCGCAAGCGCGGGGGTCGATGGGGAGACGGTTGCGAGCTACGAGCTTGCCTTGGAGGATAACCTTCGAGACCTTCTGGAACGGGTTCACACGGGGCGCTATCGGCCCCAGCCCGTCCGGCGAGTGCAGATCTCCAAGCCGGATGGTGGTATGAGGCCCATTGGTGTGCCGACCCTGGAAGACAAGATCGTCCAGGGCGCGGTGGCCGAGGTGTTGAGTGCCATCTACGAGGCAGACTTCCTGGGCTTCTCGTACGGATTTCGGCCTGGCCGGAGTCCACACGATGCGTTGCGGGCGCTACATACGGCGCTCATGACGCAACCGGTGAACTGGGTGTTGGACGCCGACATCCGCAGCTTTTTCGACTCGGTTGACCACGAGTGGCTGCTGCGGATCGTTTCCCACCGAATCGCCGATCGGAGAATTCTACGACTCATTCGTGGTTGGCTCCGTGCGGGTGTGGTGGAGGGACAAGAGCGGAACGAGACGGATAGGGGGACCCCGCAAGGTGCGGGGATAAGCCCGTTGCTCGCGAATATCTTTCTTCACTACATCTTCGATCTCTGGGTCCATCAATGGCGCCGCCGCAATGCGACCGGTGCCGTGATCGTCGTACGTTATTGCGACGACTTTGTGGTGGGCTTTCAGAACGAAGGGGATGCGAGAAGGATGTGGGCCGATCTTCAGGAACGTTTTGGAAAATTTTCCCTGGCGTTGCATGAGGAGAAAACGCGCTTGATCGAGTTCGGGCGGATCCCCGCCCATCGACGTTCTCGATTGGGTCAGCGTCGGCCTGAAACATTCGCGTTCTTGGGTTTTACGCACTATTGCGGTTGGACACGGTACAGAGCGTTTATCGTGAAGCGAAAGACGCAACGTACACGGTTCATTCGGAAGTTGAAGGGATTGCGGATCCTGGCGAAACGACAACGACACTATCCTATGTCGCAGCAGCATCGATGGCTCGTGAGTGTGCTCCGTGGGCACTATGCCTACTATGGGCTCCCCTCGAACCACGCGGCGCTTGCTGCATTTCATGAGGAAGTGAAATGCCTCTGGTATCGCGCTCTGCGAAGGCGGAGTCAGCGAGGCCTGACGTGGAGTCGATTCAAACGGATCCTCGAACTCTTCCCCCTGCCCGAACCTCGGATCACTCAGTCCAGGGAGGCTCTTGTTCGTGACCTTGGGTAACCTTCAAGAAGAGCCGAGTGCGGGAAATCCGCATGCTCGGATCTGTGAGGGCGAAAGCCGAATGGCTGAGCTACTCGACCATTCCCGCTGGAGGAGATGGATACCGGAACGCGCTCCAAGTTCGCGATGGCGAAGTGCCTGCGGGACCCTCTTGCCCGCCTGACTGAAAAGTCCCCACAGATCCCCCACACCGCTTCCAACGCTTGAAAAAGCGAAACCCCCGGAATCTAATGATTCCGAGGGCTTCTCTCTTTGAAAATTGGTAGCGGGGGAGGGATTCGAACCCCCGACCTCCGGGTTATGAGCCCGACGAGCTACCTGGCTGCTCTACCCCGCAACAATCTGGGAGCCGGATAATATGGGGCCTCCTACTTTTGTCAATCGCGAGCAGCCGGCTCGATTCGTAGAGATCAGACTAGAACAGGACGGGTTCCTCGAGGCCCAGCCAATAGCGCCCAATCCGCTCCCAGCCCTCTTCGCTGGCCAGGATGTGTTGAGCGCCGGTCTCGATGTCGCGTAAGCATCGTTGGAGACGGTTCGTGCGAAAGACCGCGCCTGCACCCGCCGCTCGGAAGGCGAACCGGGTCGCTTCGAGCGCGGATTCATAGGCGTGCACGGTCGCCGCGTACGCATTCGCACGCTCGCTCGCCGTGAGTCCTGCGGGCGATCGATGGGCGAGCGAGACGGCGCCGAAGCATTCCGAGACGAGCGCGCGGGCGGCGAGGATCTCGGTTCGGGCCCGCGCGAATCCCTGTTGGAAGGCGCCGCGCTGGGCGAGTGGCTTTGGACTCGCGAGGCGTTGACGCCAGCCGGCGTGCATTCCGACCTCTTCGATCGCACGTTTGCCGACGCCGAGTGCGAAGCCGACATGCGGTGCGCCGGCGAGCGTGACGAGTGGGATCCCGTAGAGTCCGGCGCCTCGCTGGGGAGTGACCGTGCTCGACACGAAACTCAACTCGTCTGGCAGGAGCTGATCGTCGAGATGATAGTCGCAGCTGCCCGTGCCCTGGAGCCCGGCCACGTCCCAGTTGTCGACGACGCGTACTTCATCGCGGGGCACGACGAAGGTCCGCATCTGCGGAAGCTTGCCATCCATGCGCGGCACTTCGCCGTCGAACTCGATCGTGGTGCAGGCCACGAAGTCGGCGTGACGGATGCCGCTGCCAAATCGAAAATGGCCGCTCACGCGCCATGCGTCGCCCTCCCGATCGGCGCGACCCTGTGGCGGGAAACCGCCTGCGATGAGCACGCTCGACGGATTGCCGGAATAGATGCGATCGATGCCCGCCTCGGGGAGGGCGGCGGAACAGATGCCGGTGATGAAGCCATTCATGCCGAAGCACCAGCCGGTGGAGCCGTCCTGGCGAGAGATCTCTTCGACGAGCGCGATCGCACCGGTCGGATCGAGTTCGTCACCCCCGAGTTCCTTGGGGAGAAAACTCGCCAGGAGTCCGGAATCGCGAAGGGCGTCGACACATTTCGGCGTGAGGGTCGCGGCCTCTTCCCCGGCCTGCGCTTCGGCCTCGATCAGGGGCGCGAGCGCGGCGGCCCGTGCGATCAACGATTCGAGATGAGCAGAAGAGTGGCGGGTTACAGGCCTGGTCAGGTCGGGGGAAGAACGATCTTGCATGTCGAGAATCAAAGCTCAGCCGCGCTTTGGCGTCGAGGCGGGGCGGCGGGGCGGGTGGTAGTGCGGGGCGGACCGCGGCGGGCGCCGACAGGAAGCCCGCGGGTGGTCGTCTCATACGGTGACCGGCAAACGGTGAGCAAATATGTCGCAGGTCCGCTGAAAACGAGCCATTTTCGAGTTGCTCCTCCCACGAATATTTCAGAAGGAGGCAATGCTCATGCTGAAGTTCAGAACTGTGTTGAGAGCTGGAAAGTTCCTGTTGGGAGCGCTCCTTGTGGCCAGTTTCGCTGGTCCCGCCTTTGCCGGCAATGTGTACTCGTGGGTGACCGAAGGCGGTACGTACGAGTTCACGGATGATTCAAAGAGGATTCCGGCGAAGTATCGAAGCGAAGCCAAGAAGCGACCGATGGGAAAGCTGACTCGTTACGAGCGCTTTACCGCGGTTTCTTCCGAAAAAGGAAAGCCCTACCCGGATCGTCTCCGTGAACGGCAGACCGCGTTTCGCGAGATGACCGCGGCCGCACCTCGCGGTGCAGTCGTGGGCGCCATGACGTCGCAGGGCGGGGGAATCGGTTACACGATTCCCGTGACCGGCGGCGGCAGTTCGGGCGGACGATCCGCAGCGAATATCTGGGTCCCGGCGGGTCGAGCGGATTCGCTCAATTCCCAGCCGACGATCATAGAGAGTGTGCGGATGAAGCCCGAAGACAGCATGGCGACGCGGCATTGGACGGTCGTCAAGCAGGGCAACGAGATCGTGACCATCATCAAGGGAGAACGTCGACAGCGACCGCTGAAGGCATATTCCGAGAAGAAACTCGATTTCGATCTGTAGGCTGCTTTGACGATCAGTCCGGTGAACGGATGACACGTCCCGTGGAGGCTTGATCCTCTACGGGGCGTCGTCTTTCGCGTCGCCGTCGTCCTTGAAATAGATCGGGTTGCGTCCCGCGCGATCCTGTTCCTCGCTCTCACCGAACGCGGCGGGCTGAGACGTTTCGATCTGCTCGTCCTCGACCTGGTAGAGCCAACCCGGTGGCACGTTTTCGTGACGGGCTTCGGTGAAGATTCCCGTGATCTCCCGTTCGGTCGCGGCGAGCTCTCTCTCGGCGCTGTCCGCGTCGATGAGAAATTGCTGCCGTGCACCCCCACGCGGGTAGTTGCGACGGTGTGCCCGGGCGTAGTTTTCCTTCGCCGCCGCGATGTTTCGGGTGAGCCGGGCGCGATCGCTGAGCAGCGTGCGATAGCGATTCTGCCAGGTTTCCCGCAGCTCCTGGATTTCTTCCTCGGTCTGGGCCTGGGCCGAGGCGGTCTCGGGAAGGCTCCAGAGGAGCACCGCCGTGGCGCCGAGAAAGATCGTCAGGCTGGTCGTGATCGCGAACGCTCGCACGGGGCGGCGAAACGGAAGAATCGACATCATGATTCCGATCAAGCGGGCAGGCTTTGGCTTCGGGGGTAGTGGTCGCTTATATAGTGATCGAGTTTCTGGATGGTCCGGGCGTCGATCTCGAGGAATCGAAGGCCGATCTGATCGGATCCGTTCGGGTTTGGGCGAGCCCAGATGACCTGGGCCGTCGGCTCGACGATCGTTCCGGTGCCGTCGAGGCTGAAATGAAGGCCGACCTCCTCGGCGTGGGCGACCGCGATGGGGGCGTCGACGTAGACGCCGCCTCGGCTCACGTTTCGCAGGGTGCCCGTGAAATGTTGGCCGCGGGTGGTGATCTCGACCGGTTGATGGATCCGGGCGCGGGGCAATCCGGGCGGTGTGTCGAAATCCGTGAGTCGGCGAACGCTGGCGATCAGGCCGTCGCGTTCGAGGGGCTTGAAGAGCACGTCGTCCGCCCCGGCACGAACGGCTTCCGCGTGGTCTTCGGGGGCGTCGGGTCGGGCCAACAGGACGACGCGGGGCGAGCCCCAGTTCGGGTGTGTCTTGAATCGTCGACACAGCTCGGCGCCGTCCATGTCGGGCAGATGCATGTCGGCGATGACGATCGCCGGTTTTCGCTCATCGGCCGATTGGAACGCCGAGGAGGCCGTATCCGCGAGGTCGACCGGGCCACTTCGTGAGAGAAAGACCTGCCCGAGTTCCAGGAACATGGGCACGTCGTCGACGAGCAAGATTCTCGATGCATTCGTCATGATGGCAGGAAACCCCCGTCGCGTTAGTTCGCCGCCAAATTATGGAGGCCTTCGAATGTCGAGAACACCTGCCAGTTGTTGGAGATGCCATCGCGCGTCCAGACCTGCGTCTCCGAGACTTCGAACTCGAAGGGAATGGAGGGCGTGTAAATTGTGTAGGTCACGATGATCGTGGCCCGGGCCCTCTCTTCATCGAGCTCCACGGTGCCCGTTTCGTATTCGGTGAAGCGTGCTTCGTCGAGATTCTTCATGCTTTTCATGAAGAACGCGCGGTCGTCGGGGTCGACGAAATCACTGGCACGTTTGAAGTCCCCGAAGCGGACCAGTGTGGTGTAGCGGTGTTGCGCTTCACCGAGTGAGTATTCGCGATCGAAGGGGTCGCTAAAGTGAAACTCACCGAAGGAGCAGCCCACCGACGAAATCACGATCGCGGCCGTGATCGCCAGGACGAGCGGCTTGAGTAGCATTGGGTACACGGGGCGACGGGCAACGGAACGGGGATGGCTCGGCATGGATGGTGTCTCCAGAATCGTGACCGAGAACACGCAGCATTCGGTGCAGGTACCCGGCCGTGAATGTCATTCTCTTCGGCGCGCTCGGCGGAGTTCTTCAGTTCGATTGTGATCGGGTTCGCCCCCCGTGGGTATGAATCCATTCGGCGAGCACGAGAGATCGAGCGAGACGCGAAAGAAGGCGGGTGATGGCATTCCTGGGCATCGATATCGGTGGGACGAAGCTCGTACTCGCGGTGGGCGATCGCGAGGGGACGCCGATCGTCTCCAGCAGGCGTGCGATGCACCTTTCCGGCGATTGGCGCGTCGACCTGGACCTCCTTGCCCGCGACGCGCGGGCACTGCTCACGGAGGCGGGCATCGGGGGGATCGGGGGTGACGTCGGCGCCGACCCGCTCGAGCGCGTCGGAGTTTCCGTTCCCGGTCCGGCCGATCCGATGCGCGGCGTGCTGCTCAATCCTCCCAATCTGCCGAACTGGCACGATGTTCCCATCGCTGCGGCGCTCGAAGAGGCCCTGGGTGTCGAGGTGCGAATCGAGAACGACGCGAACGCGGCGGCGCTGGCCGAAGCCTCTTTCGGGGCGGGCCGGGGCGTTTCGAACCTCGTCTACCTGACGATGTCGACCGGCGTCGGCGGTGGCGTGATCAGCGACGGCCGACTCGTCCGGGGCGCGTTCGGGAGCGCGGGCGAGCCGGGTCATCTGCCGATCGAATTCCCGGGACTCGCCTGCGCCTGTGGGCTTTCGGGCTGCCTCGAAGCCTACGTCGGAGGCAACGCCTGGCGCGATCGGTTGAGACGAGAGGTCCCCGCCCGGAGCCGGGTAGTCGAACTCGCCGGCGGCGACAGCGGGGCGGTGCTGCCGGAACATCTGGTGGCGGCCGCGCGGGAGGGTGATGCGTTCGCATGCGAGGCCTTCGCGCGCTGGCTCGATCACCTGGCGCGCGGGCTGATTCCGATCGTGATGTTGCTCGAGCCCCAGCGGATCATCCTCGGGACGATCGCGGTCGCGGCGGGTGAGGCACTCTGCTTCGCACCCTTGCGTGCACGTCTCGAGTCCTCGCTGTGGCCACATCAGACCGAACGCCTCGAGATCGTTCCCGCGGCGCTCGGGGACGACTTGCCGGCGCGAGCCGGACTTGCGGTGGCGCTCCACGGCGTCTCGAGAACCGCGACGGATGCGCCCGGCTAACCCGGACCGTCGGCGTCCGCATTCGCGTTAGACAGGGACGCCGCATTCCTATCCACGGCGTCGCGACGGGGCCATTGGGCTTCGACCGCGCAGCGGTCGAACTCGCTCACCCACTCGCGCAGCGCCGCGAAGCTCGATCCCGAAGCCTGGGCATTGTCGAGCAGTCGCATCACGGCGGCGCCGATATCGTCGCTCGCACCCGCATGTACGCGAGCCTGGCTGCCGATCTCGCGGATCATCGTGCTGATCGAACCGATCGAGGACGTGATGAGCTGGCTCGTATCGCGTTGTTCGTCCGTCGAGCGGCGCACCAGCAGACAACTACTCAGCGCGCTCTCCGCACTCTCGAGCATCGACTCGCTGGCTCGTTTCTGTTCGGCGATCGCCTGGCTGATCTGTTGAACCTGGGAGGAGGTCCGTAGCGTGGCCTCGGCGACCTCCTTCGAGGTGCGGGATTGTTCGGTCGTCGCGCGGGCAATCTCGCCGACACGTTCGCTGGCATCGCTGCAGGCTTCCTGAATCGATTCGAGCGCTCGACCGGCATCCTGCGAGCGACTCACGCCCGTCGCGACGGCTTCGATTCCGGCTCGCATCGCCTTGACCGCCTCGGACGACTCCTCTTCGATCACCGCGATCAGACCTTCGATATCCTGGGTCGAGCCCGCGGTGCGCCGCGCCAGGGTCTTGACGTGGTTGGCCACGACGAGGAAGGCCTTGCCCTGCTCACCGGCCTGGGCCGCGATGATGGCCGCGTTCAAGGAGAGCAGGTTGGTCTCGTCGTTGATCTCGTCGATCGCGGCGAGGATATTTCCGATCTGGGAGATTTGCGTGACGAGCCCGTCCAGGCGGTCCATCGCCTGACCCGTCAAGGCGGAGATCTGTTCGATGTCCGAGATCGTCGACTGGACGGCTTCGCGGCCTGCGGTCGCCCCCTGATGCGCTCGTTCCGTGAGGGCCGCGGCTTCGAACGCATTCGTCGAAACTTCTTGAACGCTCCGGTCCATCTCGATCACGGCGGCGGCGGTCGACTCGGCCATTTCCTGGACCTGCTCGGCCCCCTGAGCGACCTGACGAATCGAAGCGCCCATTTCGTGCACCGACGAAGTCGAGGCATCGACGACTTCGTGGAGCGACGCCGTGTTGTTGGCGACCTCGGCGATCGAGCTGCCGAGCTCGAGAATCGACGCAGCCGATTCGTCGGAAGATCCGATCAAGAGGTCGACCTGTTCGGCGATCGAGTACACCGACTGGCGCATATTCGCGACGAGCGAGGCCGTCTCTTCGACCGCCTCTTCCTGTCGATCGGCGGCCTCGGCGATCGAGTCGAAGGTGTCGTCCAGGCGGCCGGGGAGGGCGCGCGTACGGTCGACCAACGTCTGGGCCGTCAGGATCGAGCCACACAGCGACGGCCATTCGCGATTCCAGTCGTCGATCGCCGCGTCCCAGGCGCCGTCATCGAGCGCGTCGATCGGCGTCTGGTCGAGGCCGGTCACGCGGTCGCAGAGTGATTCGAAGGCCTCGAGCCGACGAAGATCCCGGCGTCGGCCATCCGCGGCCAGCCAGAATACGGGGATCAGTCCCACTGAAAAGGCCAGGGCGATCGGCGCGCCGAGGGTCAGGCAGCCCCAGGCGATCCCGAGCGCGGCCGTGCCCCCCAGCCCGGCGCGGTGCAGGGCTCGGTCGAGGAACCCGGTCTTAGCCGGTCGTGGGGAAGCCATTGCCGGCGGGTTTCCGGGGTCTTCGAGCGTACTTTTCTGATCTCGCATCAGGTCTTGCATCGGAGACTTGCCGAGCCGGCTTGAGTCGGGTCTCGGGTTTGAAATCGTTTGCGTGGACCTTATACGCGACGCTCGGCGATCTCCTCGATCTCCTGGTGCAGCGCCGCGAATCGTCCCGCCTCGATGGCCGTTCGCGCCCGCCCGAGAAGGTTCAAGTAATACGTGAGGTTATGCAGAGCGGCGAGACGCGGACCGAGGGATTCTCCGATCTTGATCAGATGACGGAGATAGCCCCGGCTGTGGTTCCGGCAGGCGGGACAGGCGCAGCGCGCATCGATCGGTGAGTCATCGCGCGTGAAGGCCGCATTGCGCAGGCTGAGCGTCCCCTCGGAGGTGAACACCAGGCCATGCCGGCCGTTTCGGGTGGGCACGACGCAGTCGAAGAGGTCGACGCCGGCGGCCACCCCGTCGAGCAGATCGACCGGACGCCCCAGTCCCATCAGGTAGCGCGGACGGTCCTGGGGAAGGCATTGGTTCGCGGTGGCCACCGCCGCCCGGCGCTCTTCGCGCGTTTCGCCGAGACCGAGTCCGCCATGGGCGTAGCCATCGAAGTCGAGCTGGGCGGTCGCGTCCGCACTCTGGCGACGCAGGCGTTCGGAGGCACCCCCCTGAACGATCGCAAAGACCGCCTGGGAGGCTCTCCGGCGTGCCTTCTGCGAGCGCTCCGCCCAGCGCAGGGTGCGCTCCATCGCGCGCTCCAGGGTGCTCGGTTCGGTTCGGCTCTCCGCATTACGACCCCCACTTCCGCCGCCCCCTTTGCGGATCGGAATGCATTCATCGAGCACCATCGCGATATCCGATCCGAGGGCCTCCTGGATCTGGATCGCGCTCTCCGGGGTGAGCGTTCGGCGGCGCCCGTCCAGTGGCGAAGTGAACGTGACCCCGTCCTCGTCGATCTTGGCGCGGTCGGAGAGCGAGGTGACCTGGAAGCCGCCGCTGTCGGTGAGCCACGGGCCCGACCAACCGGTAAAGCCGTGCAGTCCGCCCAGCGCCTCGACCGTCTGTTCACCCGGCCGTTCGTGCAGGTGGTAGGTATTCGAGAGCAGGATCTGGGCCCCGGCCTCCGCGAGTTCCGTGACGCTGATCCCGCGGACCGCACCGAAGGTTGCGACGGGCATGAACGTCGGCGTTTCGACGACGCCGCTGCGCGTCGACAGGCGTCCGCGCCGGGCAAGCCCGTCCCGGGCGAGGACCTCGATTCCGAATCCAGAAGCCATCGATCCCACTCCGATCACGCGACCTGCGACCGGCCGGGATGGGGCGTGATCAGCATGGCGTCGCCGTAGGAGTAGAAGCGATAGCCCGCGCCGATCGCATGTCGGTAGGCCGCGAGCAGGGGCTCGCGACCGACGAAGGCCGCAACCAGCAGCAGCAGCGACGAGCGGGGCAGGTGAAAATTCGTGAGCAGGGCGTCCACGACCCGAAAGGGGGCACCGCCGGGTCGCATGAAGAGTCGCGTCTCGCCCGTTCCGGGCGTCAGGACTCCCCGACCCTCGACGCAGCTTTCGAGAACCCGAGCAGTCGTGGTTCCGACGGCCACGATCCGGCCGCCTCGAGCATGCGTTTCCTCGATCGCTTCGACGGTCTCCGGCGGCAGCTCGTAGAGCTCGGAGTGGAGCTGGCCGGAGACGAGCGCCTCCGCATCGAGAGGTCGAAAGGTGCCCGCACCGACGTGCAAGACGACTTCGGCGCGGCTCACGCCACGCGCCTCGAGCGCGTCGAAGAGCTCGGGTGTGAAGTGAAGACCTGCGGTGGGAGCGGCGATGGCGCCGGGTTCCCGGGCATAGATCGTCTGATAGCGCGCGCGATCGTCCTCGCCGGAACGCGTGGGATCCCGGCGGATATACGGCGGCAGCGGCGCTTCACCCAGCGCGTAGGGATCGGCACCGGGCTCGAAACGCAAACTGATCTCGCCGCGCTCGTGCAGGGCTTCGACCCGGGCGCGGCTGCCGGGGGGGCGTCCGAGAACGAGTTCGAGTCCGACGCGAACGCGACCCGTGCATTTCAGCAGGGCGCGAAAGCAGGGGCCGTGCGGCAGGCTGGGTTCCGCCCGTTCATCGGCGAACTCGGGATCGGGCTCGGAACCGAGAAGCAGCGCCTCGGCCGCGCCGCCGGTGGACTTGCGACCGACCAGCCGCGCGGACAGCACGCGGGTCGCATTGACGATCAACAGGTCGCCCGGTGCCAGCAGGCCCGGCAGATCCCGGACACGCAGGTCGGTCTCGGCCTCGAAGAGCCCCCCCGTCTCACGGTCGATGACGAGCAGCCGCGCGGAATCCCTTTCGGCCCGTGCGGTCTGCGCGATCGAGGCCTCGGGCAACTCGAAGTCGTAGTCGTCGAGGACCGCCAGCGGATCCTCGTTAGGCGCAGTCAAACTCATGGCGTCGGTGCCGTTGCGACCAGCGTCTCGAACAGGTCGGGCGCGATCGAGAGCGCGTCATCCGAGAAGAGCACTTCACCTCGAAAGGGCAACGTCCGTAGACGCTCGACCTGCGCGGCGGCCCGCTCCGGATGAGCGTCGAAGAGCCAGACGCCGAGCCCGGGCCAGATCCGATCGCGCTGGGCCCAGCCGGCGAAGGTCTCGAGCTGGTAGCGCAGCAGGCGGTCGTCGAGGGTGTAGACCATCGGAATTGCCAGATCGATCGCACCGGATTCCAGCCAATTGCGCCAGTCCTGGGCAAGCGAGAGGTAGGCGCGATCCACATACGGGATCACCGCCGCCGAGAGCACCACGCCGGGTGATACCTCGCGACTCGCCGCCGCGATCTCCTCGACCAGCGTCGTGACCTGATCACGCCGCCAGGCGTCCCAGGCCGAGGCCGAGCGAACCGTTCCGGCCGCGGCGCCGTCGATGGGATCGGGATGTCCGGTCTCCGCCCGGTATCGGGCGCGACTTTCGGCTCCGTAGCCGAACTCGAGGCCGACCCCGAAACGCGATCCGGGACTGAAGGGGATCACACCAGGATGCCGGATATAGTCGAGGTGGAGTCCATCCAGCGCCGGGTAGCGCGTGAGCAGATCGCTAAAGGTCGCGACCAGGTGTTCGCGGACCGACGGCATGGCGGGGTCGAGATAGATCCCCCGTGTGCCCATGCGATAGAAGCGGCGATCGGGCTCCGGAATGTCGAACTCGGGATAATCGAGTACCGAGCGGCCGAGCCGGTCGACCAGGATCGCCGAGCGTCCGAGATCTTCGATCATGCGGGCCTCGCGACGGGTCGAGAGCGAGAGCACGTTGACCCAGGCATGGACCCGCATCCCGCGTGCATGGGCGCGGCCGAGCAACTCGGCGAGGGCATCGACACCGGCTGCGGCCAGGACGTCGACCCCGGGTGCCCGCTCGACGCCCGGCCCCGCCGGATAGAAGGCCCGACCGCCGCGATAGACCTGGACGAAGAGGTCCGTCACGCCGAGTCGTCCGGCGCGGTCCAGCAGGGCGGTGATCCGGATCGGATCGTCGAGGACGCGCACGCTGCCCTCCGCAAGCACCCACAGGCCACGCCCCCGCGGTTTCGCCGGCAAGGGCACGCCGCGAGTCCCCGGGGAGTCTGGGGTCTCGTCGAGGCGTTGTGCGTCCGATGTCTGGGAGGAGACCGCGTCGATCGCGCGGTCGTCTCCTGCCGAGGAATCCCCCGTCGGGAAATCGTCGGGCGCGCAGCCCAGCAAGAGCATCGCAACCAGGCTGGCCAAGCTCGCGAGGGCGTAGAGAGATCGGGAATGAGTGGGTGGGGTCGACAAAACGGGCACACGGTAACTTTGCGTGCCCTTCACCTCAACGCATGGCACTCACTTGGGTGTGCGCTCGGGTGTGGGCGCGGGAATGGGATCGGGTTTGGAGCGGGTGGTTTCTGTCCGATTGACAGCCGCCGGAGCGAGGCCAGAATCAAGTGAGTCCACGCAGACCAGGGCGGCCGAGGTGACCGAGTTGGCCAAGGAGACGGCGTTGACGGGCGTCTTGCAGACAATCGGGATTCGGAGCCGGCGAGCGGGCTCCGGGCGCGCGGCGTTGGGTACGCGCGGCGCGCGGTGGGCCCTGCGCGTCGGCCTGGCGGTCTGGGTCGGGACGCTGCCAATACGGGCCACGCCGGCCGATGCGAGCGAGCGATCAGGCGACACGGTGCTCATCGACTCCACGATTTCCGGGGATCAATCCGCGGCCGCTGACGCGCACATTTTCTCCGATGTCTCCATCCCCGATGCCCCCGACGAGATCGTTGGGAGCCTGCCGACCCCGCCCGCCGACCGAATCCTGCGCGCGAAGAGCGAGGCGTTGCTCGGCAACCCGGCGGCGCTGCTGCGGGCGGCGAGCGATGCGATCGAGCAGGAAGACTTCTCCCACGCCGATTGGCTCTACGCCCAGCTCGCCGTGCGCCATCCCATCGTCGGAGATCACACGGGTCTGCGTCGCGCGCGGTTGCATCTCGAGCGGGGTCGCGCGGAAGAGGCGCGGCAGATTGCCGAGCGAACACTCTCCGAGTTCGCGGACTCTCCTTTGCGCGCCGAGCTTCACGAACTGGTGGGCGAAGCCCTCGTCGCGAACCGCAACGAAGCCGGCGCTCGGGAAGCCTGGGCGGCGGCGCTTGCCGAGACCGAGGATGATGACCAACGCGCTGCGCTCTTGCGGCGAGTCGCGCGCAGTGAGGAGCGGTCCGGGGAGGATCGCGCCGCGGCCATCACCTGGCGCCTGCTCTGGTATGCCCACCCCGCAAGCGATGAGGCGAAGCAGGCCAGCCATCGACTGGACGTGATCGAAGCTCATCTCGACGAGCAAATGCGCCGTGCCAGCGATTGGCGGCGGCGTGCGGATCGGTTGTTTCGGGAACGCATGAATGACGAGGCGCTCGCGGCCTACGATCGCGCGCTCGAAATGGGGCTCTCGGCCTCGGAGGTTCGTCGGACCCAGAAACAGCGGGCCCAGACGCTATTTAGAATGCGGCGCTATCCGGAAGCCGTCGAAGCCTTCGAATCACTTCCCGCGACGGGCGACACGCCGATCTGGCTGGCGCGCTCGATGGCCCGCGCGGATCGCGTGCCCGAGTCGATCGCGGCCTTCGAGAAGATGGCAAAAAAATCGGGGCCTAATCGGCTCCGCGCGCACTACCTGGCGGCGCTGCTGCTCGACGGGCGGGATCGCGACGCCGAAGCGCGTGCGCATTTCAAGGTGGTGGCGGAGGATTCGGGACGGGGCGGAATGAGTCAGGCGGCGCTCTGGCGGCTCGGCTGGAGCGATTATCGACACGGCCGCCACGACCAGGCTGCCCGCCGCTTCGAGGCGCTCGCCGACTCGACCTCGGATTCGATCGATCGGTTGCGGCCGCTCTACTGGCGGGCCCGATCGCTCGAGGCCGCGGGTCGGAGTGACGACGCGAACGCGATCTTTGCCTCCGTCGCCGAGGAATATCCGCTCGCCTACTACGGCTGGCGTGCCCGGGAACGCACCGGTCGTGTCGACGTCGCCCGCCCCGAGCATGTGATCAATCCGGGCCGGGCGGCGCTGCCGGCTGGCGCACTCGAACGCATTCGCATCCTGATGGAGGCGGGCCTCGTCGAGGCCGGCGCAGAAGAGACGTCTCGCCTCACGCGTCGGGCGCGGGGGCTCGGCGATCGCGTGGCACTCGCTCGGTTGCTCACCTCCGCAGGCGATTTCAACCGGGCCCAACGGATCGTCGTCGATGCCTACACGGCGCCGCTGGCGCGCGGGCCGATCCCCGGGCTCGAGGAACTCTGGTGGTATGCCTGGCCGTCGGCCTATTCGAGCCTCGTCGATGCGGCGACCGCGGCGGACGAGAGCGTCGACTCGTCACTCGTCTACTCGATCATGCGCGAAGAGAGCGGCTACCGACCCAAGGTCGTGTCGCCGGTCGGCGCGCGCGGTCTACTCCAGATCATGCGCGAAACCGGGGCAAAGCTCGCGGATCGTACGGGGCGCGCAAGCTTCGACCCGGATGATCTCTTCGACCCACGGACGAATATCGAACTCGGTTCGTTTTACCTCTTCGAACTGAGCCAACTCTTTCCCCGCAAACTTTCGGCCTCGATCGCGAGCTACAACGCGGGTCCCCACGTCGTCAGCGATTGGGTCGACGAAAACAACCGACCGGACGACGAGTGGGTCGAGTCGATTCCCTATGCGCAGACCCGAAGCTACGTGAAGCGCGTCATGCGCAGCGTCCAGGCCTACCGGCTGCTCTACTGATCTCACCGCTCGCGCCATCCCCGCCCTCGTCGCTTCCGGAGCGCTCGCCCCCGGCCTTTCAGGGGCCGGTGGGTCGCGCTGCTACGGGTCTGCCGCCGCCCTGCGAGAACGACGCGCACCGGCCCACCCGACACGGTCTCGCCTTGCGAAAAGTCCCGGGCGGCCGTTGAGAACCCGACACCGCCAACCGAAAAGGGAGATTGCGCCGCTTGCCGTTCGTCACCAGAGCGCAGGGAGATCTCGCGATGTCTCATCGATTCCAATCCGGTCGTGCGACCGGCGCGATCCTGCTGCTGCTGGCGCTGCTCTCGGGCCTGGGCGCCTGGAACTACCATCGGAACTGGCAGATCGAGAAAGAGAGCGAGCGCAGCCGCCCGTACCAGAGCTATGCGATCGCGGACCTCGATGCACTGAAAGAGGCCTACAGGTCGGAACTCGGCGGAGTCCGAGCGAAATTTGATGCGGCCAAACGCAATCGGATTCGACCGAGGCGAGACATCGGGTCGATCTCGGACCATGTCGCTCAGTTCCAGCAGACGACGCGGGCCAGCTCCGCGATTCGAGAGGCCGCCGGGGCAGTCGCCGACCGGGAAGCACAGATCGCCGAACTCGATCGCGAAATCGAGATCAGAACGCGCTTCGGCGTGGGCCTGATGCGGCATGTGAAGCGATTGACCACGATCTAGCCCGGATCAGCCCGGGCTAGACGACATCGATCTCCGGCGGCTCCGCCGTGCCATCGGGGTCGGCTTCCTCGTCGATGTCCAACCCGACGGCTTCCCCCGCGGTTTCATCGAACATTTCCTCGGTCGGCGAGTCGGGCTTCTTGTCCATCGCCATCTCGTCGTCGGGGGTCGGCGCGGGTTCTTCGTCGTCCAGCAGCTGCGCCATCGGACGAACGACCTTCAGCTTCGGGCCATCGGAGGTCTGTTTCGGATCATCGTGTGGACGATCGAGCTGGTTCGTCTCACATTTGGGGCAGATGGGCTGTTCCCGGCCCAGGTCGTAAAATTTCGCGGTACAGCTGAAGCAGATCCACTTGAATCCGAGTTTCGGATGCCGCGGACCCACCGGCAGGATGGGCTTCTTCGGGCGTGCTTTCTTGCCGGTTGCACCGGAGCGGGCCAATTTGCCCTTCGGCGTCGGCTTTTTCTCGGCCGCCTTCTTGGCGGGGGGGGCAGCGTCCTTCTTCGTGGCCGAATCCGCCTTCTCGGGAGCGGCCACCGTCTTTGCGGCCTTTTCCGGGGCCTTCGCCGCGGCCTTCTTTTTGGACTGGGCCGCCGGAGCCTGCTTCTTGGCGGCGCTCTTGACCACGCGACCCGCCGTCTTCTTGCCCGCCTTCTTCGCAGGAGTCTTGGCAGCGCTCTTGGCCGCTTTCTTCGTGGGTGCGGCGCTCTTCTTGGCCGCGGGCTTTTTCTTGGCCGGCTTCGCCGCGGCCTTCTTGGCCGGTTTCGTCTTTTTGGCCGGGGCCTTGGCCGCCTTCGGGGCCGCTTTTCTTGCCGGCTTCTTCGCCGCCTTCTTCTTACTCGCCGCCATTCATCCCTCTCCATCGGTCTGGGAAAATCGACTTTCCCGAGTACACGAAGCGACCGTGCTTGTAGCCGTTTGGCGCGTCGCAGGCCAGTGCTCGACAACGGCTTGGACAGGAATTGTGGGACGGGTCTAAAAACGCCCAGTATCTCGAGCCTGAAGGGGAGGGGGCTTCAGCACTATCTGGGGCCCTGAATCAGCCAAATTCGCTGTCAGCGTCGGCTCCGCGCCACCGCATCGGATCCGGATTGATCGGAGGCTGCAGCGACGGCCGGAAGTTCGGTGCGGCCGAATCGGGCCTGGTACACAATCGGGTCGACGCCGGAAATCCCGGTGATCTGGATCCGATGTTCGATCAGAAGCGTCTGATCTCGATCGTCGACCCGGTAGAGATTGCTGCCGTGGGCCTGGTGCTGGACCCAGTGGAGTTCGAGGCCCGTTTCGGTCCAGGTCCAGTGCGAGGAAAAATCCCCACCGTAGGGGTCGAAGAGAGTCTCCGGGGCACCTCCCAGCCGAACCAGGCGCCGACGCTCGCCCTTGCTGTCGCTCACGAGTTGGTGGAGGCGTTCCCCGTCCCAGGCGAAGCTCACCTCGGGCGGCGGAGTCGTCGTCCGCTTGATGACCCCGCCCG
>SMVB01005764.1_pt1 | contig 17474 bp, 13 predicted proteins | sample 2456461 | NCBI WGS metagenome assembly SMVB01 (sample SAMN11095934, study PRJNA526329) | marine sediment metagenome | biome: Marine sediment; feature: Surficial sediment; material: Deep marine sediment; isolation source: Hadal surficial sediment | place: Pacific Ocean | collected 2014-05 | depth...
CTTGCTATCGTAATCAATCAAAAATGAACCACCGCGATAGTTCAATAACCAATCTGATTTATATCCATTGCCAATTGCACGAAATGTTATGCCATAAGCTTTCAGATGATCTGTTTGGTTTAAATCCATGTAGATAAGAATTTTTGATTGGGAATATATTATTGAAGAAAATAAACAAAGCAGCAGAAAAATATTTCGCAGGGATTTAAAAATCATTGTGCGGCTAATAGAAATTTATTCTGGGGTTATCTTCTTACGTTAAGCAGATTTTTTACCGGCTTTTAAGAATAACGGTTCCTTACCTTTGCTAATAACATCCTTTGTTATAATACATTTCTGTACACTTTTTTTGCCCGGTAGATCATACATTATATCAAGCATAAAGTGTTCTACAATAGAACGAAGTGCCCTGGCACCGGATTTTCTCTCCATTGCTTTTTGTACAATATCATCAATAGCAAAAGGATCAAACTCAAGTTCAATTCCATCCATCATAAACAGTTTTTTATATTGTTTAAGAATAGCATTTCTTGGTTCTGTAAGGATACTTTTCATTGCTTGCTCAGATAGAGTCTGAAGAGGGGCAATAACAGGAATTCTTCCAATCAATTCGGGTATCAGTCCATATTTCAGCAAATCTTCGGGTTGTATATGCTGCAATAGGTCTTCCTCTGATTTCTTATCTTTCAAATCGGAACGAAAACCCATTTTATTTTTATTTATTCTTGCTGCTATTATACTGTCGATCCCGTCAAATGCTCCACCAAGGATGAACAAAATATTTTTAGTGTTAAGATTTATTAAGTTTTGTTCCGGATGTTTTCTTCCGCCTTTAGGAGGAATTCCGGCAACTGTTCCCTCAAGAATTTTTAGCAGTGCTTGCTGCACACCTTCACCGGAAACATCTCTTGTTATAGATGTGCTTTCACTTTTTCTGGCTATCTTATCAATTTCATCGATATAAACTATTCCTTTCTGTGCCCGGTCAAGATTATAATCTGCTGCCTGAAGTAAATGAACCAATACTGTCTCAACATCATCACCAACATAACCTGCTTCGGTAAGTGTTGTTGCATCTGCAATTGCAAATGGAACATCGAGTATTTTTGTAAGAGTTTGTGCAAGAAGCGTTTTCCCTACACCGGTTGGACCAATCAAAAGGATATTACTCTTTTCAATTTCCACATCGTCCAATTCAAACAATGTTGAGCGCGAATTTATTCTTTTGTAATGATTATACACCGCAACCGCAAGAACTTTTTTTGCTCTTTCCTGCCCGATTACATATTCATCAATTGCCTTTTTTAATGATTGGGGTGTATGTTTTTGTTTCTCGATTAATTTTGTGTTGTTATAAGCTGCAAGATTATTCTTTAATATATCAACACTGCTGGCAATACAAATATCACAGATGTACACATCTGGCCCGGCTATCATACTGCCGACCTCATTGCCGTCTCGTCCGCAAAAAGAACATTTAACTATTTTTTGATTCTGCTTTTTAGCCATTATAACTTTCCTAACTTAGTTTATCTTTTAACTTAATAATTTCAACTCTTGCATCATCAATGTAAATTGATGTTGGAAATTCAGTAAGAAGTTTCTCGTACATTTCCACGGCTTTTATATTATCACCAATTCCATATTGATAAATATCACCCAGCAAATATAATGCTTTATCACTATAAATGTTTTTTTCTCCTTCCTCAAAAACTTTTTCTAACAATTCAATTGATTGTGGATAATTATCCTGCGCAAGTTCCATTTCAGCCATTCTTAAACTTGCAACTGAGTGAAGTATAAAAACCTGTGGGTTATTTACTAACAGCTTGTATTTTTTTTCTGCCCCGCTAAATTTTTTTTGGTCAGCCAAAAATTCTGCATTCGCAAAAAGCATAAGATTAGACGAATCGTTCTTTGAAGTGTTTAGCAGTAATGATAATTCAAGAGCATCATTTGCATTATTATCCTTTAAATTTATCATAACCTCTGCTAATAGCTCTTTGGCTTGTGCAATCTTACCGAGATAGAGTTTAATCCTTGCCAGCTTGTACTTAGCATCATTAATTATTTGAATATCGGTGTTAGCAAGTATGATAATTTGTGAATAATTTTTTTCTGCTTCAGCTAAATCACCATTAAGTAAGGCAATTTCACCAAGCCTGCTATAAGCTCCTGTAATGCTTACCCCCATCCGGGTTTCTTCTATTATTTTATTAAGGTATTGCTTTGCTTCAATTTGATTATCTTGCAAATAAAATTTTATCATCCCAATTCTTAACAGTGCTTCATATGCTGCTTCCGAATTTTTATACAACCTAACCACTTCATTAAAAGCATCAATTGTTTCTTCAATATCATCCGATTCATACGGATGTTTAATAAAATAAGGTTTCCACAGAGGAAGCTGTTTGGTAAAGTCCCCCATTAAAATTGCTTCCAATGTTTTTGCATATCCTAATTTTGCAGAAGTGATTAATGGTGATTTTGGGAACAGCTCAATTATTGATCTATATACATTTTTTGAAAGACCGTATTGGGCTTCTTTGAACAGAAATTCTGCATAACGGTAAAGTTCAACTCCGTTTTCAGATTGCTTCTTATCAATATCAAGATATATTTCATAAGCTTTATCATACTCTTTGTTCTCGATATACAATCTTGCCAGCAAATATGAAAAACTTAGATTGTCGTCATTCAAATATTTTTCAACAACAGGGATTGCAGCTTTCAATGCATTTGGTTTATTTACATTAGCGAGGATTTTTGTTTGAATTGTTTGAAGCTGTAAGGGATCTGCGGAAAGAATAGAGCAATATTCTTCTGTCGCTTTTTCATATTGCATTGTAATTGAGTAAAGTTGAGCCAGATCGTTCGAAAAGATATTTCCATCACCGGCAATATTCTTTCCCTTTAGGTATATATCAATCGCCTTTTCAAATGCACGCCTTTGAATAGCATAGTTAGCAATTACCCTGATAGTAATCGGATTTGGTTCAATTATTGAAAATGGTATATCCCATGTACTGAATGCTTTTTCCTCATTTCCCATTAGATAATAAGTAGAACCGAGTAGCCCGTACAATTTAATCTCTTTAGGGCGCTTAGTAATTTCATTTTCAATCAGATTTACAGATGCGGCATAATTTTTCAAGCCAACATAAGCACGGTTAAGTGATTCGAAATAGAAATTATTATTCTGATCAAGTTCATATAACTCCTCATATATTTTAACAGCTTTCTCTAGATCACCCGAATTTTCATAGCTTTCGGCAAGAGCAAATTTGTTCAGCAAGATGTTGTTGTTCTGTGCAAACAGAACAAAAGAGGATAGAACAAATATGATGAATAATTTTAATAACATATTTCTAAAATAGTAATTAAAAACGATCTATCAAGGGAAATATTAAGCGATGGGTTTTACTAAAATATTCATCTCTTTTTTTTAAAAGTATAAGATTTCCTTCAATAAACTACATTGTATTAGAAACCCTATTTTTTTACATTTAAAAGCTTTTTATAGAAAATTATTATGAAAAATGTATTTGTCTTAGGTTCAACCGGTTCGATTGGTGTAAATACTCTTAACGTTATCAGAAATTTCCCCGAACACTTTAAAGTTTCTGCATTAACAGTTAACACTAATACAACTCTTCTGCTTGAACAAGTAAATGAGTTTAAGCCGGGATGGGTTGTTGTTAAAAATAAAGAGGCTGCAATAAATTTGGAGAATCAGCTTCCTGCCGGCTGCAAATTATTAGTCGGTACAGCGGGATTAATAACTGCAGCATCTGAAATAGACTATGATATTTTTTTGGGTGCAATGGTTGGATATGCAGGGCTTGCTCCAACAATGGAAGCAATAAAAAGAGGAAAGAGAATTGCCCTGGCAAATAAAGAAACTCTTGTTGTTGCGGGAGAAGTTGTGAAAAATTATTGCGAAAAATACGGTGCGGAGATAATCCCTGTTGATTCAGAGCACAGTGCAATCTATCAGTGCCTTGTTGGAGAAAATATAACTGATGTAGAAAAATTAATAATAACCGCTTCGGGCGGACCGTTTTTCAATAAAGATAAATCATTCTTCGATCATGCAACTGTAGAAGAAGCACTTAATCATCCTAACTGGGAAATGGGAAATAAAATTACAATTGATTCCGCTACTATGATGAATAAAGGTCTTGAAGTTATCGAGGCAAGGTGGTTATTTGGTCTTCCAACAAATAAAATTGATGTTGTTATTCACCCTCAATCAATAATACATTCAATGGTTCAGTTCAGGGATGGATCTATAAAAGCACAAATGGGTTTACCGGATATGAAATTGCCTATACAATATGCACTTACATATCCCGAAAGATTTGAGAACAAATTTGAAAGAACTGACCTGGCAGCAATTGGAACGTTAAGTTTTTATGAACCTGATTTTGAAAAATTTGAATGTTTAAAGCTTGCATTTGATGTGTTAGAAATCGGGGGAACAGCACCGTGCGTTCTTAATGCTGCAAACGAAATTGCAGTTGAAAAATTCTTAAATAAGGAGATAAAATTTTCAACCATTCCTGTATTAATAGAAAAAACTCTTGCAAAAATTGGAAATCATCAATCTCCAAATCTTGACACGATTTTTGCTTGTGATCTGGAAACTCGTGAATTTGTTAGAAAGTTAAATTAAAAAGGATCTTAACTTAATGGATTATATAATATATTTTGCTCTTTCAATCGGTATCCTTGTATTCATTCATGAATTCGGACATTTTGCTGCGGCAAAGCTAAGTGGTATGAGGGTGGAAGTTTTTGCAATAGGTTTTGGCAGAAGATTAATTGGATGGAATAAAAAAACAGGTTTTACTTTCGGTGAGCTGCCAAAAGATTTTGAAGGTGAAGGAAACACTGATTACAGATTATCGATACTTCCATTAGGCGGTTATGTAAAGATTTCAGGAATGGTAGATGAAAGTTTTGATACTAAATTTGCCGATAAAGAACCACAACACTACGAGTTCCGCTCTAAACCGATGTGGCAGAAAATATTTGTAATTACCGCTGGTGTTATTATGAATTTAATGTTTGCCTGGGCAATATTGTGGGGTGGAAATTTCTTCCAGGGTAAACCGGTAACTAACACAACAACCATTGCATATGTCGAAGATGGAAGTCTGGCTGACTCACTCAAATTTAAATCTCATGATAAAATTATTTCAATAAATGATGAAAAGGTTAAATATTGGGAAGAAGTAATAGCACAATTATTCATACATTCCCTGGGTGAAGATGTAAATGTTGTTGTGCAAAGAAACGGATTAGAGGAAACCATATTTATTCCACGATCAAGAATTCCGGAAGATGAATCTCAATTGAATTTCCTCACACCGGAAGGAATCAGAACCGGAATAAGTGAAGTACTTAAAGATTCTCCTGCAATGGATGCAGGAATAAAGAGTGGTGACATTTTTCTGAAAATTAATCATGTCCCCATTTTTTCTAATCAACAAGTAATTAAAAGAATTAGCAGTAATCCTCAAAAAGAAATATCTATTGTAATGCTGAGGGGAGAAGACACTCTTACATTTTCAGTTACTCCAGGCGAAGACGGTATGATTGGAATAGGAATTATATCCGGCTTTGCAAGTGGATCTTCACATTATAGAACGTATGGATTTTTTGAGTCCATTTATATGGGTTGGTTGGATATTGTTATGATTACCGATCTAACCTTCAATATGGTAGGAAAAGTCTTTAGTGGAAAAATAGAATTTGGAAAAGCTTTTGGCGGACCTGTTAAGATAGCTCAATTTGCCGCAAAATCAGCAGATAGAGGGTTTTCCAGTTTCTTATTCTTTCTTGCAATGCTTAGCCTAAGTTTAGCCATTTTAAATATAATGCCTTTCCCGGTTTTAGACGGCGGGCATTTGATCATCATTTTAATTGAGGGAATTACCAAAAGAGAGATCCCTGTTAAAATAAAAATTGCTATACAGAATACCGGGCTAATTATTCTACTGTTGCTAATGGCATTTGTAATTTATAATGATATTTTATCGTTTTAATTTTTAGTGAGACTCACTTTATGGTGAATCTCACATTCTATTTCCCATCATTCAAACCGCACAACATTTTATATAACCATTAAAATAAAAAATTGTTGTAAACTGTTTATTGTAAGTTATTTTTCATCTTAAAATTATTAAGCCCGGTGACATGCCGGACTTATTTTATCTTATAAAATGGTTTTGTTTTAGCGAAGCTACATTTATATTTAATGCAAGTAATTGTGAACTTAAATTTTCAACCTGCAAGAACAAGTTTAAGGAAGTTTCCTTTGTACAAAGTAAATATCAGCCGAAAAAAGTTGTACTGGCTTTGCCAAATAATAGGATGGAGTGCTTTTGTACTTGTTACTTTTCTTATAATATCTTCATTTGAAGAGTTACGGTGGGAGAGAATCATTAGCGGTATCTCATATATAATCGTTGGTATCGGCTTTACACATATTTTTAGAGACGTAATAAAAAAGCGAAATTGGCTTGGTCTTCCGCTAAAGAAAATTATACCCAATGTAATACTTTCAATTATTATTCTTGGTGTTGTAATTTATGGTGCAACATATTCAGTAGTTTTTTTTTCGGGCACAATGGTGAAACAAGATTACACCATAATAAAACCAATTATTGGTTTAATAATTACTACCGGTATATCTTCGCTCTGGGCACTTCTATATTTTTCCATTCACTACCTGGAAAGTTATAAAAAAACTGAAATAGAATCTCTTATATGGGAAGCTGCAGTGAAAGATTATGAATTAAAAACTCTTAAGACACAATTAAACCCGCACTTTATGTTTAATGCGATGAATGGTATACGTGCCCTGATAGAGGAGGACCCGGATAGAGCAAAAATTGCATTAACAAAACTCTCTAACATTCTGCGGTACTCACTTAAAATGGAAAGATCGGAGAAAGTTCTGCTTGGTGATGAAATAGAAGCTGTTAAAGATTATCTTGATCTGGAAAAAATGAGATTTGAAGAACGGCTTAAATATAATTTAAATATAGAAAGTTCTGCTGCCCGTGTTGAGATCCCACCGATGATGATCCAGACGTTGGTTGAGAATGGAATAAAACATGGTATTTCAAAGATGACACATGGCGGTGAAATTAGCATCGAATCAAAAATTGAAAATTCGGAATTAGTAGTTGAGATAAGAAATGACGGGCATCTTGAAGATGACGCTTTAAAGAATTCTAAGGGTTTTGGTATTGCAAATACAAAACACCGGCTAAATTTACTCTTCAGTGAAAAGGCTTCCTTTTCTATTCTTAATGAAAATAATAACAAGGTATTAGCCAGATTAAAAATTCCAATTAATCCCGGTATTGCCGGGCACGGACAAATAGGAGGATCAAATTAATGAAAGCATTAATAATTGACGACGAAAGATTAGCCAGGACAGAATTAAAAAGATTATTGGCTCCATTTAAAGAAATAAAAGTAGTTGGCGAAGCTGTAAATGCGGATGATGCGCTTGAGAAAATACAGCAGCTCAAACCAGACCTGCTCTTCCTCGATATACAAATGCCGGGTAAAACAGGTTTCGAAATGCTCGAAGAACTTGATAGTGTGCCGATTGTAATTTTTGTTACTGCTTACGATGAGTATGCGCTAAAAGCATTTGAGTACAACGCTCTCGACTATCTGCTTAAACCAATCGAGCCAAAACGACTTGAAGAAACCATAAATAAATTGATAGAGAAGAAGCGCAGAAAAATAATTGGCGAACTGGATAAAGAAAATTTAGCCGAAACTGATCAGGTATTTGTTAAGGACGGCGAAAAATGCTGGTTTGTTAAATTGGAAACAATTCGGCTTTTTGAATCTGAAGGAAATTATGTAAGAATTTACTTTGGGGAAAACAAACCGCTTATTCTCCGAACCTTAAACTACCTTGACGAACGGCTGGATGATAAAACATTCTTCAGGGCAAACAGAAAACATATTATTAATCTTAAATGGATTGCCTCAATAGAACCGTGGCTTAACGGCGGGTTACTTGTAAAACTTAAAGACGGTCAAAAAGTGGAAGTATCAAGAAGACAGGCAATAAAGTTTAAAGATATGTTAAGTCTTTAGATTATTAATTCCAGCAAAAAACTATTCTCCACTTCATAAAGGAAGATGTCACAAAGTGACAAGGGGGGTTTAATTAAACAACTCCCACGAAAACCCAAATCTTATATTCCTTTCCGGCATTGGATAAAACGGTGTGATGAAATACTGATTATTAAACAGGTTCTCCCAGGCAAAGTAAACTATTGCAACTCTTCTTATTTCTCCTGCAAACGTAAAATCTATTTTGTTTGATGCGTCAACATTAATATCTCTTCCCGGGATGAAATTCTGTCCGGTATAATAAAAAACAAAGCCAGCCTTCAATTTTAGATTGCCGTCAAAAAACATATCATTTAAATAAATTCCATTGATAAACTGGACATCGGGTAAATTTATTAATTTATCGTTTTCTCTAGCGAAATAGTAAGATGCATTTGATTCAATTAATATTTTCCAATATTGATAACTAAATGACAGCCCAATGCCATCTACATTTCCCACCAGAGAAAATTGAGCATCGGGAGCAAAGGGAGGTATAAAATCAGAAGGTAAAAATAAGTCCCTTCTACTAAAATATCTTAATTCTACAAATAAATTTTTACTAATATATTTGCTGCCAAGTTCAAATGTATTTACGTTATTATCACTTTGTCGTTGTTCATAAGAAGAATAACCGCCATAAAATGAAAGAGCATTGTTGATGATATAGGTAATATCAATTCCATAGCCTGATAAATTACGAATGGTTTCCGGATTAAAATATGATATGTCTTCATTTGTATATCTATAAAATACAGATGGTATTAAAGTTTTATCCAATAAATATCCGGAAAATATTGCGGTACCGGAAATGTAATTCTTATCCCAGGAATGCTGCACACTATCACCACCATTAATATTAAGATTATAACCTATATCACTCTTCTCATAATTTCCTAATATTTGAAGCGATGTGAAACCCCAATTTTGATTGTAATTTAAAGACACGCCAATTGTCTTGTTCTCATTACTATCCGTAGTGTTGATAGTATCCCGGTTATCATTTATTTCCACTAAATCATATTTATAATAAGTAGTCAAATCAAGTTTAGCATTTGTATAAGGTATGGCCTGCATCCTTAAACTAACATTATGATTAATAACACTTCGAACTCTGTTAGGATAAACTACAGGTGCAGATAGATTATCGTATAATATTGAGTTAATGTCGCTTGTAATATTAGAGATGCTGTCAACATCCACACCGCCGTTTAAGCCAACATCAGAATCAACAAAGCTGTAAATTGCACTAAGGTTAACTGAATTTGACAAAAAATATTTCAGCTTCGTGTTAACCTGCCAAATACTGTAATCACTGTTAATGTAACGATCATCGGCACTTCTGTTCGTTAGTTCAAACGATAAATTCCATCTTTTATAAATCCGGGCACTAAACTTTCCATCGATCATTGCTTCACCATAGGGTCCCTCATAATATTTTATCCTCGAGTAAGGCTCACGGGAAAGAAAATCTTTCATGATAAAATTTACTGTTACCGGGTTATTGTATGTACCATATAAAAATCCTCTGGGAGATGGAACGATTTCTATTGAGTCAATATCCTCGCTTTGTATATGGTTTAAATCCAGTGAATTCGTAAACCTGTTATTCCACAGCACTCCGTCCTGCATAAAACTAATTCCACCATTGCCTACTCCATAAATAAAACTTTCATTGGGCTGCCCCATAAATGCAAGGTCTTTTATAAAATTTAATAAATAGGAACGAGGAAAATCACCGGTGTAACGGTAGTTATAAAAGAGGAAAGAGCGCCGATCAATTATTTTAGAAACATCGGTTAAAGGTATTGCCTGCAACGGAATTAATGTGTCCGGCAGTACGGTTTCCTCTCTAACCAAGGAAGAATCAAGTGCGGAAAGTGAATCATAAGCCGCGTTTACAGAGATTGAATCAACTTTTAAGCTGTCCAGGATGTTATATAGTGAATCTGATATTTGTGAAAACATGTTCAAATAATTCAGCAGAAAAAATATTGGAAGATACTTTAACATTAATTTTTTTTCAGATGAGAATATTCTATAATAAAACATAAAAAATAGTTATTAATAGAGTAAGCCACAAAGTGATGTTAACCTGAAGTAAAAGCCAACTGGCATCTGAACTCCCTTTCTGGCGGGGACTTCAGAGATATTTTATTTTAAATATATTTCAAAAATTATTTCTTTTAAGAAAAATAATATATATCTTGACGTCCGTATTTAAACAATTTAAAAAGGAGTTAACATAATGGCTGCAAAACCAATGACAAAAGGTGATATCGTTGATCACCTGTCACAGAAACTCGGTTCAACAAAAAAACTTGCAAATCAGTTTTTGGATGAGCTAGTTGGTCTCTCTCATAGAGAAGCGAAGAAAGACTTCACTATCCCCGGACTTGGCAAATTAACTGTTGCAAGCAGAAAAAAAAGAATGGGTAGAAACCCTGCAACAGGTGAATCGATGGTTATTCCTGCAAAGAAAGTTTTGAAATTCAAAATTTCAAAGCAAGCTAAAGATGCAGTATTTCCATCACAGAAAGTTACAAAGAAAAGAAAATAATAACTTTTGTAGTTTGAACAATGTTTAGAGCCGGGCAAATGCCTGGCTTTTTTTATATAAAACATCCCAAACTCCTAATGATCAATTTATATTCGGCTTTGAGTTTAAGCCAACTACAAAATATAAACCCCATATAATTTTATTTTTTTTGAAGCTACTTGTTGCCAAAAGCTATTAATAGTATTTATTTTATATCCTAATCCGGGAGAAAATAATTTTCATTAATTTATCTGATCATTTTACAAATACTTATGCCGGCAGGAATTAATTAAATATCATGCGTGCTTTTTCAGTCTCTATATTAATGTTATTATTTATTTTTGCCTGTGGCGATCAGAATAAAAGATCAATTAATGAATTAGAATTAAAAATGAATGATATTGCCGCACAATATGTAAAACTCGTCTTAGAGATTGGATTATACAAACCCGATTATGTTGATGCCTATTACGGACCAGCGGAATGGAAGCCGAACAAAGCTGATCAAAAAGAAATTGATTCAACCCTTATAAATTCATTAAATAAAAAAACAGACGCCCTGCTTAATAAGTTGGATGCACTTAAAGATTATCAGGCAACTGAGCTTGAAACATTACGCTATCGATTTCTTTATAAGCAAATCCTATCAATTAAAGGAATGATATTTATAATTTCCGGGGGCACATTTCCGTTCGATAAAGAAGCGAAGATACTTTACGATGTCGAGGCACCTCATTATAACAAAGAACATTTTCAAAAGATAATTGATGAACTAAATAAAATTGTTCCCGGCAGTGGTCAATTAGCTAAAAGGTTAAATGACTTTAAAGATCAATTTATTATTCCTCCGGATAAACTTGATACTGTTTTTACTGTGGCAATAAACGAGTGCAGAAAAAGAACATTACAATACATACAACTTCCCGATGAAGAAAATTTTAAAGTTGAGTATGTTAAAGACAAACCGTGGGGAGCATATAATTGGTATAAGGGAAACAGCTTCAGTCTTATCCAGGTAAATACTGATTTGCCAATACAGATTGACAGAGTAATCGATTTAGCTGCACATGAAGGTTACCCGGGGCATCATGTTTTTAACGCACTGTTAGAAAAGAATTTCGTTAAAGAAAAAGGGTGGATAGAATTTTCGGTGTATCCTCTCTTCAGTCCTGTTTCACTTATTGCAGAAGGTACGGCTAATTATGGAATTCAGGTTGTTCTCCCCGGTAATGAACAAATAAAGTTTGAGCAAGAAATATTATTTCCATTGGCAGGAATAAATCCGACTAATGCTGATCTTTATTATCGTATTCTTAATCTGCTGAGAGGTTTAAATTATGCGGGAAACGAAGCAGCCAGAAATTACCTGGATAATAAATGGACAAAGGAAGAAACGCTTACTTACCAAATGAATTACCAGCTTCTTTCGGAAAAAAGAGCAAAGAAAAAACTTGATTTTATAAAGAAGTACAGAAGTTATGTTATTAATTATAATCTGGGAGAAGATTTAGTTAAAAACTATATTGAATTAAACGGCGGCACAGACGATTACCCAGAAAGAAGGTGGGAATTATTTGAGCAATTACTGTCAGTTCCTCAAACACCTTCGGGATTAAAATGAATATTATCCAAACTCTTTCTTCAATTCTGTTTTAATATATTCAAGGCTTTCTTTATTTAAGGATACTTCACTTAATATATTTTTAAGTAACTCCTTATCGATTTTCTCATAATCTTTTTCTGCAGGAGTAATACATACCCCTCCCAAATCAATTGCTGCGGGACTTAATAATATCCGGTTTTCTTCTTCAAGATAATAATGGAAAGACCTGTGTTTGCTTCTCAAAAATATAATTACATTCCAGCCATAATCTTCAAAATAATTGCAAATAATATTCAGCATTGGTTCTCCCTCCCCAGAATTCAATCTTGTGTAAATTTTATAAACCCGGTTAAATATTTTACTTAACATATTTTCGTCATTCGTTTCCAAGCTTATAAATCTTCTCAATCCATCATCAATAACCGCTATGGTTCCTATTTCATCTTCAAAAATAAATTCACCGAATTCGTTTTTTAATGAGTGAAAATCATTCTCAATCGGCATAAACTGTTTTGTGCCTGCCTGGAAGTGTAAATGATCCGGAGCCGATGCCCCGCACCTTGGTCCGTTGTATATAAGTGAGTAGCCGCCGGATAGGATTTTACTTATTTTTATTAAATCGTTAAATGATGATAATATTTCCTGCGGTTTATGAATAATAGATGCAATAGTAAAATGTTCGGGGAAAATCGGATACGGATTACAAAGCAATAAATAATCCTTTAATATATTTATACCCTTTTGTTGTATGGGCAAATTTTCATCACATAAAAAACACTTACGATTTTGAATTGTTTCTGTATCCACCTTTGCTGAAGTAGATTTTAATCTGCCCTGATTAAACTGAAGTCCTATTTTAAATCCATCAAACCAAAATGATTTTGTTTTTATAGACGTTAAGTTTTTATAACCCGAATCAAGCTGGCTCCAATCTTCACGTTGTAATCTTAACATCTGTTTTGCCGCATTAACGTAATCTTCTACTTTTAATAATGCCCGGACATTTTCATTTGTGATAATTCTTGATTCGTTCAATTGTTTTCGGTTCTCCCTCTTAACTTATTTAACTCTTGTCTTGTTAGTATCTCTTTTGTTCGAATTGTATCCTTGTAGTAATTATTTTCGTTTTGTCTTTCAATACTAAGATCGGCATCAGTATTTCCCTCCCACCTGCGGCACAAATATAAGGGTTCGTAAATTCTGCCGATTTTATATTCTCTTGAAATAGCTAAAGCAACGGCATAATCTTCACCATAGCTTACGTTTGGAAATTTTATTTTCCGGATTATTGGGGTGTAAAAAGCCCTTGGGGCTCCTAATCCATTCACCCTTAACGCATTGTTATGCCCGTTCTTATGAGTCCATTCTTTATGATCAATTATACCGGGGGGGATCTCTCTCATATTATAATCGGTTAACTTGTAACTGCCAATTATCATCGCACACTTTTCTTCATAAAATTTGCTAACAATTTTTTGTAAAACAGTATCATTTATATATAAGTCATCACTATCCAACTGTATTGCAAATTTACCGCATTGTGAATGTGTGATGCCTTCATTCCAACACCCACCTATGCCCAGATCTTTTCGATTCGGAATGATATGAACCAGATTATTTTTTGTTTTCGCAAATTCACTTAGTCTTTCCGTTGTACCATCAGTTGAATGATTATCAATAACAATTATATTAAATGTAAAATCCGTGTTTTGCATCAATGCAGATTCTACAGCTTCCATTATTGTTTTGCTTCTATCCTTAACGGGAATAATAACAGATGCCTCATTTTCAAAACTTTCAGTAATAAGATCTACCGTCCCGGGGATGGGTTCCAGATGTGCTCCAATATTTTTCAGGTGAAGAGTTGCGGCTTTTTCCATCTCTATTTGCACATCACGATTTTGAGGATCAACATAATCAAATTGTTTTTCGCCGGATATTCTTTTATCAGCTATAGTAGAAGAATAAAGATACTCAGGGATTCTAACTATGGGAAATTTTCCGGATATGAATAACATCAAGTTGTAAATCCCCGCATACTTATACTTTGTTGCTTCTTCAACTGAAGCAACCAAAGCCTTTCTGCTCAAAAGTATTAATGGTCCAAAATCAAAATCATCTCTTATGCTGCCAGGTTGAAAATCTATAAGCGGATGTGATGTTCTATTACCATTACTCAATTCATAAAAATCTGAATAAATAATCCCTGCAGCTGAAGATTCTGCAACCTTTAATTGACTATTGAGATTAAGCTCATTTAAATCTATAAGTGCGCCTTTAAGTTCCAACAGCAAAAAATCATCTTTTGTAAATTGAACTAAGTAGTTAATAAATTCTGAGGAGAGAGATGAAGATACTTGTGTTACGGTACAGTTATTAAATTCTTTATTGCAGGAATTTGTAGAAAATAAATTAATTTTTCGTATGGCTTTAACCTTTCGCAGCATACTTACATTTTCTACTGCAACTTTTTCATTTAGTAACGGGAAAAATGCTGTGATAGTTTTACCAGGCATATAATTTTATATAAATAATATTTGGAGATCAGAACAATTTCTATCTAATCACTTTGTTCAATTACTTTTTTATATACATTCAAAACACGGTCTGTAAGAATTTCAAAATCATAAATACTTACAGCTCTGGTTCTTGCGGCAAGAGAAAATTCCTTTCTTTTGGTGGTAGAATTTAATAAGAGTTCTACTTGCTTTACTAAATCTCTTCCATTTTTTTTCTCAAAAAGATAGCCGGTTTTACCATCAACAACTATATCAAGAATCCCATCGGAATTTGTACACACAGAAGGCTTACCCATAGACATTGCTTCTACAAGTGCTATTCCAAATGCCTCTGAATGTGAAGGAAATATAAATATGTCCATAGCAGATAAAATCTCCGGGGTATCACTTCTGAACCCTGTAAATATTACGTTCTTTAATGCCAGGTCAATTACCATTCTTTTAATCCCGTCTGCGTATTCTTCTTCTCCTCTGCTTGCTTCGCCTGCGATTAAAAATATTAAGTTGTCGTATTTAGTATTTAATTCGACAGCAGCAGATAAAAATTCCTCATGACCTTTCCCTGGAGTGAGTCGGGCAAGCATACCAAGAACAATTTTATCTTCTCCGATATTAAATTCTTCTCTAATTTTTTCTTTATCAACTTTTCCCGCATCAAATTTTTGAGTATTAACTCCATTGGGTAATAAAATAATTTTATCTTCTGCCAGCGGACATGTTTCAAGCAAATTATTTTTGATCACCTCACTAATAGCAAACACTACATTCACCCTTTTATAAATAAACCGATGCATAAAATCTTTTTTTTCAATGAACGATCCAACCTGCTTTGTTAGAAACAATGGGATTCTGCTCCCGGCAAGTATTAGAGCCGGCACAAGCAGCCATAAATCCTTTGATGCTTGTGTATGAATTAGATCATAACTATTGCGACGTATTATTAAGCTGATTTTTAAGGAAGTAAACGGATGAAAATAACCGGGGGCTTTAACAGGATGAATTATTAATCCAAGATTATTTGCTTCAATATGAATTCTACTATCAGCAGAACAGATTAATTCAACAGAATAATTTCTGTTCAGTAGCTGCTTTACTGCATTGATGGTAAGCATTTCCATCCCACCCCAGCTTTTAGATAAGCAACTGTAGAGGATTTTCATAAACTTTAATAAATTCTCTTTAATACCACACTGGAAAAGTAATGGAGAAGAATTTCATCGAATTGAAATCCTTTCTCTGACATAACTGCAGAACCGATTTGACAAAGACCTACACCATGTCCCCAACCTGCACCGTGAATAATAAACTTTTCAGGTACTTTATCATCTCCAATTTCTTTATCAACAACAAAGGCAGAGCTATACAGATGGGTTGATGAAAGCAGTCTTCTAATTTCCAACTCTTTTCCTACAATCAGAGTTTTTTTGCTTCCAACAATTTTTAGTTTAATTAATCTTGCTGATGAACCACGCTCTAAAGGAATTAAATCTAAAATATCTCCAAAATCAATCCCGCTTTTCTCTTTAATAATTAATGATAGATCCGCCTGGCTGTATTCAACCTCCCATCGAAAATAATCTGTGGTTTCCTGATCATAATCTACCAGAATTTGTGAGAGCATTAATTTATCATGAGTATTGCAAAATGATGGCACATTGCCCAATATCCATTTGCGGGCATTTATTTCATTTGAAAAATCGATGTTAAAATTTTCTGATGGATGAGTATAATCTACAATTGAGGTAAGATATGGTAATTTAACAGGCTCCCAAACATTTTCAAAGTCTTCAGTCACACCTCCGCAGGATTTTGAATATCTTGTGTCGCAAATCTTATCATCACTCAGCAATACAACTCCCCTTGTTTGGGATACTGCTTTGGTAGCTATCTCTGTAGTTACTTTTGTAACTCCTTGAAATCTCTGACAATGATCATCGGCACAAACATCAAAGTTTTTGTGCTGTTCCCTGTCATACCATTTAATAATTTCATTTTCAGATTGATAAATAGAACTACTTCTTTCTTCTGATTTAATAGGCGTAGAATTTTCCAGATGAGCCAGCAACCAGCTCCTGGAAACAACTGATAAAGCTTTTAAAGATTGTAATGAACATTTGGCATTCATTTCCGATGATATAACCGATACAAGGTAGTCTTCCAATGGTAATTTATTTATGGCAACCAGTTTATCCCCGTCTCTTATCAACTCAAATGAATGAATGAATCGTTGCTTCTCGTACATTTGCCAATGAAAATCAATTCCAATTACAACATTATGTATTAAAAAAGATTCTGAATAGGGATCATCGGGTTCAAAATTAATTGCATCAGCTATTTCAATAGTTGAACTATTTCCCCTCAACACTATTATATTATTTTTTACTTCGGCAGTATATATCCCACTAAAAGTATCGGTATAACCGGCAATTTTATAATCACCATATAGTTCAAATTTTATTTTTTTCTCGATTAAAATTCCAACCCTGATTGTTGGTTCTTCCCTGATATTCATTTGCTATAGATATTTTTATACTTTATGAAACAATTAATGATAATTAATCTACAATAATTTAAATATAAGCAATTGAACCCTATAATGTTTTGGTAAAAAGTTATTAATGGAATCTTATTCCGATTCTTTTTAACTTCATATCCACTTATTAAA
>SMVB01137855.1_pt1 | contig 17467 bp, 10 predicted proteins | sample 2456461 | NCBI WGS metagenome assembly SMVB01 (sample SAMN11095934, study PRJNA526329) | marine sediment metagenome | biome: Marine sediment; feature: Surficial sediment; material: Deep marine sediment; isolation source: Hadal surficial sediment | place: Pacific Ocean | collected 2014-05 | depth...
AACAACGATGGGAGCCGCTACCGACCTGGACGGGTATTACATAATCTTGAACCTTCCGCCGGGAACCTACACCGTAAAAGCTTCCATGATAGGTTATAACACCGTGCGTGTCACTCAGGTAAAGGTCTCGATCGATCAGACAACAACGGTTAACTTTCCGCTGCAATCCACAGTGCTGGAAATCGGGGAAGAAATTACGATTACGGCTGAACGACCTATCGTTCAAAAAGACCTAACCTCTTCCCTGTCAATTGTTCGCAGTGAGGATATTGCTCGAATGCCGGTCGAGGACCTGGCTGATATCCTCGAACTGCAAGCGGGGGTCTCGAGAGATTCAGATGGCGCAATACATATTCGGGGCGGCAGGTCGAGCGAAGTGGCCTATCTGGTCGATGGCATATCCATTACCGATCCCTTCGCTGGTGAACTTTCGGTGGAAGTGGCAAATTCCGGCATCGAACAATTGCAGGTGATCAGTGGCGGCTTTAATGCTGAATATGGCCAGGCTTTGTCGGGCGTCGTAGAGATTGTTACCAAAGAAGGGGGACAAAGTTACGACGGAGGCGTCACCGTCTACGCCGGCGACTATCTGAGCACAAGCGATGATATTTTCTTTAACATCGATGACGTCGAACCATCAGGTCTCTTCAATATCGAGGGGCATCTCAGCGGTCCCGTACCTCTGTTCGGGGATAAAGTGACTTTCTTTGCGAACGCAAGATATTTTGACAACGACGGCTGGTTATCCGGAGAACGAAGATTCAGCCCGGACGATTCGTCTAATTTTGACGCTTCGGATGACAACAATTGGTCTATTACAGACATTACCCTGGGAGACAGCGCCATCATCGGCCTGCAAAATTATTTAGACTATGCCAAAACCCGGAAATATGATCGTGTGCCGATGAATTCCACCAAAAAACTCTCCTTGCAGGGCAAACTAACCTATCGTTTGACACCAACGGTTAAGTTTAGTGTTGGAGCTTTGTTGAGTGACGTCGATTTCCGGGAGTATGACCACAGTTTCAAACTAAACCCGGATGGAATGATACGCAAGTTTCGCAATGGCTTGACCGTCACCCCGGTCTTGACTCACGCGCTGAGTGCATCCACATTTTATACATTGAAGTTTGCTTTTACGAAGTTCAGGAGCAAAGAATTTCTTTTCGAAGATCCATTCGATCCACGATATGTAGACCCATTTCGCAAAGGAGGGGGCAAAGCCAACGCATTTGCTACCGGAGGCACCCAAAACAGCCACACGGATAGAGAAACGACTACCCTATTGGGGAAATTTGACGTCACCAGTCAGATCGACAAAACGAACCAGATCAAACTTGGCCTGGAGTTCAAGAGATTTGAGCTGAAATTCGAGGAGTTCGAGGTTGTTGCGGCACAGGATGAACAAGGCTTCATTATTGTTCCATTCCAACCCGCCATCCCTCCCATTGCAGCGTTTAATCACAATCGATATAACCGCAAGCCAGTTGAATTTTCGGCTTATATACAGGATAAGATTGAGCTGAAGGAAATGATCATCAATATAGGGGCGAGGGTGGATTACTTCGACGCCAACGGCATCATGCCCACAGACCTGCGGGATCCGAGCTTGACGCTACCGGTCAGAACCATCGATATTTTTTCCGGGAGTGAGTTGTGGGCGAACAACGTGCCGTATCGGCTTAACCCGCAAGACGGTTCCCGCGCCCTCATCGACGCGGAAACCGGTGCAGCTTTCAGCAGGCCTCTGCCTTCAGATGCGGTTTTCGTCGATAACGCCGGCAACGTACTCAACGACAAAGACTGGACTGCTACCGGGAGTTGGTTTGAGAGTTCGAAAAGCAGAGTGCAGGTCAGTCCACGAGTCGGGATCTCGTACCCCATAACGGATCGCGGCGCCATTTACTTTTCGTATGGATTTTTCTTCCAAAAGGCCACGTTCGAGCATCTTTATTTAAACCCGGAATTTGAGATAGATACCGGCGGCGGGTCTCTTGCCACGCTTATGGGAAATGCCAATCTCAAGAACCAAAAAACCATCAATTGGGAGATTGGCTTGCAGCAACAAATCGGGGAAAACCTGGGCCTATCCGTCACAGCCTTTTATAAGGATATCAACAACTTGATTGGAGCGGAAATCATTCGTACTTTCGCCGCGGATCAGTACGCCAGATTCGTGAATTTGGATTATGGCAATGTCAGAGGCGTCACCGTCGCCCTGGACTTCAGGCCTTCACGAGAGTTCAGCGCGTTCCTTGATTACACGCTGCAGGTGGCAGAAGGAAATGCTTCGGACCCGCGGTCTGCTTTCGACGATCTACGGGCAACCCCACCCCGAGAACCTGAGATTGAGACCGTGCCTCTGGATTGGGATCAGCAACATACCCTGAACCTGAATGTCAATTATTCTAAAGGGAACAATTGGGGCCTTGGTCTCATCGGGAAATTGAATACCGGGCGGCCGTATACTCCGACACTGCGCGCAACACGCGGCGTTCGCTCATCTTTCGAGAATTCGGAAAGAATGCCCTTACAGTTCAATCTTGACTTCCGTGCGTTTAAGAAGCTCTCCTTTGGTGGGTTATCCTATAGTCTATTTGTCAAGGTGTTTAACCTGTTGGACAAGCGCAACGCAATTGAAGTCTTCTCGTCAACCGGGCGGGTGGATTTCAGCTCCGATATCCTGTTTGCAGGCCGGGTACAAGGGGTAAACACTTTGCAGGAGCAGTTCAACCGGCCGGGGTTTTACAGTGAACCCCGGCGCGTTCAAATTGGATTAACGATGGATTTTTAACGCACTAAGCCTAACCCGGACGAGCCGGAACCCTACAGGAAAATTAAAAGCGCACGCAAAGATGCGAAGCCGCGAAGGGATCGCAAAGTTTCATCATTTTTTATAATTACGGTTTTTTTTATTCGCAAAAAGTCACCATGGAGAAAAGAGAAAAGCGTTGACTGTAGATCGAAAATCGTAGATTGGCTTTAAACATCGGTCGGATCCCCTACTGATTTGAATTTCGTGTTTTTAATTTCGATATTCGAATTTAGAATTTTTGCGCTTTCAACATATCGATAAAATTTTGTCGATGTCTAGAGCCCTTGAGGAGATTAGAAAATGCCTTTTAGTAAGCATCAGCAACACCCTCGAAGAATGATTCCGTTATTGATTCTGATCGTTTGCATCCTGCCGCCGGCAGCCGCTTTTGGCCAATCCACTCAGGGGCCGCATGGGGAGTTCGTGAACAGAAAAATAGGAATCATGGATGGCAATTTCATCCGAACCATTTACAAAAACCATGGCGAGATAGCAGACTGGCCCAACCAACCTTCCGGTGAGTGGCCGAAAGGCAGCGGGCATTCCTATCTCGATGGCGCGGCCCCATACGTGATTGCCGAAGTGATAGACAGTTTCGGCAATGTGATCACGCCGTTGGAAAGCCAATATCGGGAGGATATTGATATAGGACCCACGGGTCAGCGTTGGGGTTTTGAACCTTTGCCGGGCTTTGCCAACCCGGACCAGGACTTGCCTGCGCTCAGCAACGACCCATCGACCTGGCCTTCTGTGTGGCCCGACAAGCTGGGGGAGCGGGATGACCCGGGATGGCCGGGAGCCTGGAATGGCTTTTTTGGGAAAAATCAGTTTAACGCTGATCTGGAGACTTATTTTTGGGCAGATGACTATCAGGACAGGGAGTTCAGATTCATACCCGACCCATCAGAACCGGAACGAGGCGGCCTGGGAATGCTGATGAAAGTACGCGGCTTGCAATGGTCCTCCGTGCTCGCCGAGGACGTGATCTTCTGGCTTTATGACATGACCAACATTTCTCCCAATTTGTATTCTAAGGTAATTTTTGGAATGTTTTTTGACGCCGGTGTCGGCGGCACCGGCGACTCCTCTGATGATAATGGACTCTTTGATACCATGCTGGATATTACCTTTGCATTTGATTCGGATAACATCGGGGACACCGGCTGGGGCCCTGTGGGTACGATTGGCTTCGCATTTCTGGAAAGTCCCAGCAATGAATTTGATGGCCTAGACAATGACGCCGATGGTCTGATCGACGAGAGCCGATCCAGCGGGCCGGGTGAACTGATTTTCGGCCCCATCGGCATCTTTGGCGATCCTAAACTGCATTGGAGCGGCGATGAGGACGGCGATTGGCGCAGTTTCGACGACCTCAATGGCGACGGTGAATGGGATCCGGATACAGAAGCGCTGTTCGATGATGTCGGAGCTGATGGCATCAGCAATCTCGATCCGAATTATCCTGGTCCAGATCAGGGAGAAGGGGACGGTATTCCTACCGCGGGCGAACCCAATTTTGATCAGACAGACCTGGACGAGGGCGATCAGATCGGTCTGACAGCGGTGGATGTGATCAGCTTACATACGCTGCAATTTAAAGATGATGAATTGGTTTGGCAGCGTATGCAGCCGGGCAATTTTGATACGGAACTGCAACCTAATACAAATCTGGGCCTCTGGTACGGTTCAGGTCTATTCCCGATGCCACCGGGGCAGACCGAAAGGTTCTCTATCGCTTTAGTCATGGGGGAGGATCGTGATGATTTGTTGAGAAACAAAGAAACCGTCCAGCAAATCTTTAACGCGGACTATCGATTTGCAAGACCGCCAAGTCTCCCCAGGCTCAAGGCAGTCGCGGGTGACAAGAAAGTTACTTTGTATTGGGACCGTTCAGCAGAAGACTCAGTAGATCCTTTTTTGAATTTTAAAAAGGATTTCGAAGGATACGCAATCTACCGGGCGACCGATCCGGCTTTTCTGGAAGTACGGACCATTACCGATGCGTTCGGTGTGGCTACTTTCAGGAAGCCCATCGCAAAGTTCGATCTGATCGATGGCATAACCGGGCCCGATCCGGTGGGCTTCAGCGGAGCTTCCTTCGACCGTGGTAGCGACACGGGATTGCGACATACATGGGTGGACAGCACAGTCGAAAATGGCCAGACTTATTTTTATGCAGTCACAGCTTACGATCAAGGGGATCCGGATTTTGGCAGCGCCGGCCTGGCTGTTATTGAAACGACGACGATTATCAGAATTGACCAATCGGGCCAAGTGGTTTCAACCGACCTCAATACTGCCGCTGTCACGCCCAATGCACCGGCAGCGGGCTATAACCCAGCCAGAATTGACGAACCGCTTGCGCCGGTCGGCACACCTGCCGGAACCGGAACGATCTCGGTGCAAATCCTCGATCCGGCACTGGTAAAAGACGACACCTTCTATGAAGTCGTTTTTGAAGGCAACGGGATTTTTGCAACCGCCTCCTATTCAGTCATCAATATGACCGTATCTCCACCGGAAACGCTCCTGAGCCACAACAAATTCTTCGGCAGAGACCCATCCGGCTTCCTGAGAGAGGGTGATGTTTTTGACGGGTTGAGTCTCTTTATCGACAACGATCCGGACATTGTTTTTGTTGATTCACTTTCAGGGTGGGTCGAAGGTAACAGTAATTTTGAGGCTATAATTGTCGGCTCACTTTTTCGTACTTATGCGGCAGACTATGAAATTCAATTTTTTGATGAAGTGGTGGACACGTCCATCAGCCCCATCGTCCCGGTCATGTTCAAAGTGAGAAATGTTACCGAAGGACGCGGGGCCAAATTCAGGTTCCGGGACTCAAACCGGGATGGTAAGTGGTCTTCCGGTGAATTTATCAGCATCCAGGAGGAGTCCGATGGTCATTTACAAGAGATTTGGAGAGTTACTCTAAGGGATGTCATCAGCGGTATCGGGTCCAGGCCACCCTCACCGGGCGATGTTATTTTCATAGCCACGACCAAGCCATTCCGACCGGGCGATGTGTTTCAGTTCAAAACTAAGGCGGCGTTTGTTGACAGACAAGAAGCGAGACGTACTTTAGATCGAATTAAAGTCGTTCCTAATCCATACGTCTCTGCTGCATCCTGGGAAAGGAAAAATCTCTTTCAAACGAGCCGCGGTGAGAGGCGGATCGACTTTATTCACTTGCCCGCGCAGGCCACCATTCGCATCTATAATATCAAGGGTGAGTTAGTTGATACCATTGAGCACCAAAGTTCAATCGATGACGGAGCTGCATCCTGGGACCTGAGATCAAAAGAAGGTCTGAGTGTGGCCTTTGGCATATATTATTTTCACGTGAAGTCCCCTGCGGGAGAGTTCCTTGGAAAATTCGCGCTTATCAAATAGAGTCCCCTGGATGGAGGTAAGTCACAATGAAGGCAAAAAATATCATCTTTACTCTGACGTTCCTGCTATTTCCCTACTGGCTTTGGGGTCAACCAGGCTCCGGCACCGACGTTACCAAAGTCGGCACCTCCAGCGCGGCCTTTTTGGGCATTGATATCGGCGCTCGCGCAACAGCCATGGGGGGGACTTTTGTGGCGCTTGCCGATGACATCAGCGCCATTTATTGGAATCCTGCCGGCATAGCCAGGCTCGGCGGCGGAGAAATCGCTTTTATTCATTCTGAATGGTTATTGGATACGAGTTTTGATTGGGGCGCCATCACCTTTCCCATAGCCGGGCTTGGCACCGTCGGTGCGAGCATCACTTCCCTGACTCATGATGACATGGAAATCACCACCATTGAACAACCGGATGGAACGGGTGAATTCTTCGGCGCCAATGATCTCGCTCTTGGTTTGACCTATGCAATTAACTTAACCGACAGGTTTTCCATCGGGTTCAACGGCAAGTTCATTCATTCAAAGATTTTTAATGAGTCGGCGAATGGCTTTGGCTTCGATGTCGGGACACTGTTTGTCACGGAAGGAGGCATCCGAATCGGCGCTACCATAACTAACTTTGGCCCCAAAATGGATCTGTCAGGAAGAGACCTCATTGTGCTGGTCGATATTGCGCCCGATAAAGAAGCAAGCAATGACCGGCTTGTTGCAAACCTTCAAACAGACAGTTTTGATTTACCCTTAGCGTTTCGGGTCGGAGTGGCGATGGATGTTATTCAGAGAGAAAATGTTCGTTGGACCATTGCGGTGGAGGGGTTCACCCCAAGCGATAACAAGGAAAGCATCAATCTTGGCACAGAATATGTGTTCCGTGATTTTGCGTCTTTCCGGTTCGGCTACAAGTCGCTGTTCAATGACAATTCTGAAGAAGGTATTACAGTGGGTGGAGGCATAAGGTTTGGCATGGGCCAGGAAAGGTCCCTTCATCTCGATTATGCTTATGCCGACTTTGGCAGACTGCAGAATGCCCAACGATTCTCTCTCCGTTTGGTGTTTTGACCCAGGGTCTTAGTTTTCGAAAATTTTTGGGCCGCCGCAATCGAATGATTAAACTTCTGGCAAAAATGATTTTTGTGCCATTGTCATTGTTGGCACCACATGTGGGATATGCACAGCAACCGCTGGATGAATGGTTCAATCTTGGGCTTGCAGGAAGAAGCCTTTCGAGTGTGGCTGCATCTGCCCGCAACAATGAGGTGATTTATGCCGGAGATTATGGTGGCGGCATGTTCAAAAGCACGGACGACGCTGAGAACTGGAATGCCTCTGGAACAGGATCAGGTTTTCATAATAAAAGAATACACTCGCTGGCTATAGACCCGCTCCGCAACCATTTTATCTATGCCGGCGCCTCAGAGGGTGCGTTCAAAAGCGTTGACCGCGGACTGAGCTGGACCCCTGCCAATTCCGGACTAACCTCTAAAAATATTTATGTGAACATGGTGGACAAGAGAGCCTCTCAGATCCTTTATGTGGGAACGACCGGTGGCGACGTATTGCGGAGCATGGATTTCGCCCGATCCTGGCGGCCAATGAATGATGGGCTGACGAACACCGGCATTAGATCTTTGACCCATGACCCCAACAACAGCAAAATCATGTACGCAGGAACGTTCGGGGGAGGGATATTTAAAATTAATTTAAGTGATCCAGGAGATGAAAGCCACTTTATGGTGGAACCTCAATCTCTAAATTTTGGCGAGACACTGCAAGGAGAATTTGTAAACTTGTCGTGTGCTATTACAAATACAGGAATTTCCATTTTGTCTATTACGGATATCAATTCTTCTAACTCTGCATTCCTGGTTTCGGACACGGTCTTTACCATTGCCCCTTTCACCAGCCACACTGTTTCCATCTCCTTTCAGCCGCAGAGATCGGGCCCATTCGATGGACAACTGACTATTTTTGAAAATAATTCTCCAGACTCCACCACACAATTGGAGCTAATTGGATGGACACCGATTGAATTAAATAGCACCCTAACACCGAATACATCCGTCTCACAGGTATCGTTTCCCATTCAAAACACTCGTGAAGTGCTCCTCCACCTTGAAGCAAGCTCAAACACCAACTGGGCTATGCAGGGTTCAGAATCAGCCGTCTTAACTATTGTTGTTGATGACAACACTGTTGAGCAAAACCAGGATGTGGTTTTATTTAATGGCGCTCAGGTGTCTGTCTATAAACTTTTATTGGGAAGAGTGGATTCCGGCACACATACAGTGGAATTCCTTTTTGATGGCGACAAGTCTTCTCCGGGCGCAGATAGGATTCATCTTGACAAATGTTCCATTATTCCCACTACCCTGGTGGGTGATGAATATGATGTTTTTAGATTTACGCCTATTTTGTATGGCAGAGATTTGGCGGGTAGCAATGAAAGCAACCATACCGATGTGCCATTGCTGCTCTACCATGAAGTATTCAAACAGGCTGACTCAAGTAAATTGATCGAATATACTATGATCTTTAGTAATGAGGATGGCGGTACCAACTCTTCCAACCTGATGTCCAGGTGGGGACGTACCACAGATATTGAGTGGTTTTACCGGGTTAAACTTGACTCATTGGGTAATATTATTGAAGATTATTACCAAGGCAGTGGGCATACTACGAGTCCCTTTCTAGGGCAAAGGCTAAATGATCATCCCATTTTGAAAACGGTGACATTTAATAATCTTTTTAGTGATGAAGGGATTTCAGATTTTAGATTTTTATTATCTGCGGAGCAAATCAAAAAAGCGGATCACTCAAGGGAAATCCTGATGGATGAAAATCCCTGGACCTATAAAATTATGACCGAAGAAATGATTCGGGAGGACAAGTATGAAGATCCCGCCAACCCTGCTACCATCACTGTGAGCGATGCACGGAACTATTTGTATCTTGAGTTTAACACGTCCGAATTTAACGGTGCAAGGATAACATTTGGAGTACAAGTTAGTAATGACAAAAATTGGTATTTCACCGACCATAATTTTGATTTCGTACAAGCAGTCAATAAGGCAGGATGGCGGCGTTCAACCATTGAACTCCCTCCAGGCGCTACTATCGATGATTTCGTCAAGTTGCAAATAAAGACCTCCGGGGATGGTGACATCGTGTTTGAAGAATTGTCTAAAATGTTTATGCTAAGCGAGGAGTTCGAACTTCTTGTACATCCCTTCTCATGGAATCAGCAAATCACTTTTAATGCCCCTGCAGACAACGTTGTTTTGGATCTTGTCACGGGAATCGATGACCATCCTATTACAAAAATACGAGACTTTGAATTATATCAAAATTATCCCAATCCATTTAATCCCACAACCACGATTAAATATTCGCTCTCATCAGCTTCTCACCTTCGCTTGAAAGTCTACAACCTTCTCGGACAGGAAGTTGCTGTACTTGTGGATGAAATGAAATTCCAGGGAGAATATCAAGTGGAGTTTAACGCAACGGGGTTGGCGAGTGGTGTCTATGTGTTGAAAGCCGACAATTCGGTGCTGGCAAAAAAGATGCTCCTCTTGAAGTGAACGGGTCTCATGATTAATGTGAAAGAGGACTTATCTGGTTTGACCGGGATGGTTCTTACTGATATATTCGCAAACAGAAATAAATTGAATTTTAATTTTAATTTCAAAAAAAGAGGAGGAGAATGCCACTGAAGCTGAAACGTTATGCAGGCAACCCCATTCTGGAGCCGCGAGGCGATGACTGGGAGTCGGTGGCGGTTTTCAACCCCGCGGCAATATATATGAAAGACAAGATTCACGTTCTCTACCGCGCGGTAGGTGAATATTACCCTTATGTGTGCCGGTTGGGCTATGCTGTTTTTGATAAGGACCTCAACTTAATGGAGAGATTTAGGGACCCTTGTTTTGTTCCTGAGCCAAAAGTGTGGGAAAGGTCCATTGAAGATCCAAGATTGACTGAACTTGCAGGCGAACTCTATCTGACCTATGTGACCACGCCTACGCCGAGTCCCCCGGGTGGTGTTCGCCGGCGTCTGGGCATCCCGATGCCCACTGACAGCGCCCAACCTCGTACCGCGCTCGCCGAGGTGAAAGATTTCCACAATTTTAAACGAATGGGAATCATGACGCCATACGGAGCGGATGAAAGAGACGTCGTTCTTTTGCCAGAAAAGATTGGTGGACGTTACCCGGTAATACACCGGCCCGCTAATTGGGTGGGACACGGTTACAATACGTCCGGCCCGGCTATCTGGTTCGCCTGGATGGATAGCCTGGACGGGAAAATGGTGGAACACAAACTTGTGATGCAAGCGGAAGCAGAATGGGAGGGGGAAAAATTGGGCGCAGGTCCGCCGCCGATAAAAACAGATGCCGGTTGGCTGCTAATCTACCATGGTGTGGATAAAAACTCCGTCTATAGAGCCGGCGCCGCACTGCTGGATCTGAAAGAACCATGGCAGGTGATTGCCCGTTCGCCGCAACCGATTCTCGAACCCGAGGAAGATTACGAGAAATTCGGCGACGTCCCCAATGTGGTATTTCCAGGGGGAATCGTTAGGATGGATGACGAGCTCATCATATTTTACGGCGCTGCCGACAAGGTTTGCTGCGCCGCCAAAGTTGGCTTAAATGAACTTGTTGCATCTTTAGTGGCGGGTTGAAATTGAATAACAATGAATAGACCATAATTTAATTCTAAATTCTAATTAATGCCTGAGCAATCTCCTGTGTAACGGCGGGAGACTGCTTCGCTGAAAGGCGCTCGCAGTGACAGCCTCAAGCAGTTTTCGGTCAAACACTGATTTAGAACGAGGTTCACAACGATATGAAACTAACGCGCTACCAGGGAAATCCTATCCTCAAACCAAGAGAAGAGAACGAGTGGGAATCCAAGGCCGTCTTTAATTGTGCTGCGGCGAGTGAGAATGGCAAGGTCCATCTCCTCTATCGAGCGATTGGCGAGTATGAAAAGTATATTTCAAAGTTGGGTTACGCCGTCAGTGAAGATGGTTTTAACTTCAAACGGTTTGGTGAACCCGTCTTCGAACCCAAAGAATCCTATGAACCTCATGGCTGCGAGGATCCCCGGCTTACCAGAATTGGGGACACATTCTACATTACTTACACGGCCATGTCAAAAAGAGCCTTCTCCGGATCAGGGAACCGGGTGGCCCTGGCTTCCACAAAAGATTTCAAGAGCTTCGAACGGTTCGGAGTCGTCCTGCCCGATATGGAAGATAAAAACGCCGCGCTGTTCCCGGAGAAGGTAAACGGCAAATACGTCATGTTTCATCGCATCATGCCGGACATATTGATCGCATATTCTGATAATCTTACCCAATGGGCTGGCCACAAAGTCATTATGCGCACCCGGAAAGATTCATGGGATTGTGCGAAAGTCGGCGCCGGCGCACCGCCCCTGAAAACAGAAAAAGGCTGGCTGATGTTTTATCACGGGGTTGATGGCAAAAAAATCTACCGGCTGGGCGTGGCGTTATTTGATCTAAAAGATCCCGCAAAATTGATCGCCCGCCAGGATGAACCCATCCTCGAGCCCGTGGAAGATTACGAGCTCCATGGCGACGTTCCGAATGTGGTGTTCGTTTGCGGCGCTGTTGAGAAAGATGATTCCTATTATGTTTATTATGGCGGCGCGGACAAGGTGATTGCGGTGGCAACAGTCAAGAAAGATGAGGCGCTTGACTTTGTTTAAGTTGGCAGAAAGCCCGGACATGAAAAAGAACTAAACCATGAAGGTCACGAAGTGGAGTTTAGTCGATAAACCATGAATAAACTTACAACTACAGAATTAATTGAGAAAGCAAGGGCTTTTCTTCAGCCGAGAAAACAAGGTTATACCACTGGAGATGTCGCTTGTGCCTTATTTAGCGAGAAGGGCAACTTATACTTTGGTGTTCGAAAGGGGTGTGTGATTTGGGTTGGTTTTGTGCATTTTCAAAGTATCTTCTAATCATAAAATCCTGTGTTCTTAATCGCTTTCGCAACTCAGCACCGAATCGTCATAGGCGTGGCGACTTATGAAGGCGCAATAGATTTTGGGAAAGATACGGAGTAAATATACTCATACAAAAAATGTGATCTGATGAAGAATCAACCAAAAAGTTTCATAGCAGTGCTGTCCATTTTGCTAACCGTTGGTCTGTCTTGCAGCTCGTCCAGTGATCGAAGCAATACCGCCGAGTTGATCTACTGGACTGCGCCCAGCGTAGAGGTCTCCCGATTTGACCGGGCTATCGTGGCGGAGTGGCATGCCTCCCACGCCAACGACCCCCTTAAATGGGGCACCATCCCGGCGGGCACGACTTCCGAGGAAGTGATCCTAACCTCCATCGCCACCGGCACAAATCCGGATATCTGCACCAACATATTTGCCGGATTTGCCGCCCAACTGGCCGATGCGGATGCTATCGTTGCGCTGGACACGCTGCCGGGTTTCTGGCAGATGGCTGAAAAAAGGAAAATGGTGGACAACATCAAGAACAACTGGCTTTACAAAGGCCATGTTTATGTCCTGCCCATCTACATCAGCCCGGAGATGATGTGGTACAATAAAAAAATGCTCGATGAATTGGGAGCAACCGCTCCGCCGAGAACTTACGGTGAATTTCTGGAACTGGCCAGAAAAGCTTTCATTCCCGGAAAACGCTATGGATTAGAGCTTGATGTTTCCCCGATCTGGTGGAAAAGATGGTTTGATTATATTACCCTTTACTGTGCTGCTTCCGGCGGCATGAATTACCTGGATGTTGAAAGGGAAAAGGCCTTTCTTGATAATGAAGCGGGGTTGGCGGTAACTGAGTTTTTTCACCGGATGTTCGCCGAGGGCTTATCTCCTAAATTCGCAACAAGCGATGGTTTTGCCAAGGAAATGTTTCTGGCCGCGATAAAGGATGCCGGTGGCACGAGAATCAAAGAACTGTATCCTGACCTGGAATATGTGATCGCACCTTTGTTGGTGCCGGATTTCTACCCGGCCGATCAACCGGTCTATACCCTTGCTGAGCAAAAAGGCATGGTGCTGTTCAACAATTCAATAAAGAAAAAGCAAGCCTGGGAATTTATGCAATGGTATTTCACCGAAGAACATGACGTGCTGTGGCTGGAAACAACCCATTACCTGCCGGCGCGGGATGATCTGATGACCAACGCAGCTTTCAACGATTACTTTGAGCAGAAACCGGAAATGAAAATTTATGCCATGGCGACCCGGCACACCGTACCGCTGGCTTTAACGCCGCAGACCGTGCAAATACAGACTATTCTCAATCGGGAGCTGTGGCAGCCCATCGTTTATGGTACCAAGACGCCCGCGGAAGCAGCGCACGATGCAAATAAGATCATAGAACGAATCATGAAATCAGGAAGATAAAATTGTCTTTCTTCAAACAAGGCAAACAAAGCGACCGAATCGGCTATTGGCTGGTTGCCCCGTACCTGCTTTTCACCGCAGTTCTTTGGGTGTATCCATTCTTGTGGGGACTCGTTATCTCGACGAAGAAATGGAACATCATCTCACCCCATAAAGAATTTATCGGACTGGAAAATTTCGTCAGGTTATTTCAGGACCCGTTGTTCTGGATCTCAATAAAGAATACGTTCTACTTTATGGTCGTATTTATACCGCTTGCCATTGTTTCTTCTTTTACGGTAGCGTGGCTGCTGAATCGCATCAAGTTCTTACAAGCGTTCTTCGCCACCGGCTACTTGATGTCTTATGTCTCTGCCGGCGTCGCCTACTCCGTTGTTTTCCGGCTGCTGTTTTCAGGGGATGGTCTCATCAACACCTGGTTGGCCCAAATAGGCGTGACGATCCCCTGGTTTTCTGATCCTCGAATCGCCATGGCTTCCATTGCACTCATCGTAGTCTGGAAGTTTCTGGGCTATTATGCGTTGATCTTTCTCGCCGGCTTACAGGCGATCCCGCGGAGCATGTATGAATCTGCTGAAATCGATGGCGCGAGTCAATGGACTCAGTTAAGGCGAATCACGATTCCGCTGGTGAATTCGTCTTTTACCATCATTCTCGTCTTTGCAACCATGCTGTCCTTTAATGTCTTTACAGAAGTTTATTTAATCACCGGCGGCGGACCTCTGGACAGCACCCAGACCCCGATGACGCAAATCTACTATCACACTTTCGAGGCTTTGCAGGCAGGCTACGGCTCCAGTTTTGCCGTCACCATAGCTGCGTTGAGCTTTGCCTTTGTGCTTGTGGTCAAAAAATCCGTTGAGCGGGAGGTCGTTTATTAATGATGAGCCAGGCAGCCTTTAAAAGCAAAGAACAACGCATCGGGCAAGTTCTCATCTACGCGTTCCTGGGTGTGGGGTTAATCTTTATGATTTTCCCGTATATCTGGATGGTACTGACCTCCTTTAAAATACCGGCAGAGATATACCACCAGTTTTGGCCAAGTCGTCTGACTCTGGAGCATTACCGGGTCGTCTTCGCCAGCGGCGCAACGGGTGCAAAAAGTCCATTCATGAGGTCGCTCTTCAATAGCTTGTTGGTCTCTTCAATCGGCACTGTCTCGGTCGTTTTTTTTGGCGCCATCACGGGATACGCGCTGGCCAAATTGAACTTCAAAGGTAGAAAGATTCTGGAACAATTCATCCTCTTCCAGATGCTCTTTCCGGCGGTGTTGTTTCTCATTCCGCGTTTCTTGCTCATGCTGAAATTGGGCGCCATCAACACTTATCACGGCATGTTTCTGCCATTCATGATGAGCGCCTGGGCCACGTTTCTCTTTAACCAGTTTTTCAAGGGCACCCCCCAGGATTTAATCGATGCTGCCCGGCTGGATGGGTGTTCGGAGTTGGGAATTATTTTCAGAATTATCTTGCCGCTGTCCAAGTCGGTAACGGCTATTGTTGCCATCTTTACTTTCATGACGCTGTGGGACGAATTCTTGTGGTATTTGATCATTACCAAGGATTACGACTTGATGCCTTTGAGCGTATTGCTGGGATTGTTTAGCAAAGGGGAATACAGCGCCTATCCGGGGATTCAGACGACCGGCGCCACGCTGCTGACCGTACCCATCCTGGCGCTATTCTTTTTCTTCCGCAAATATTTTACTGAAGGCATCAGCATGAGCGGTATCAAGGGGTGAATGTAAGAGCAGTGAATCCATCGCAAATCGAACGGGAAGGGTAAACTTTTGTTTGAATTGAAATAATATGAACTGAGATGAAGATTAAACTATTTAATCACCTGAAAAATGAACTTGGCAGTTACGGCATCGATGCTGCCTGCGATGGGTTGGAAATAGACTTTACATGAGGGTTGCACAACCCCCGTATAAAAAGAGTAAAAAATGTTGCGTTTTAGATATTATAGATATATATTTACACTTTAATTTTAGTGAAGCAAAACAGAACAGAACGCTATAAGTCTTTTAGTGATAAGTGTTTACTGTTGGTTGAACAATCCATTTTCGTAAGTTGGGAAGGTCGTGCAGGATGGTTATCGTCACAATGAAGCCGCAGGAGATTTCTTCATGGCGCGAGTTGAGTCAAAAAATGTTTCCAAAACCTATGTATGGTAACTAATGGCTGTTAAGGAAACCAACTTTGTGATTGATGATAAAGAATTTGTGGTGCTAGTTGGACCTTCTGGCTGCGGTAAATCCACTCTACTGAGGATGATTGCCGGGTTGGAAGAAATGATCTTTCCCGCTACAAAACATGCGGAGACAAGTTTGAGCCGGAATCTCCTTGCCTTAGCCGGGGAGTCCGCTCAGGGCCTGCGGCAATGACCAGAAAAGTGGTTTTCGTTCAGTCATTGTATATCTTATCGATTTACAAACTGAAGCGTCGGTAGATAAACGGAAGCTACTTTTATTGAAATGGTTTTGAACAACCATGATTATGAAATGCAGTAAGGGTGGTAGAGCTGTGGAAGTCAAAAGACTAGGGCGTTACGTTAGGATAAATTAAGTAAGGATACGCGAGATGAATATTGACTTAATGATGGTGCTTTTCTATTTCGTGGTTATTTTTCTCATCGGAATATACAAGAGTGGGAGTCAGAATAAGGATGCATCGAGTTATTTCCTGAGCGGGCGAACCCTGCGCTGGCCTTCCATTGCAATGTCTACCATCGCAACCAATATTCAAGCCGGCCACTTTATCGGCATGGGCGGCGCGGCATACGCCTACGGTCTGGCACAGGCCAATTTTGAAATCGGCGCCGTGTTTGGCATTCTCTTGGCTGCCTTCTTTTTTGTGCCGCGCTATTTGAAGTTGAAAGTATTTACCCTGACACAATTTTTTGAGGACCGCTTTGGTGGATTTCTAGCTACCAGTTATTCGATTTTTTCCATCGTTTTGTTTGGCGTTATCTATCTCGGCGGCGCGCTTTACTGGGGTAGTTACGCTATCAACGGAATTTTTGCTGACGAGCTTGGCATCCTCCATTCAGACCCGGTAGTCCGGCTTTACATTCTGGTGGTTCTCATGGGAGTGTTCTCCGCAACCTATGTCTATTTCGGCGGACTGGCCGCGGTGGTTCGTACCGATGTCATTCAGATGATCACATTACTGGGAGGCGCCTCGGTCGTCCTGTTTCTGGCGATAAAGACAGTGGGTGGCTTCTCTGAGTTATACAATCCGGAATTGTACAGTACGATTGAGACCGGCAAAGACCATTTGATGCATTTGTTTCTGCCTGCCGATCATGACAAAATTCCCTGGACCGCGGTGTTTTTCGGCATGGCCTTGATGCACATTCAGTATTGGGGGGCAAACCAGGTGATTCTTCAGAGGTGCCTTGCAGCACGTTCGCTCAAAGATGCGCAGTTGGGACTGCTGGTGGGTGGATTTCTCAAATTCTTTATCGCGGCGTTGATCATTATTCCACCCATCGCGTTAGTCGGATTTCATCAGCGGCTCGATGATCCGGATCAGGCTTACATCGTATTGGTCAACACGCTGCTGGCGCCGGGTGTGCGAGGCTTTGTGCTGATGGGGCTCTTCGCTTCCCTGATGAGTACGGTTGATTCCATCATTAACTCGGTCAGCACTTTGTTTGCCTTTGACATTTATAAGCGGCGGGTGAATCCGAGCGCTACTGACGAGCAGTTGATACGGGTCGGGAAACAGACCATTGGTGTGGCAACCCTGGCGGGCATCCTGTTTGCGTTTTCGTTGATCTACATCAAATATAACGGGCTTGATTTTCCGCTTTCCCATTTGACCAACGAAATTTCTTATCACAT
>SMVB01133683.1_pt1 | contig 17466 bp, 13 predicted proteins | sample 2456461 | NCBI WGS metagenome assembly SMVB01 (sample SAMN11095934, study PRJNA526329) | marine sediment metagenome | biome: Marine sediment; feature: Surficial sediment; material: Deep marine sediment; isolation source: Hadal surficial sediment | place: Pacific Ocean | collected 2014-05 | depth...
CCATGTGGCCGGCCATTTTTTTGCCTTTGAAAACCCTGCCCGGGTCCTGGCATTGACCGGTAGAACCGAGCGAACGATGCGATACCGAAACCCCGTGAGACGCCTTGAGACCGCTAAAATTGTGACGTTTCATGGCGCCGGCAAAGCCTTTACCAATGCTGGTGCCGGAAACGTCGACGAACTGGCCTTCGACGAAGTGGCTGGTCCTAAGCTCGGCGCCAACATCAACCATGGCATCTTCGCTGACGCGGAATTCGACAACCTTCTTCTTAGGCGTAACCTTGGCCTTTTTGTATTGGCCGATTTGCGCCTTGTTGACGTTCTTGATCTTGGCGGACCCAACCCCGAGACGCAGCGCGGTATAGCCGTCGCGCTCAAGCGTCCGGTGGCCAACCACCTGGCAGCCGTCAACCCTGATCATGGTGACAGGAATGTTTTTGCCGCTGTCTTCAAAGACGCGGGTCATCCCAATTTTCTGTCCTATCAATCCGGTTCTCATTGCCTTAACTTTCTTCTTTTCCTAGCCTTGGACTTTAATCTCGACGTTCACGCCCGAGGCCAAATCCAGCTTCATCAGCGCATCCACGGTTTGCGGTGTCGGGTCAACGATATCCAGAACCCGTTTGTGGGTCCGGATTTCGAACTGCTCACGCGATTTTTTATCGATAAATGGCGAGCGCAAAACCGTGAACTTTTGAATCCGGGTTGGCAAAGGTATTGGGCCACGGACAAAAGCCCCTGTGCGCCGGGCGGTATCGGCAATCTCGTTGGTTGCCTGATCCAGCGCCCGGTGATCAAAAGCCTTCAGGCGTATGCGGATATTTTGCGTTTCCATTTTCTTTGCTTTCCCAGTTAGGTCCTGATCAGTTATTCAATTACTTTGGCGACAACGCCGGAGCCGACGGTCCGTCCACCTTCGCGGATAGCGAAGCGCAGGCCCTCGTCCATGGCGATCGGGTTAATCAGCGTCACAATCATCTTGATGTTATCACCGGGCATGACCATCTCAACGCCCTTGGGCAGCTCAACCGAGCCAGTGACATCGGTGGTCCGGAAGTAAAACTGCGGCCGGTAGTTGCTGAAGAACGGGGTATGACGCCCACCCTCCTCTTTCGATAAGACATAAACCTCGGCTTCAAACTTGGTGTGCGGGTTGATCGACCCGGGCTTGGCCAGAACCTGGCCGCGCTCAACATCTTCACGGGCGGTGCCCCTAAGCAGTGCGCCAATGTTATCACCGGCTTCACCGCGGTCCAGGAGTTTGCGGAACATTTCAACCCCGGTACAGACCGTCTTGGTGGTGTCCTTGATGCCGACAATCTCGATGTTGTCGCCAATGTTGATGATGCCCTGCTCGATCCGGCCGGTGACCACCGTGCCACGGCCGGAGATCGAGAACACATCCTCGATCGGCATCAGGAAAGGCTTGTCAATCGGGCGCTTGGGCTGCGGGATGTAGCTATCAACAGCTTCCATCAGTTTATTGATGGATTCTTTGCCGATGGCATCGTCGCGGCCTTCCAAAGCCGCCAGGGCCGAGCCATGAATAATCGGAATGTCGTCACCGGGGAAGTCGTAATAAGACAACAGTTCACGGATTTCCATCTCAACCAGCTCCAAAAGCTCGTCATCATCAACCTGGTCAACCTTGTTCAGGTAAACCACCAGCGAGGGCACGCCAACCTGGCGGGCGAGCAAGATATGCTCCCGGGTCTGCGGCATCGGGCCGTCAGCAGCACTGACAACCAGAATAGCGCCATCCATTTGCGCCGCACCGGTGATCATGTTCTTGACGTAATCGGCATGGCCCGGGCAATCGACATGGGCGTAATGGCGATTGTCGGTTTCATATTCAACATGCGCGGTCGAGATCGTGATGCCGCGCTCGCGTTCTTCCGGCGCCTTGTCGATGTTGTCATACGAGGTGAACTCGGCCTGGCCCTTTTCTGCCAGCACCTTGGTGATCGCTGCCGTCAGCGTCGTCTTGCCATGATCAACGTGACCAATCGTGCCTACGTTACAATGCGGTTTGGTCCGCTCAAATTTCGCCTTAGCCATAGTTTCTTCCCTTCTTTAGATCAAACATTTCAAATTAAGGTGTTGATATACTTATGCAAATTTCTCTTTAACTTCTTCTGCCACGTTGGTCGGCACTTCGTTGTAGTTGGCAAACTGCATCGTGAACTGGGCGCGGCCCTGGCTCATCGAGCGCAGCTGGTTGACATAGCCAAACATATTGGCCAGCGGCACTTCCGATTTAATGACACTGGCCGACCCGCGGGTTTCGGTGCCCTGCACCTGGCCGCGCCGTGAATTCAGGTCACCGATGATATCGCCCATATATTCTTCCGGGGTGACGACTTCGACCGCCATGATTGGCTCCAAAAGCTTGATGCCGGCCTTTCGGCCCGCTTCGCGCATGGTGCCGCGACCAGCAATCTCAAACGCCAGCGCCGACGAGTCGACGTCATGGTAAGCGCCATCGGTCAGGGTGATCTGGAAATCGATAACTGGAAAGCCAACCAGGATACCGCTTTTGGCAATTTCCAACATACCCTTTTCGACCGAGGGGATAAATTCCTTGGGGATTTTACCGCCCTTGATTTTATCTGTGAATTCAATGCCCGATCCGCGTTTGGTCGGGGTAAAGGTGGCCTTGACACGGCCGAACTGGCCGGCGCCACCAGATTGTTTCTTGTGGGTGTAATCAACCTCAACTGCACGGGCTAAAGTTTCACGGTAGGCCACCTGCGGTGCGCCGACGTTGGCTTCAACCTTGAATTCACGCCGCATCCGGTCAACCAGGATATCAAGGTGCAATTCACCCATGCCCTTGATGATGGTCTGGCCACTTTCCTGATCGGTGGTGACCCGGAACGAGGGGTCTTCCTGCGCCAGGCGGTGCAGGGCAACGCCCATTTTTTCCTGGTCGGCCTTGGTTTTTGGCTCAACCGCCACTTCAATCACGGGGTCGGGGAATTCCATCCGCTCAAGCACAATCGGCTTCATGAAACTACACAGTGTTTCCCCGGTGGTGGTGTCCTTGAGGCCGCACAGCGCAATAATATCGCCGGCGCGGGCTTCCTTGACATCTTCACGGTGATTGGCGTGCATCAAAAGCATACGGCCGATTTTTTCTTTTTTGTCTTTGACCGAGTTCATAATTGCATCGCCGGCCTTCAGGACGCCCGAATAAATCCGGACAAATGTCAGGGTACCGACAAAAGGGTCGGTCATGATCTTGAACGCCAGGCCGGAAAAAGGCTCATCATCACTTGCTTTCCGTGTCATTTCGGTCTCGCCGTCAATCGACGTGCCCTTTATCGCCACGACATCAACCGGAGACGGCAAAAAATCAACCACGGCATCGAGAAGTGGCTGCACACCCTTGTTCTTGAACGCGGTTCCGTTCAGAATCGGAACAAAATCACCGGCGATTGTGCCTTTGCGGATCGCAGCCTTAAGCTCGGCCACACTGGGCTCTTCGCCGTCGAGGTATTTTTCAAGAAGGACTTCGTCTTCCTCAACCGCCATTTCCAGCATTTCAGTGCGCGCCAGCGTAGCCTCGTCCAGCAAATCAGCCGGAATATCAACAGATTCGAACTCAGCGCCAAGGTTTTCGTCTTTCCAGACAACCGCCTTCATTTTTACCAGGTCGATAACGCCCTTGTAGTCGGCTTCGGCCCCGATCGGCAGCTGGATCACCAGCGCCTTGGCGCCGAGGCGATCCTTGATCATTTCGACGCAGCGTTTAAAATTGACGCCGATGCGATCCATCTTGTTGACAAAACACATCCGCGGGACACCATATCTGTCGGCCTGGCGCCAAACCGTTTCAGACTGGGGCTCAACCCCGGCAACCCCGTCAAAAATTGCAACGGCGCCATCCAATACCCGGAGCGAACGCTCTACCTCAATGGTGAAATCGACGTGACCCGGAGTATCAATAATGTTGATACGGTGGTCGTCCCAAAAACAGGTGGTGGCCGCCGAGGTAATCGTGATACCGCGTTCCTGTTCCTGTTCCATCCAGTCCATGGTGGCGGTACCATCGTGTACTTCGCCAATTTTATGGCTGCGCCCGGTGTAAAACAGAATCCGCTCTGTGGTGGTGGTTTTACCGGCATCAATATGGGCCATGATGCCAATATTGCGGTATTTGTCTATGGGGGTGGTGCGTGCCATTTTCTTAATTTCTGTGTTTGTCCTGAGTTACCAACGGTAATGCGAGAAGGCTTTGTTGGCCTCTGCCATTTTATGGGTGTCTTCGCGTTTCTTGATGGCTGATCCGCGGTTATTGGCAGCATCCAGAAGTTCGCCGGAAAGGCGCTCTTTCATGGTGCGCTCGGACCTCTTGCGGGCCATATCGATAATCCAGCGGATGGCTAATGCCTGCGAGCGTTCGGCCCGGACTTCGACCGGGATCTGATAGGTGGCGCCACCCACCCGGCGTGAGCGCACTTCGATAACCGGCTTGACGTTTCCAAGGGCCTCATGAAAAAGCACCAGAGGATCGGTTTTTGCCTTGTTTTCCATCTGCTCCAGTGCCCCGTAAACAATATGTTCGGCGATCGATTTCTTGCCGTCGAACATGAGCGAGTTGACAAACTTGGTAATAACCAGGTCGCCGAACTTGGGATCGGGTAAAACTTGACGTTTTTCTGCTGCGTGGCGGCGTGACATCGATTTCTTCTCCGTTTTCCGTTACTTGGGCCGTTTGGTGCCGTATTTGGAACGGCCTTGCCTGCGGCTTGAGACGCCCTGGGTATCCAGCACACCGCGCAGGATGTGATAGCGCACCCCGGGCAAATCCTTGACGCGGCCACCGCGGATCAGGACCACCGAATGTTCCTGCAGGTTATGGCCTTCGCCGGGAATATAACTGGTGACCTCGGCCCCATTTGTAAGACGAACCCGGGCTACTTTACGCAATGCCGAGTTCGGTTTCTTTGGAGTCGTGGTATAAACGCGCATGCATACGCCGCGTTTTTGCGGACAACTTTCCAGGGCCGGAACCTTGGTGCGCGCCACGATTTTCTTGCGGGGCTTCCTGATTAGCTGGTTTACCGTAGGCATATTTATAAACCTTTATCTCTAAAAACTGAAGCCAGGCCTTGCTTTCGACAAGAAAGAGGGCACCCATGCCGTGCCCTTATTTTTTGGGCCGGAGTGCCTTCTGGCAACAATCAACGTTTTTAATCTTGCTCAATCAGCGCAGCGTTTAGCTATAGAAGTGAAGCTACCACCTGCCCCTGAGCTGGGCGCAATATATGCATGTGCCCCCTCCTCGTCAACCAAAAAAGAGGGGGGTGGAAAATTAATTTTTTCGCTGAAAAATCAGCCGCTTAAGCAGGGTTTTCCTCCGACACTTCCAGGGCCTCTTCGGGTTCTTCGGCCTTGCGTTTTGCCAGGATCTCGTTATCGCGTTTTTTGGCTTCGGCTTCAAGCCGGCGCATCGCCGCGCCGGTGCCCGCCGGGATCAAACGTCCGACAATGACGTTTTCCTTCAAACCTTCAAGCCGGTCGACCTTGCCGTTCACGGCGGCATCGGTCAGCACCCGTGTGGTTTCCTGGAACGACGCGGCAGAAATAAACGACTTGGTCTGCAATGACGCCTTGGTGATGCCAAGCAGAACCGGTTTGCCGGTTGCCGGGGTTTTCTTTGCGGCGACAAGTGCAATATTTACCTCTTCGAACTCTTCGCGCTCGATATTTTCGCCGAGCAGGAATTTGGAATCGCCCGAGGTCTTGATTTCAATCTTTTGCAGCATCTGGCGTGCAATCACCTCGATATGCTTGTCGTTGATCTTGACGCCCTGTAGCCGGTAAACCTCCTGGACTTCCTGCACCAGATAGTTGGCCAGTGCCTCAATGCCCATAACATCAAGAATATCATGGGGCGCGGGGTTGCCATCAAGCAGGTATTCGCCCTTCTGGATAAAGTCACCCTCGCGGACAGCGATATGCTTGCCCTTGGGCACCAGGTATTCTGCCGGGTCGCCGTCCCCATTCTGCGGGCGGATCAAAATCCGGCGTTTGTTCTTGTAATCCTTGCCAAATTCCACAATGCCGTCAATCTCAGCGATAATCGCATGGTCCTTGGGCCGGCGGGCTTCGAACAGCTCGGCCACCCGGGGCAAACCGCCGGTAATATCGCGGGTTTTGGCGGCTTCGCGAGGAATACGGGCAATCACGTCACCGGCGTGGACTTTTTCGCCGTCCTCAACCGAAAGAATCGCGTCAACCGACAGGTGATACCGGGCCTCGGTGCCATTCGCCAGCTTCACGACCTTTTTCTTGCCATCACGCAGGGTAATGCGCGGCCGCAGTTCGGTGCCCTTCGGCGAAGACCGCCAGTCGATCACCACCATCGAGGTAATGCCGGTGGCTTCATCCATGATTTCCTTGACCGAAACCCCTTCGACCAGATCGACCAGGTGGGCGACGCCGCCCTGTTCGGTGATAATCGGGATGGTGAACGGATCCCACTGGCAAATTTTATCGCCTTTCTTGATTTTTTGTTTGGCCTTAACCAGCAGGGTCGCCCCGTAGGGAATCTTATGCCGGGCACGCTCGCGGCCCTCGGCATCGACGAGGATTACCTCCAGGTTACGGGACATTACGATGATCCGGCCCTTGGAATCCTTGACGACATTGGAATTTTCGATTTTCACGATTGCGTCCTGGGTTGCCTCAATCGACGATTGCTCGTTGACCGTTGCGGTGCCGCCGATGTGGAACGTGCGCATGGTCAGCTGGGTCCCCGGTTCACCAATTGACTGGGCGGCAATGACACCGACCGCTTCACCCAGGTTTACCGGGGTGCCACGGGCCAGGTCGCGTCCGTAACAACTGCCACAGGTTCCGCCCTTGGTTTCGCAGGTCAGGACCGAGCGGATCTTGATCTCGGAAACACCGGCGGTCTCGATCTTGTCAACCACGGCTTCTTCAAGCAGGGTACCGGCCTCGGCCAGAACCTCACCGGAAATCGGGTCTTTAATATCTTCAGCCGGGGTGCGGCCAAGAATACGCTCGGGCAATGGCTCGAGAACGGTACCGCCCTCAACCACTTCGCGAACAGTCAGCCCGTTGGTGGTGCCGCAATCCATCTCAACAATCACGCAATCCTGGGCGACGTCGACCAAACGGCGGGTGAGATACCCCGAGTTCGCAGTTTTCAGCGCGGTATCGGCCAAACCTTTACGGGCGCCATGGGTGGAATTGAAGTATTCCAGCACGCTGAGGCCTTCTTTAAAGTTTGAGATAATCGGATTTTCAATAATCTCACCGGAGGGCTTGGCCATCAGGCCGCGCATCCCAGCCAGCTGTTTCATTTGCGCAGCCGAACCACGGGCCCCGGAATGGGCCATCATGTAAATCGAATTGATTTCCGCCTCACGGCCGGTTTTTTTATCAACCTTCGCGGTGGAAATTATTTTCATCATTTCATCGGCCACTTTATCAGTACACTGGGCCCAGGCATCAACCACCTTGTTGTATTTTTCGCCCTGGGTAATCAGGCCTTCCTGGTATTGATCTTCGTATTCCTTTACCAGCGCGCGGGTTTCATTCACCAGGGTTTCCTTGGCATCCGGAATAATCATGTCGTCCTTGCCGAACGAAATGCCGGCCTTGGCGGCGTGTTTGAAACCAAGCCTCATGATGCCATCGGCAAACAGCACGGTTTCCTTCTGGCCACATTGCCGGTAAACCGTGTGGATCACGTCGGAAACTTCTTTTTTGGTCAGCAGGCGGTTGAAGGCGGAGAACGGAACCTTGCCATTTTTTGGCAATTGATCGGCCAAAAGCATCCGCCCCGGGGTGGTTTCCACCCGCTCGGTGACCGGGTTGCCTTCTTCATCGATGGTCTCGAAACGCGAGGTAATCTTGGAATGAAGCGTGACGAAGCCGTTGTCCAGCGCCATCTGGATTTCATTAAGGTCACCAAAGATCATGCCTTCACCAACCTCGCCCTTGCGTTCCATGGAAAGATAATAGAGGCCGAGAACAATATCCTGGGAGGGGACAATGATCGGCTGGCCGTTTGAAGGGCTAAGAATATTATTGGTCGACATCATCAAAACCCGGGCTTCAAGCTGGGCTTCCACGGAAAGCGGGATGTGAACCGCCATTTGGTCACCGTCAAAGTCGGCGTTAAAAGCGGCGCAGACCAAGGGGTGCAACTGGATTGCCTTACCTTCGATCAGAACCGGTTCAAACGCCTGGATGCCTAACCTGTGCAGCGTTGGCGCGCGGTTCAGCAGCACCGGATGTTCGCGGATTACTTCATCGAGGATATCCCAAACTTCCTTGCGTTCTTTTTCAACAATGCGCTTGGCCTGCTTGATGGTTGGGGCCATGCCCTTTTTATCAAGCCGTGAATAAATGAAAGGTTTGAACAGCTCGAGGGCCATTTTCTTCGGCAGGCCGCATTGATGCAAAAGCAATTCAGGGCCAACCACAATCACCGAGCGGCCGGAATAATCGACGCGCTTGCCGAGCAAGTTTTGGCGGAACCGGCCTTGCTTGCCCTTGAGCATGTCCGAGAGCGATTTCAGCGGCCGTTTGTTGGTGCCGGTGATGGTGCGGCCACGCCGCCCGTTGTCAAACAGCGCATCAACCGCTTCCTGCAGCATGCGTTTTTCATTCCGGACAATAATGTCTGGGGCGCGCAGCTCTATCAGGCGTTTCAGGCGGTTGTTACGGTTGATCACCCGGCGATACAGGTCGTTCAGGTCCGAGGTGGCAAAGCGGCCGCCATCGAGGGGCACCAGGGGACGCAATTCGGGCGGAATCACCGGGACCACCTTCATGATCATCCATTCCGGACGGTTGCCGGAATTCAGAAACGCTTCAATGACCTTCAGGCGTTTCACGATTTTAATTGGTTTTAAGGCCGATTTGGTTTCAGCCAGATCAATCAGCAATTGCGCGCGAATTTCTTCCAGTTCCAGCTGGGTTAGCAATTTGTAAATCGCTTCGGCGCCGATTTCGGCTTCGAAGGCGTCTTCACCGTACTGGTCCTGGGCACGGTAATAATCCTCTTCCGAGAGCAATTGCATCGGCTTCAACGGGGACATGCCCGGCTCGGTAACAATAAAGCTTTCAAAATAAAGAACCCGCTCGAGATCCTTCAGGGTCATGTCCAGCAAAAGACCAATGCGGCTGGGCAATGATTTTAAAAACCAGATGTGGGCAACCGGAGCGGCAAGTTCGATATGGCCCATGCGCTCACGGCGGACGTTGGACCGGGTCACTTCTACGCCACATTTCTCGCAGGTAATGCCTTTATATTTCATGCGTTTGTATTTACCGCACAGGCATTCATAATCCTTGGTCGGGCCAAAGATACGGGCACAAAAAAGGCCGTCACGTTCCGGTTTGAAGGTCCGGTAGTTGATGGTTTCCGGCTTTTTAATTTCACCAAACGACCACGAGCGGATGCGCTCAGGCGAGGCAATCATAATTTTAATCTGGTCAAAAGTTTCAGGCTTTTGGCCGGGTTGGTAGAATTTAATCAGTTCCTGGTTCATGAGCGGCAACTCTTTCCTTTAAATTCCAAACCTATTGCTCGGTCGACTTGAGTTCGACATTCAAACCCAACGAGCGCATTTCCTTAACCAACACGTTGAAGCTTTCCGGGACCCCGGCTTCAAAAGTGTCGTCGCCTTTAACGATGGCTTCGTAAATCTTGGTACGGCCGGCGACGTCATCTGATTTGACCGTCAGCATTTCCTGCAAGGTAAAGGCGGCGCCGTAGGCCTGCAGGGCCCATACTTCCATTTCACCAAAACGCTGGCCACCGAACTGGGCTTTACCGCCCAGCGGCTGTTGGGTGACGAGGCTGTAAGGTCCGATTGAACGGGCGTGGATCTTGTCATCAACCAAATGATGAAGTTTCAGCATGTAAATGTACCCGACCGTTACCTTACGGTCGAACATCTCACCGGTGCGACCGTCAGAGAGCTCGACCTGGCCCGACTTATCAAGTCCGGCCTGCTCGAGCATGTTGGTGACATCTTCTTCCTTGGCGCCATCAAAAACCGGGGTTGCCATCGGGATGCCACCCTTGATGTTTTCGGCCATTTCAAGCAATTCAGCGTCGTTCAGGTCTTCAATTTTGGCTTTGTATTCATCGGCACCGTAGATTTCCTTCAGCTTTTTCCTGAGGTCTTCGATTGTGGCGCCATTGGACTGGTAAGCATCAATCAGCTTTCCAACCTGCTTGCCAAGGCCGCGCGCGGCCCAACCCAGATGGGTTTCAAAAATTTGACCAACATTCATTCGGCTGGGAACCCCAAGCGGGTTTAAAACGATATCAATCGGGGTGCCATCGTCCAGATACGGCATGTCTTCAACCGGAACAATGCGAGAGATCACACCCTTGTTGCCGTGGCGGCCGGCCATTTTATCACCGGGCTGCAGCTTACGTTTAACGGCCACGAACACCTTGACCATTTTCAAGACACCGGGCAGCAATTCATCACCGCGCTGGAGTTTTTCAACCTTGTTCTCGAAACGCTTTTGCAGCGCCTGTTTGGAAATCTCAAACTGCTCCTTCAAGGCTTCAATGTTCTTCATGATTTTGCCATCGCCGATTGCCAGGTGCCACCATTCGGCATGCTTCAGGTTTTCCAAAGCTTCATCGGTTATCAAAGTTCCTTTTTTCATGGCACGAATGCCAGCGGTAACTTTTTTACTCACCAGAAGAGGTTTCAGACGGCCATAGACGTTGCGCTCAAGAATCATGCGCTCATCGTCCCTGTCCTTGGCAAGATGCTCAATTTCGTCACGCTCAATGGTTAATGCGCGTTCGTCCTTGTCAACGCCGTGGCGGTTGAACACCCGGACTTCAACAACGGTACCGGCAACCCCCGGCGGCAAGCGCATCGAGGTGTCACGCACATCAGAGGCCTTTTCACCAAAGATCGCGCGCAGTAGTTTTTCTTCCGGGGTAATCGGGCTTTCGCCTTTGGGGGTGATTTTGCCGACCAGAATATCGCTCGGGTCAACCTCGGCCCCAATGTAAACGATTCCAGCCTCATCCAGATTCCTGAGGCCCTCTTCGCCAACGTTGGGAATATCGCGGGTGATTTCTTCAGGGCCAAGCTTGGTATCACGCGCCATGACTTCAAATTCCTCAATATGAATCGAGGTGAAGACGTCATCCTTGACGATACGTTCGGAAATCAGGATTGAATCCTCAAAGTTATAGCCATTCCAGGGCATGAACGCGACCAGCATATTGCGGCCCAACGCCAACTCGCCAAGGTCGGTTGACGGACCATCGCAGATGATGTCGCCCTTCTCGATTTTCTCACCAACCTTCACCAGCGGCCGCTGGTTAATACACGTCGACTGGTTTGAGCGCTGGAATTTCAGCAAATTGTAAATATCAACCCCGGGCTCACCCGCCTTCACCTCTTTGGTGGCGCGAATAACGATACGGGTTGCATCCACCTGATCGACAACACCGGACCTTTTGGCGACGATCGCAGCATGGGAATCACGGGCGACAATTTCTTCCATACCGGTGCCGACAAAAGGTGCTTCCGAGCGCAACAGAGGCACCGCCTGGCGTTGCATGTTCGATCCCATCAAGGCACGGTTGGCGTCATCGTTTTCCAGGAAAGGAATCAGCGAAGCGGCAACAGAGACCAACTGTCTCGGGGAAACGTCCATCATGTCGACTTTTTCGGGGCTGCTCATGATAAACTCACCGCCGAGGCGGCAGCTGATCAGGTCAGCGACAAATTTATTCTTGGAATCAAGTTCGGCGTTGGCCTGGGCAATCACGTATTTGGCTTCTTCCATCGCGGAAAAATAAACCACGTCATTGGTAGCCTTGCTCTTGACCACTTTTCGGTAAGGGGTTTCGATAAAGCCGTACTTGTTGACCCGGGCGAAAGAGGCCAGCGAGTTAATCAGGCCGATATTCGGCCCTTCAGGGGTTTCAATCGGGCAAATCCGGCCATAATGGGTTGGGTGGACGTCGCGCACCTCAAAACCGGCGCGTTCCCGGGTCAGCCCGCCCGGCCCAAGCGCACTAAGGCGGCGCTTGTGGGTAATTTCCGACAACGGGTTGGTCTGATCCATAAACTGCGAAAGCTGGGACGAGCCAAAGAATTCCTTGACCGCAGCCACGACTGGTTTGGCGTTTATCAGGTCGTGGGGCATGACGGTATCGATATCGACCGACGACATGCGCTCGCGAATAGCGCGTTCCATGCGCAGCAGGCCAATCCGGTACTGGTTTTCCATCAGCTCACCGACCGAACGCACCCGGCGGTTGCCAAGATGGTCGATATCATCGACTTCGCCGCGGCCATCCTTGATATTCATCAGCGTTTTCAAGCACGCCAGGATGTCTTCTTTCCTTAAGATGCCAACTTTATCGTCGCAATCCAGCCCCAGGCGCATGTTCATTTTTACCCGGCCAACGGCTGACAGGTCATAGCGTTCTGAATCGAAAAACAGGGATTTGAACAGCGTTTCTGCGGTTTCCCTGGTTGGCGGCTCGCCGGGGCGCATGACTTTATAAATTTCAGCCAACGCACCATCGTATTCTTCAACCTTGTCGGCCATCAGGGTGTTGCGCATATAGGCACCAACATTAATGTGGTCGATATCCAAAATTTTCAGGACCTTGATTTTGACTTCATCCAGCTTGGCAAGAATATCTTCGTTCAACTCCTCGCCGGCTTCGACATAAATCTCACCGGTTTTTTCGTTGATCAGGTCTTCGGCGGCAAAGCGGCCATGCAAATCTTCGGCCGGGACCAGGATTTCCTTGACCTTGGTCTTTTCAAGATCACGCACCATGTGCGGCGTAATTTTGACACCGGCTTCAAAAATCACTTCGCCGCTTTTGGCATTGACAACGTCATAACCGGGGCGAACACCGCGCCAGCGGGCGGGGGAAAACTGGATTGACCAACCCGATTTTTCCTTTTTCATGTCAATTAGATCGTAGAAATAATGGAGGATTTCCTCGGATGTCATGCCCAGGGCATAAAGGAAAGTGGTCACCGGCAGCTTGCGGCGCCGGTCAATACGGGTGAACACCAAATCCTTGCCGTCAAATTCAAAATCAAGCCACGAACCGCGGTACGGGATCACCCGGGATGAAAACAGAAATTTGCCCGAGGAATGGGTTTTGCCCCGGTCATGGTCAAAAAAGACCCCGGGAGAGCGATGCATCTGGCTAACGACAACGCGCTCAGTTCCGTTGACAATGAATGTACCGTTGTTGGTCATCATCGGCAGGTCGCCCATATAGACATCCTGTTCCTTGATATCCAGGACCGAGCGGGCCTCGGTATCGGGATCAACTTCAAACACCACCAATTGCAGTGTTACCCTTAAAGGGGCGGAAAATGTCATGCCTCGCTGGTGGCATTCCTCGACATCAAATTTGGGCTCGTCCAGGATGTACTTGATATACTGTAGCGACGACGTGTTGGAAAAATCCTGGATCGGGAATATCGACTGCAATACCCTCTCGAGCCCGGAACCCAACCGCTCCTTGTCACTTGCACCCTGCCTGACAAACTTATCGTAAGAGGATTTTTGCACCTCGATCAGGTTAGGCATTTCAGTGACAAAAGGTATTTTTCCGAAATTTTTCCGTGCCCGTTTACGCTCAGTGTAAGAAACCGCCATAATCGTGTCCTCAATCAGCAATGAAGCAGTCTATTTTCTTGGCCCGTCTGCTTCTTTTAAACCCGTCTCAAAAATTTCAAATCAGTAACAACACACCCGTCCGGCAGAAGACCAGGCTCCTGCCGGATAGGGTTGTATTTTTAGCCTTTATTTAAGCTCAACTGTGGCACCTGCCTCTTCAAGCTTTTTCTTAATTTCTTCAGCTTCGTCCTTAAGGGCACCTTCCTTGACCGGCGCCGGGGCGCTTTCAACCAGGTCCTTGGCTTCTTTCAGGCCCAGTGAGGTAAGGGTACGCACTACCTTAATGACGTCAATTTTCTTTTCGCCGAAGCTGGTCAGGATAACATCAAAGTTATCCTTTTCTTCAGCGGCTTCTTCACCGCCAGCGGCCGGAGCAGCAGCCACAGCAACCGGTGCTGCGGCTGAAACGCCCCATTTTTCTTCGAGAATGTTCGAAAGTTTTGCTGCTTCCATAACGCTAAGTTTTGAAAGATCGTCAGCAATTTTTTCAAGGTTTGTAGCCATTATTCGTCTCCATAAGTGTCTTGGTTTATATCGTTAAAATCAGGCTGCTTCTTTTGCTCCGTAAGCGCCGATAACGCGGGCCACCTGGCCGGCCGGTGCTTGAAGAACGCCGGCAATACGCGTTGCCGGGGTGCTCAAGAGGCCAACAAGTTTGGCGCGCAACTCGTCAAGTGATGGCAACGAAGCGAGATCTTTGATCGCATTTTCGTCCAACACCACTTCACCCATCATGCCGCCAAGGATCTTTAAGTTTTCATGATCTTTGGCAAACTTGACCAGCGCCTTGGGGGCAGCCACCGGGTCATCAGAAAACCCAATGCCTGTCGGACCTGTAAAAAGGTCGCCAAGGGGAGCTTTGTCAGTGCCGTCGAGGGCAAGTTTCGTCAGTCTGTTTTTCGTAACTTTAAAGCTGGCGCCAATTTCACGCAGACGATTCCGAAGGTCCGTCATATCCGCAACACTCAGGCCGTTGTAGTGGGTAACCACAACAATACCCGCGCTGTTGAAAACACCGTGAAGGTCTTTCACCACCTCTTGTTTTTGGGCTCGGTCCATAATTATCTCCGACTTTTAGCAAGGCGATATTTCACCTTTTTGGTTTGAGCCTGATACCGGAAAACATTTCCGGCACCGTTCACATCTTGTCCTGCAAGAACAAGTGTCTGGCGTTTGCAAAAGCCTCAGGCCCTTGCGGTGACCAAAAAGGAATACGAGCCCTTAAACCAAAGTCTCAAAATTCCTTAACACTCCATCTAGTGCCGGCCGGGAAGTTGCCCAATTAAGCCAGTTTCCTGGCGCCCACAGTCTTGAACAGATGCTCGAACCATCGCGCAAATTCAAGGCGCCAAGGTCCATTCCTTACGGCAGCGCGGCCTAGCCGATCCCTGCCGTATCAATTTTTACGCCCGGGCCCATGGTTGAGCTGATGGCAATCCCTTTCAGGTACTTGCCTTTAACCCCCGTTGGCTTTGCTTTCACTATCGCACTCAGGAAAGCTTCGACGTTTTCTTTAATCTGTTGCTCGGTAAAGCTGGCCTTGCCAACACCGGCATGAATAATGCCGTGCTTTTCCGCCCGAAATTCCACCTGGCCGCCCTTGGCATCGGTCACCGCCTTGGTGACATCCATGGTAACGGTGCCCAGCTTCGGGTTCGGCATCAGGCCCTTGGGGCCGAGAACCTTGCCCAGCCTGCCAACCACACCCATCATGTCGGGGGTAGCGATACAGCGGTCAAAGTTAATTTCGCCTTTCTGGATTTTTTCAGCCAGGTCTTCAGCGCCAACCAGGTCGGCGCCAGCTTTTTTGGCTTCATCAGCCTTGTCGGCCTTGGCAAACACCGCCACCCGGACGGTCTTTCCGGTGCCGTGGGGAAGCGAGACCACGCCGCGCACCATCTGGTCCGCGTGCCTTGGGTCTACGCCAAGCCTCATCGCCACTTCCACGGTTTCATCAAACTTGGCGGTGGCGCCGTTTTTGACCAATTTCACCGCTTCTTCAAGCGGGTAAAGTTTTTCCCGGTCAAGGCCGTTCTTGGCAGCCGTCATTCTTTTTGAAGTTTTTTTCATCGCCTAACCCCTCACCTCAAGACCCATCGAGCGGGCCGAGCCTTCGATGATTTTCATGGCTTGCTCAATGGTATTGGCATTGAGGTCAACCATTTTTGTTTCGGCAATTTCCTTGAGCTGGGCTTTGGTGACCGAGCCGGCAACCTCGCGCCCGGGCTCCTCGCCACCCTTTTCAAGCCTGGCGGCTTTCTTGAGGAAATAAGACGCCGGCGGGGTCTTGGTGACAAAGGTAAAAGACCTGTCGGCATAGATCGTAATAATGGTCGGGATCGGCATTCCCGGCTCCATGCCCTGGCTGTGGACATTGAACGCTTTGCAGAATTCCATGATATTCAAGCCACGCTGGCCCAAAGCGGGTCCGATCGGCGGCGAAGGATTCGCCTGACCGGCGGGTACTTGCAGCTTGAGATACCCATCGATTTTCTTTGCCATTGAATTCCCTTTCTTTAGAAATTTCAATACCTTAGGAGAAGTATTGAAAAGTTCCCTTGAGGGGGCGTGGTGCGACTATGGCGGGCCTCCCACGCTCGTTACAGGGCGCTTCCTTACACGCTTCGTTCAAATAATTCAAACTTTTTCTACTTGGGCAAACTCTAGGTCGACATTGGTCGCCCGGCCAAAGATTGAAACCGATACTTTTACGCGGGCTTTTTCTTCGTCAACATCCTCAACAAAACCGTTAAATGAGGTGAACGGGCCGTCCTTAACCCGCACTTCTTCACCAATCTCGAAGGTTATCAGGGGCCGCGGGCGTTCAACGCCTTCCTGCACCTGATTGAGGATACGCGCGGCTTCAGCGTCTGAAATGGCGGATGGCTTCTGGCCCATGCCCAAAAACCCGGTGACCTTCGGGGTGTTTTTAACAATATGATACGACTCTTCGGTCATAATCATTTTGACCAACACATAGCCCGGGAAAGATTTCCGTTCACCCTTGACCTTTTTGCCCTTTTTAATTTCTGTGATCTCTTCGGTGGGAACAATCACCTCATCAAAGTAAGCGCCAAACCCCTGTGATTCGGCGCGCTCCTTGATGGTATCGGCGACCTTTTTCTCAAACCCCGAATAGGCGTGAATGATATACCATTTAGACTCGCTCATAATTTAGCTTCCAATTCCCAAAATCCACTTGATGAACGTTGACAAAACCTGGTCGACACCAAGAAAAAACATCGCCAAGAGGAACACCATGATCAAAACCATTACCATGGTGACATTGCGTTCCTTGGCGTTCGGCCACGTCACCTTGGCAAATTCCTGCCGCACTTCGCGAACAAATACCCCTGGATTAAATTTTGCCATTTTACTTTTTTCCTTTAAACTTTTTATCTGGCAGGAGTGGCAGGAATCGAACCCGCAACCCCCGGTTTTGGAGACCGGTGCTCTACCAGTTGAGCTACACTCCTATCTGTCTCAAACCTCATAAATGTTGTGATTGCCCGATTCAGAAGTGCGGTTTACCCTGCCCTTGCGCCCTTCGCAACAAAAATTTCTGAAAAAGGCGCCGGGCCGGATGAATTAAATCCCCTGGCCCGGTTCTATATTTAATCAAGGCGTTGGGACTTTTAAAGACCCGCCCCCAAATTATTCAATTACTTTGGCGACAACGCCGGAGCCGACGGTCCGTCCACCTTCGCGGATAGCGAAGCGCAGGCCCTCGTCCATGGCGATCGGGTTAATCAGCGTCACAATCATCTTGATGTTATCACCGGG
>SMVB01315894.1_pt1 | contig 17456 bp, 15 predicted proteins | sample 2456461 | NCBI WGS metagenome assembly SMVB01 (sample SAMN11095934, study PRJNA526329) | marine sediment metagenome | biome: Marine sediment; feature: Surficial sediment; material: Deep marine sediment; isolation source: Hadal surficial sediment | place: Pacific Ocean | collected 2014-05 | depth...
CCCGTGGCTCGACGACATGGCCCGCTGTGGCGTCCCAGAGCGGCTCTGACGCCCTACCTGGAGGGGTGGGGGTCCTCCGGTCAGGCTGCTCGATCTGAGCGATCTGAGCGTGGAGAAGTCCAGAATGATGGACGGCTCCGCCCCCTTCGCTGGCGGCAATAGGGGATCAGCAGGCCTCGTCGCTCGAGGACACCCCTGCCCGACTGCTTGCGTAATACTCACCTAACGATATGCTAGTGAAGACAAGGAAATGGGAGTCGAGGCGCGATCGTACTACCCGGCTGTGAGTGGCAGCGGTGCCCAAGACCACAGTCCATTCAGCCGTCTGAGGGAGTAGTTGAACCGGACGGGGGGCCGCCCCCGGCAAGGCAAACGCTCGACGTGGGATGATCGCGCCTCGGCTCTTCTCTGCGCACGGGGTGGTCGAAGATCAAATACTCGGCCACCCCGTTTTGCTATTTGTCCTCCTACTCCTCTGTAGATTGCTCTGCTCTGCAGGTCGTCCAGTTAACGGCAGCTTAGGGATGCGTAGCTAGGAAAGAAAAGGGGTGACGTATGTTGAAGCTCGCATGGTGACTCGCCCTTTTGACGATCCTCTCTTGCTATGCCGATAGGCATGTGCCTGCCCAGGACACGACGACCCGGAAGGAAGCTATCGGATCCACCCCGTTCATTGATTCGATTCCGATCGGCGGCAGCTCCAGTGAGGTGACCACTGTTCCGGCTGCAAAGAAAACGGTCGCTTTCGTCACCATACCTTAGGGATGTCCAATGCCTTCACTGGGCGACCCCGGCGGGCAGGAGTCGTGGAAGACCGACTTTCAGAAGCACACCATCGACATGGCTGAGGTGGTGTCGGGCGGGCCGCCCAAGGACGGCATTCCGGCCATCGACGATCCCAAGTTCGTCAGCCTCAGGGACGCAGATCACTGGCTCGAGGGCCGGGAGCCGGTTGCCGTCGTCAGGCTCGGGGGAGAGGCCAAGGCCTACCCTCTCCAAATCCTCATGTGGCACGAGATCGTGAACGACGATGTCGGCGGAACGCCGATATCCGTTACCTTCTGCCCCCTGTGCAACACGACCCTGGCGTTCGACCGTCGCTTCGACGAATGGGTCTTCGACTTTGGCACCACAGGCCGGCTGCGCCACTCCGATCTCATCATGTACGATCGGCAGACCGAGACCTGGTGGCAACAGGCGACGGGAGAGGGCCTCATCGGACGCTACGCTGGACGCCAGCTGACGCTCCTCCCCGCACCGGTGATGAGCTGGGCCGACGTCAAGGAGCAAGTGCCGGACGTCCTGGTATTGTCGCAAGACACCGGGCACCCCAGGCGCTACGGGGACAACCCGTACCAGGGCTACGACTCTGGCACGCCCATCTCCTCTTTCTTCCTCCGCGAGGGCGACGACCGCCTTCCGATGATGGAGCGCATCGTGGCCCTCCGCGACGGGGATCAGGCCCTGGCCGTTCCCTTCAGCGAGCTGCAGGAACACCGAGTCGCCAATGTGACCTTGGCCGGGCGAGGCATCGCGGTGTTCTGGTCGCCTGGGACAGCCAGTGCCCTGGACGACGGGCGGATCTCGGATGGGCGGGACGTGGGGGCCACCGGGGCGTTCGCCGCGGAGCACCGGGGGCGGACTCTCACCTTTGATCCGGCCGGGGACGATGGCCTGTTTCGGGATGGGGAAACCGGGACCGTCTGGAATCTTTCGGGCAAGGCGGTAGCAGGCGCCTTGACGGGCGAATCGCTCGCGCCCGTGGTTCATGGAAACCACTTCTGGTTCGCGTGGGTGGTATTCCTGCCCGACACGGAGGTCTGGAGAGCGTGAATGCCGTCTCCCGTCGGCGGCACGGCCTCTTGTCGGGGCACCGCGCGTTTGAGCAGCGCGACCACGCGGTTGAATCCCAATCATGGCCATGCCAAGCAGTTACCCATGTGCGTTTCGGCTCTGTTCCTCACGGATTTCAGCCCTTTCGAAAGGAGCGCCCCCAGGTACCTTTGCCGGGGAGTACCGTCGCGAGAGTCCAGTGACCGACGCGAGCGCTCTCACCGCGTTCCCGAACGACCGGCGAGAGCGGGGTAAGTCTGAGAGCTGTGTTACCGTCGGATGCCAGAGCGATGGAGAGAATCGATGGAGATGCTACTTGGTGAGATGCTGCTGCCTTCCCAGGCAGATGTCGGTTTCGCCGGCGATGTCCAGGGAGTGGTGTATGCGGTACTACAGCTCGCCCTGCCATTGCTCAAAGGGATCGTCGTGCTGGTCCTCGTCTTTGGCGTCCTCGGCGCAGCCATCGAACTCGTCCGGATGGAAAACCGACGACTGCGAGGCAAGGAATACCGACGTGCGGCAGTCGTGCTCCGCGAACATCTGGGATTCTACCTGCTCCTGGGTCTTGAGTTTCTCATCGCGGTAGATGTCCTTGAGACTTTGATGCATCCTGCCTGGGAGGAACTCGGCGTCCTCGGTGGCTTGGTGGTACTTCGCATCATGTTGAGTCTGAGCTTGGGTTGGGAACTGAAAGATATCCGGAAGAACCGGCCTGACGGCTCAATAAGCTCTACGGCATCCACGCCTCACGCCGAATCATAGATATACGATATCGAACTGTTTCCGACAATCATGTGGTGATCGACCCTGGACCTTGTGGGAGAACACAATGCGACTTAGCGAAAGACAGGAGCAAATGTGCGCCGAGAGCAGATGGGACTTTTCCGATCTCAAAGCACTGTTCCTCAACTGCACGCTGAAGAAGTCACCGGAACTGACTCACACACAGGGTCTGATCGATATCTCAATGGCCATCATGGGAAAAAACGGCGTTTCGGTGGAATGTCTGAGGCCCGTCGATTACGACATCGCTCCTGGCGTGTGGCCCGACATGACCGAGCATGGCTGGGACACTGATGACTGGCCGCAGATCTCCCCAAAAGTCATGGCAGCGGACATCCTCGTCATGGGGACTTCCATCTGGCTCGGAGAAAAAACCTCCGTGTGTACACGGGTCGTGGAGCGACTCTTCGCGACAGGTCATATTCTCAACGAACAAGGCCAGGTCGCATATTATGGTCGCGTCGGCGGCTGCCTGATAACCGGGAATGAAGATGGAGCCAAACACTGCGCCATGAACATCCTCTTTTCCCTGCAACACCTGGGCTATGTCATTCCGCCGCAAGCCGATGCGGCTTGGCTCGGTGAAGCCGGCCCGGGCCCGTCCTACCTGGACCAGGGATCCGGTGGACCGGATAATGACTTTACCAACCGGAACACCACGTTTTTGACGTGGAATCTCCTACACATGGCTCGCATGATCAAAGATGCCGGCGGGATCCCGGCGCATGGCAATCAAAGATCACAGTGGGACGCCGGATGCCGAACGGACTTTCCGAATCCCTCCTATCGATAGTTGCCAACGCCCTGAAGCTCTACGGTATGTCGGGGTCGGTCGATATGGCCAAGGCCATCAAGGCGTTTGCGACGAGCTCACTGTGCAGCCACATCATATCGTCGTCGCCAACTTGGGGTAATAACATGACTTATGACTACGATGTTCTGGTGATCGGGGCAGGCCAAGGCGGTCTCCCCGCGGCCCACATGGCCGCCACGCTGGGCGCCCGGGTAGCGCTCATCGAACAGGCGGAAGTCGGCGGCACCTGAGTCAACGAAGGGTGCGTGCCGACCAAGACCATGTTGCGGTCGGCGGAGGTGATGCACCTGGCTGCCCGGCGGGCGGCCGAGTTCGGCGTCGAGATCGAAGGCCCGGTCCGCTTCCGGATGGAGCAGGCGGTGGCCCGGAAAGATGCCATCGTTCGGAAAATTCATAAGGGGATTCACGGGGCGCTCCACAAACGTGACGACCGGATCGCGTTCCTTCGGGGCGAAGCCCGGTTTGTTGGCGAGCATGAAATCGATACCGGCGAACAGCCTCTCAGTTTCGCTCACGCTATCATTGCCACTGGTGCCCGCCGGGTCGAGCCGCCCATCGCCGGCCTCGATGAAGTGGAGTTTCTCACCAACCGCACGGCCCTGGACCTGGACCACCTCCCGAAGTCCCTGATCGTTATCGGTGGCGGCTACGTCGGGATCGAGTTCGCCCAGATGTACGCCCGCTTTGGCTCCCGGGTGACGCTCCTGGGACGGAACACGCATCTGGCTTCGGGCGAGGACCCGGAACTCGCGGACCTGCTGGGCGATTACTTGCGGGACGAGGGGGTCGACGTCCAAACGGGAGCATCTGTTGACTCCGTTCGCGCTGTTGGCGACCAGAAGCAAGTCACATTCACGGTCGACGGGGAGCAGCGCGAGGTGACAGGTGCGGAGGTGCTGGTCGCCACTGGTCGGGTCGGCAACACCGACGGCCTCGAACTGGGCGCTGCCGGCGTCGATGTAGCCGAACATGGGTTCATCAGGGTCGATGATCGGCTCCGGACGAGTCGGCCGCATATCTGGGCTGTCGGCGACGTCAAGGGCGGCTGGATGTTTACCCATGTTGCAACCTACGACGGCCCCATCGCGGCACTCAACGCGGTCAAGGATGAAGGACGAATGGTGGACTATCGGGTCGTGCCTCGTGCCGTGTTCAGCGACCCGACGCTTGCCGCTGTCGGCCTAACGGAACAGGAGGCCATCGAACGCGGATACGACATAGCGGTCGGAAAAGTACCGGTCAGTGGCGGGCGATCCATGGCTATCGGAGACAAGCGTGGGGTTCTCAAAGCGATCGTAAATCGGGCGAACAAGGAAATCATCGGGTTTCACATCCTGGCCCCTCATGGTGACGACCTCTTGCACGAAGTTGTGGCTGCGATGTACGATCATGGCTCCATCGACCGTATCGGTAAGTCGATTCACGTTCATCCGACGCTTAGCGAAATGGTCAAGTCGGCCGCCAAGGCGGCAAGGTAGGGATGCCGCAGATGAAGATGGCCGTGTAAGGCGCCACAGCCGCTGAGGTTGCGATGCTGATCAGCGTCATCCCCAATAGGGAGCAACGTTAACAGGAGATCCAAGCCCATGACCTCGTATGCCGAGCTGAAGCTGTTGGCTGCAGAAACATCGCCAGCGGCTGTCAGTGACGTATTAGCCCGGATGGGCTACACTTACCAACACGAAATGCGGAGCGTGTTTCCGCAGACACCGCAACTGTCCCTCTTCGGCCAGGCCGTGACCCTCCGCTCGCTGCCGACGCGTCCGGACATGATAGAGGATCTGCAGGCCGCAGCCCATGGCGACCGGCTGCAGATGCCCTTCGACAAGGCCCTCGAGGCCACCGGTGAAGGTAAAGTGCTCGTTGTCGACACATCAGGTCACCAGGATGTCACCATCGGCGGTGGCACTAAGTACTCGCGGCTGATCGCGAAGGGCGCCGCGGGCCTGGTGACAGACGGCTTGATCCGAGACAAGAACGAGGTCACGCAATACGGCTACCCGATCTACTCCAATGGCTTCTCGCCACGGTCCGGTACGACGCATTTCCTGTTTCCCCACGATTTCAACGTGGCGGTCACCTGTGGCGGTGCTCTGGTAAGGCCAGGGGACTACCTCATCGGTGACGAGACGGGCATCGTGGTGATACCTGAATGTGTGGTGGAGAAAATCCTCTCGGCCGCCGTAATTAAGGAACAGTTGGACGCATTCGCCAAGAAGAAGATCATGGACAACGACGTGCCGGCTGGTACGTATTTCCCGCCATCGGAAGAGACCCTCAGCGAGTTCGCGGCGTCCAAAGGTATGAAGCGCGACGATCTCCCGTTTTGATGGGTGTGCGGACCGTTTCGCCTACCCCCGCTGAAACGCATCGTCCAGGTATTCGTGAGAATGGAGCTCGTTTCGCCCTGCTCCTTCTTCTCGTTGTGTTTATTGGCGCGATGGTCGGCGTCGAACGTTCGATGCTTCCTCTTCTTGCCACCACGGACTTCGGCCTCACCTCAGCGACCGTAATATTCGGCTTTGTCGTCGCGTTTGGCTTGGCCAAGGCGCCCTCCAACTACCTTGCGGGAGATCTCGCCAATTTGGTGGGGCGCCGGCGCGTTCTCATCCTCGGATGGTTAGTCGGACTACCCGTAGCGCCGTTAATCATTTGGGCGCCGTCCTGGGGATGGGTGGTCTTCGCAAACTTGCTCCTGGGGGTCAATCAGGGGCTCACGTGGTCCACCACACAGATCATGAAGATCGATCTCGCTCACACAAGACAGCGTGGTCTTGCACTGGGCGCGAACGAGTTCGCCGGGTATGCCGCTGTGGCTCTGGCAGCGCTTGCAGCTGGGTATCTGGCGGATCGCTATGGCATTCGTCCTGCGCCCTACCTAATCGCGATGTCCGCCGCTGTGCTAGGTCTTGCGGTGAGTTTCTTCGTGGTAGATCCAGTCGAGGATGACGATACGCGCACGAGAATCACGGAGATCGACTTTCGTAGCCTTGTACCATTTAGAATCGGCCGACGGCTAATCAGCACTACCCTACGAACGCGGGGGCTTCTTGCGACCTACCAGGCTGGATTTATCAACAACCTGAAGGACGGGTTGGCTTGGGCCCTGCTTCCACTTTACTTCAGTTCACACGGCCTAGGTATCAAGGAAATTGGTTGGCTGGCGGCGATCTACCCTGCCGTCTGGGGTATTGCGCAACTGTGGACCGGTTTTCTGTCTGATCGCTGGGGACGCCGAACCCTCATCTCTGCGGGGATGTTCATCCAGTCCATTGCCCTGGCAGGGTTTGTCCTTTTCGACACATTCGCCGCGTGGATCGGGGCTGCTGTCCTGCTCGGCCTGGGAACGGCGGCTATTTATCCGGTGCTGATTGCGCAGGCGGCCGATCTCGTTTCGGACAGAGAACGCCCCACCACGATCGGCGCCTATAGGTTGTGGAGAGACCTGGGGTACGTCGCCGGCGGGATTCTCACCGGCGTGGTGGCCGATCGGATCGGTTTCCAGGCAGCCATTGTAGTCGTTGGGTCTCTGGTCGGTCTTTCGGGCCTTCTCGCTTGGGTTTTCCTCTCCCCATCACAACGCCTCCTAAGTCCAGTGCGGGCGAGAGTCACGGATTGCCTGATCGAAGATGTCAGGGACTGACTTGGCTCTGAGTGGACGACAGACTGTCAGGTAAAGACTGAATGCAACGGCCTTTCTGTTATCCTTTCCATGCCACTCCGTAGGCTCGGGGGTCAGCTTCCGGGTTCTCGACCGCTGTGCTATAGTCCTCAGTCGTAAACGTCAGTTGACACCAGCCGACCGCGGCCATCATGCACCGCAACGCATCGGTGTCGATGATGATCTTCCTGATCGTTTCGCGATAGCGCCACCGATACTCGCCGCACAGAAACCAGCCTGTGGCATACAGCAAGAGCCGCTCCCTCTCCCACCGACGAACGCGCACCGTCGTTTCATCCGCCGTTTCGGATAACTCCGCGATTTCCGCTGTCTGCTCAAGGCCGCGTCGCGTGTCGATGTCGAATAGAAAACAGCCACCCGACTCCATCGCGTCATGGACCCTGGTGAGACAGCGCCTCAGTCGCTCGTGGCTGGGGAAGTGATTCAGCGTGTTGAACGTGGCCACGGCCAGCCCAAAGGAGCCGGGCACATCGAGTTCTGCGCCGTCCATGACGAAGAAACTCGCCCGCTTGGCCGACACATGTGCGGCATTGTTCCGGATGGCGTAGTCGATCATGTACTTCGACGGGTCGATGCCGGTTACCGGAATCCCCTGGTCCAACAGATATGCCGCGAGCTGCCCCGTGCCGCAGCCGATATCCAGGATAGCGGGATTGATGTTCGCGATGGAGTGGTCGGCGTATAGGGCAGCGATGAGTGGCGCGGCCCGCCTGGCAAATCCGGTCGGCCGGCTCTCGAATTCGTCGTATCGGAGCGCCGCAACCTTTCCGTAGGATTCGTCTGTTGGATCGGAACGAGACTGGATCACGATGGTTTACGCCATCGGGGAGCCTCGTCCAGCAACTCTTTCCACCGGCTCGTTTCGGCTGCAATGGTGAATTGCGGTGCTAGGTCTCGCACCTGCTCCGTCAGCCGTTTGAGAAACGAGGGATCGTTCTCCGCGCGTATCAGGCTGCCCCGCAGTGCCACAGCGTCGCCGACAGGGAAATAGCCTTCATAGTCGGGGCCGAGTACTCCCACTGAGCCGTCGATGTCGGTGCTGAGGATCGGGACGCCGGCCATGATGGCCTCCGACAAGACGTTGGCACCGCCTTCAATGCGGGAACTCAAGACCTGGACATGACATCGGCCGAGTGCACGTCGCACGCTCCAGTGGGGAACCTCTCCGTGCCACCGATATCGCGCATTGTCGGTCATCTCGCTTCGGGCCAGGTTGGCCCACCCGTCGCCGTAGGCCCCGCCGTAATGACGGACCCTAATGGTGCTGTCTTTCGGCAGCGCCCGGACGGCGTGCGCCGTCAACAGGGGGTCCTTTTCCTCGCGGAGGTGGCCGATGACGCACACGTCGAAGTGACGGCGCGAAGGCCGTCTCGCCCGTGGGAGAGGGTTTGCACCCTCGTATACCAGAAAGGCTTTCGGTCGGGCCTGTTCCGGTAACGCTCGCCACGCCAGCGTGTTGAGCACCACCAGACGATCGGCCAGCTCGAGTGAGCGGGCCGTGCGTTCAGGGTCGCTCGCCAGGAAGCGATAGATGTCCGTTCCCGTGAGTGCCACCACCAGTGGGTGGCTGGGACGGGCACGCCGGAATCGTTGAATCGAATCGGCGCTGCGGTAGGCGTGGATCGCCAGCAGGAGATCGGCTGGCTGGTCATCGAACCGGTCGGTAACCGTGACCTGGTGCCCCAGCGAGCGGAAGATTCCGGCCCACCGCTTGGCAGTGATCTGATTGCCGGCCAAGCGCGGTTGCCGGGGTGGCCTGACGAGCAGGATGCGCATGTGTGGAAACCGTCAGTCAGGCGGGAGGCGCGTGATCAAAAAGGGTCCCCGTCGGCCGTAAGCAACTCGTCTCCGTGGTGTTCGATGTAGTCCCAAATGGCGGCCGAAACGGGGCGGCGCGTGCCTTCGTTATTGTTCTCGTTGAGATCGATATAGGGGCGGAGGTTGAATTCGTTGAATGCCCCTTCAGGGTCATCGATGTCCTCGGCGATGTAATCAACGCCTACTACGAGCAGGTCCAACCGGTGAGCAAAGTTCTCGCATATGTCCCGTACGCGAGGGTGTACCCTGTCGGTACAATCGACGTAATCTGCGCCGCTGGTCGCGGTGACGACATCCTGGAGGAATACCCGATCGCCATCACTGGGCACACTTTCGGAAGTGAGCCCACGATGGGCAAGCATGGCACTTGACTCGGCGTCACAGCAGAGCAGGTGGTTGGTAAAGTAATCGGCTTCCGCCGGGCCGCGATCCGGTTCGGCGTTTCGAGCAGCGATGAGTTGGGCAACAGTGCTCTTGCCGTTGCCGACTACGCTGGCCGGCCTGCGCTCTACGGCTCCGATGACCCGACCCTCAACGAGCAAGAGCCGAAAGTTCCCTCCCGGCACATACTCCTCGATCAGGATGTCGTCGCCCGATGCCTCGATCAGCCGGCCGGCGCGAACGGCCTGGTCGATATCAAGAGCCAGGCACACGTTGTCGCTCAAGGTCCCGACGACCGGCTTGACGATGGCTGGAAAACTCAGTGGAACTCCCCCGACTATTTCGTCAGCTCGGTGATAGGTGGCGAACGTCTTCGGCACCCGGAGGCCGGCGGCTTGAAGGCACATCTTTTTCGCGGGCTTTGATTCGCAGGCGCCATAGCCGTATTGTCGAATAAAACGCGATACTCCCGGCAGTTTTTGGAACGTCAGCCCACGGCCGTCTCGCTCGACCCGGAATGTCTGTCGCTGGTAGTCGGCAGAAACGGTGCGGTACCCTCTGCGGTGAGCCTCTTGCAGAACCAGCCAGCTACGGACCTTGATACGGGAACGATCGAGAGGTCCCGGCTGGAGACCGGATGACTCGACCGTGTCGGTGGCATCGGGCGTGGCGCTGGCGGCATCGGTGGCTGACGTCGTAGTCTCACCAGACGATGCGGCGGCTCCGAGGAGCCGAGCGAACAGTTCGTCAATGTCGGTGCGCTCGACCAGATGATTGGCCAGCACTAGGCGGAGGACAAGTGTGTCTCCCAGGTAGCCGTAGTTGATCAGTACTCGACCGCTTCGGGCCAGCCGGTTTCTGAGGGCGAGGTTGTATTCGTTGAGGTCGGTGTCCGGATCGGACGGCAGAATACGAAAACAAACATTGGCGAAGTCCACGGGTGCCATCAGTTCGAGCCGGGGATGGTCAGCGATCTTGTCGGCCGCGTATTGGGCCAACGCCAGAAACTTGTCCACCCGCTTTCCGTAGCCCTCATCTCCCCAATATTGCCAATCGAAATACAACTTGAGAACGTCCACGGCTCTACCACACTGCATCGACTTGGGACCGAGATCTGCCGATAGCTCCTCGTCCCGGTATATGTAGGTGGCGCTTCCCATGCTGAACGCGCGGCGGCGGAGACCCTTGGTCCGAGTCAGGAACGCCGAGGCCATGAGCGGTAGGCCCAACATCTTGTGCCAATCCCAGACGAGGGAGTCCGCTCGTTCTATGCCCGCCATCAAGCCTCGATGGTGCTCGCTGAAGATCACCGCACCGCCCCAAGCTCCGTCGACGTGAAGCCACAGGTCGTGCGCCATGGCGATGTCCGCCAGGTCGGCGAGAGGATCGAAGGCCCCCCGGACGGTAGTGCCCGCGGTTGCGCCAATGAAGAACGGGTGGCTGCCTTCACCGCGTGCTTGGGCGATCGCCTGCTCCAGCGCATCGGGACGCATGCGTCCACGGTCGTCCGTTTGAATTTTGACCAGGCTGTTGGTGCCGAGTCCCATCAGGCTGGCAGCGGTCTCGTATGAGTAGTGGGAGTCACTCGACACGAAGGCGCTCAGTGGGGGGCCGGCAGACGCACCCTGCTGTTTGATGTCCGGGAAGGCGTCCAGGCGGGCGAGTTGCATGGCCAGCAGGTTGCCGTTACTCCCTCCGGTCACCAGCTGCCCTTCCACTTCGGCGAATCCGACCAATCGGCCGATGCGGTCAAGGAGGCTTCGCTCGAGTACTGTGGCCGCCGGCGCCACTTCGTAGGTGTACATCGATGTGTTGGCGGCGCTGGCAACAATATTGCCAACCAATGCTGGTAGGCTGAACCCCGCCCACAATTGATTGAAGTACTGCGGGTGTGACGTACGCACGCTGTAGCGCAGGTATTCCTGGGCGCTTGCCAACACGGTGTCCAGCGAACTACCGGTCTCGAGATCGGGTAGCCCCAGCAGCCGCTCCAGCTCGTCCGGATCGTGATACTCCACGATCGACGTATTAGGATCGGCGCTCGTCTCGAGATACATCGCGACGATGTTGCAGATCCGGTCGAGGACCGCCCGAATGTCCTCGGTCACTTGTCTGCCCGTGCCAGCACGACGTAATACACGCTGTCGGGAGGTATGCTGAAGATCGTTGCCTGACCTTTGTTATGCACGATGCGGATGGGAATGTTGTCGGTTAGGTCGCGTTCGATGGAAGCGAGCGCCATCTCCGCTTCCTCACGATCGGGATAATGGCCGTAGGCCAGACGGGTAGCTGCCGGGGGATTGAACACGTGGGGTCGTTCGCCCGCCGGATGGTAGCCCTCAGAATCGACTGCCGGCCCTGGGACGGGGTACTGGTGCGGTGGATTGAGCCAAACGATAATGCTGTACATGCGGATCCCCTGGTGTGAGATGGATCCTCAAAGAGGTTCGCCGTTTACCACACGTTCCCTTCTGGTGTCACCCCAAGCCGTGGCAAGCGGGGTGACACTCCTGGATTCCCTTGCACGCCGTGCCGAGGAGCGGGAAGACGTCGTAGATGCCGGCATCAGGTCGACGGGAGATTCTCCCGAATCCATGCATCGGAATACATGCGGGCCACGTAGTTAGCCGCTCCGTCACACACCATGGCCACAATGACCTCGTCGGCGTCGGCATCACGAGCGAGCCGGCACGCAGCCGCCACGATCATCCCGCTGCTGGCGCCGCAGAACATGCCTTCCTCGCGCGCCAGCCGTTTGGCCATGTCGAACGACTCACGATCACCAATCGAGACGACCCGATCGACGAAGCCGATATCAAACGCCTCAGGGATGAACATGCTGTCCTGGCCTACCGACTCCACCAGATACTCCTGGGGCGCCCGGAGTTCACCGGTGGCATGAAAGTTTGCGTAGAGCGATCCAATCGGATCCGCCAGCACGATCTGTACGGAAGGGTTGCGCTCCTTGAGATACCGCCCAACCCCGCTAATCGTACCGCCCGTTGCCGCCCCGGCAACGAACGTCGTCACTGTTCCACCAGTCTGGTCCCACACTTCGCGGCCGGTAGTCTCGTAATGCACTTGGGGGTTGGCAGGGTTCGACATCTGGTCCACGAACACGGCGCCCGGCGTCTCGGCGGCAAGGCGCTTGGCGGTCTGAAGCACGTGATCCGGGGATTCTAGCGGTGCGTCCGATGGCATCATGACGACGGTTGCCTTCAGGGCCCGGAGGATGGCGACCTTCTCGGCAGGCATACGGTCCTTGCAGACGATGACCACCCGGTATCCCCGCTGTGAGCCCATGATGGCCAGGGCGATCCCGGTGTTGCCCCCGGTGGTTTCGATGATGGTGCCACCGGGACCCAACGAGCCGTCTTGTTCCGCCGCCTCGATCATCGCCAACACGGTGCGGTCCTTGACGCTGCCACACGGGTTGAGGTATTCCAGCTTGGCGCACACCAAGGCCCGAGTCTCGCCCACGACGCGCGTGAGCTTGACGAGGGGCGTGTCACCTATGGTCTCCGAGACGTCATCGTGGATTCGAGTCTTCACAGTCATACGGTGGTCATGAGTCACCCTACGGGTGTCGTAGGTAATTACTGGCCGCGAAGCTCGCCAGCACCCCCTCCCCAGTCGCCGCCGCCACCTGTGCGATGGCGCCCTTGCGGCAATCGCCTGCCGCGAAGACTCCTTCGAGCGTCGTCTGCACCGATCCCGGGATGACGTCAACGAATCCCCCCTCGTCCAGTTCAACCGTGCCAGACAGGAATGACGTATTGGGAATCAGACCGATCAAGATGAACGCTCCGTCGGCTCCGATCTCCTCCTCCACACCGGTGTCGTTGTCCCGGACGCGCAATGCCCGGAAACTTCCATCCGGATTGGCCAAGAACTCCTGGCCCGTCTTGTTCATCAGGGTGGTGACATTACCGATCGTCTCGAGTTTATCCGTGAATGTACGCGTCGCAGTGAATGCTGGTTTGTTGGCTACAAAGGTGACGTGCTCAGCGAAATCCGTCAGGTAGATCCCTTCCTCGAGCGCGCTATTGCCTCCTCCGATGACGAGTAGCTTCTTGCCCTTGTAGAAAGGTGCGTCACAGGTCGCGCAGAAGTGAACCCCGACACCGACGAGCTCTTCTTCACCAGGGATACCGAGTCGACGGTAGTGCGATCCTACGGCCACGATAACCGTCCGTCCTTGATAGTCTCCCATGTTCGTGGCGACCTGAAAATAGTCATCATGGCGCTGGACTCCCGTGACCTCGACCCCTTCCTTGATGATTGTGCCGTAGGTTTTCGCCTGGTCCCCCATCCGCTGCACGAGATCGGGACCGGAAATGTTGGTGAAACCCGGATAATTCTCGATCTGTGCTGTCAGGAAAGCATTTCCTCCTACGTTGACCTTTTCGAGGATGATGGAATCGAACTTCGCCCGTTGCAAGTAGATGGCCGTGGTCAGACCGGTCACCCCGGCGCCAATGATCACCGTGTCGTAGCACCTCGTCGTGACCTCTTCCCCGATCCGGAGCGCTGCTCGGAGCGTTGGATTATCAGGGTTGGTATACGTGGTACCATCGATCAAAATCGTCGGGATAGTGCGCTTACCATTGTTGATTGACTCGACCGCCTCCGCGGCCCACTCCAATTCGTCGATCGCGATATACTGGAAATTGATGTGGTTGTCATGCAGAAAGCTCTTGGCCCGACGACAATCAGGACACCAGTCCGCCCCGTACATGATGACCCGACCGGCAGGGTTAATGCCCAGGGCCGAGGCCAATATGACGTTGTCGGGGTTGGTGTAGGTCTGGCCCAGGATCACGAAGGTGGGAATTACCCGCTTGCCGTTATTGAGCTTTTCCACGATATCGACGGCCGCTTCGTCGAGTTCGGTGTCGTGGTATTCGTACTCGACACCGTGTTCCTCGAGGAACGACTTCGCCCGCCTGCAATCGGGACACCAGTCTGCGCCGTACATGATGATCTCGTTCACGACATCTCCTTTCGGCGCACGGAAGTCGCCATAGTAGCGTTCTCAGGGACCGCCTCGAACAGCGCGAGCATCCCTGGCATGACTGCGAGTGTAACCTCCACCATCGGCGCGCTGGCCAACGCCAGCACCGCCCGATGCGCTTCGCGCTCTGCGGGGGCAAAGGGCGTCTGGGTATGCAACGCCTGGAGGCAGGCGAGGCCCACGCGGGCACTCGCGGAGAGGGCCTCCGATACCGGGATGACCTCCGTCAGAAGCGCCGACCGGGCGACTGCGTCTCCGAAGCGCTCATGATTGTCAACCCAAGCCTGCAGGGTTGCTTCGAGTTGCCGGTACGTCACCTCATGAGAGGGGTCGGCCACGAAGGCCGCTACCAGGGCCACGAACGCCCGCGGAGTGTCCCCATCCGGCACCGCGGCATCCACCAGGCGATTGAGTGGCGTGCGCGTGGTATACCGCCCGAGCAACTTCCACCGCGCCTCCAGTTCGATCGGGGCGACCACATCAGCCAGCGTCTGGACGGCATTACTCGACGTGCCCCCGGCCAGAACGCTGAGCATCCGACGGGGGCCACTCTTGTGGGTCAGCCCGATGGCGTCGAGATGCTCACTCACGGCAGGGAGGCGCCGATAGAGGTCAGCGACATCGCGAACATCGCGCGGCGACCAGAGTCGCTCGGCGACGGCAGCCGCCCTGGGCCATACCCGAGAGTCGATATTATCCGCGGTGGCAAATTCTGTCCACATAGAGGCCTCGGCCCCCAGGACAAGTACGCTCTGCTCGCCGGTCACGTCGGATACTTCATCATCGAGGGGGTCCCGTAGGTAATGGTATGACGCGGGCAGCATTGCATCCAGGTAATATTCGGATGACGCGATGGCGCGATGGCCACCACGGACGGCCTGTGCCACCCATGCTTGTCCACGCACGGATTGTACGACAATGTCAGGGTCGAGCTCCGCAGCGACAAGCGGGTCCCAACTCACCAACTCGCGGCCCTGATCCCTGAGGAACGCATGGAGGGTGTTGTGGAATCCTACCAAGAGCGCATGAGGGTCTTGGAAGCCGCCGGTCTGCATTCGCGCCCGAATGGACGCATTCGACCGCCATCCGTCGAAATCGACCTCATCCCCGCCGAGATGGATGAATCGGCCCGGAAAAAGGGAAATCATCTCCGAGAGGAATTCACGAACGAACTCCGTTGTCTCCTCCCGGCTGGAATCCATGGTCGCTTTGTGGCCGCCAAAAACCTTGGAGACGGCGTAAGGACCCGGCGCACTCGCCAACTCGGGATGGCCCACGAACCAACTCGTCGCGTGCCCAGGCACGGAGAACTCAGGGACGACGCGTATCCCTCGCTCCCACGCGTGTTCGAGGATATCTCTCACATCCTCCTGGGTGTAGTACCTCCCTTCGGAACCCATTTCGTGCAGCCTTGGGAAGCGGCGACTCTCGATCCGGAACGCCTGGTCGTTGGTGAGATGCCAGTGAAGCACGTTGAGCTTGACTGCAGCCATGGCGTCCAGGGTGCGTCGGATCACCTCGGGTGGCAGCCAATGCCTGACGGCGTCGATGAGCAGTCCCCGCCAGGGAAACCGCGGTTGATCGACAATTCGCACCACCGGGACCCGATAGCCGTCAGGAGTAGAAACGAGGAGTTGTTGAAGTGTCTGGAGCCCGTGGAGCGCGCCGGAGACCTTAGGGGCCTCGAGAAGGGCGTTAGAAGGTGACACGGTTAGCGTGTACGCCTCGTCTTCCGGTGTGCCCGGCTCGGCGGTACACTCTCCGTCTACTGCGATGACAACAATGGCCCCGTCGGTCTCCCCGGAGGCCAGCGAAACGCTCGATCCCGTTTCCTCACGGAGGTATTGGGCGAACCGTTCGCTGGCGCGGGCAATGCGTGGCTCGCGAACGCCGGTGAGCGCAATGCGGATCTCCCCCTCGAGACGCAGGTAGCCTTCGCCGTAGGTGAGGTCGGCGGGCACGGGCAGGAGTGAGGTGTCAGGAAATTGCGCCATTGGATGCCTCGTGCAGCTGTTGCCTCTCCGGTTGGGATGATTCCGAGTCGCCTCGAAGGTGTCGCCGATCAGCTCCCCTCGATGGTCGGGAGAAAAGGCGTCCTGGACAATGCGTCTCGGTCCGAAAGTCTTGGGCTAGTTGGATCAATCATGATGCGACATGGCACGTACGGCAAGGGACACATACATGTGTGAGCCTGGAGGAATCGTGTGAAGCGGCCGTGTCATTCAGGAGTCAGCTGGGAGAAGACGCTCGCGTCCGACGCGGGTTGTGGAGCCGACCAGTCGTAGACACCTTCATCCTTCAGCGTGATCGGGTAATGGAGAAGGCGATGGTTAACCCTACCACAGAGAATGGCAGGCGGACGGCATGACCAAGACAGGACATGAGCTTCTCAACGACCCGATCCGGAATAGGGGTACTGGGTTCTCGCAGGAGGAACGCCAAGCCTTCGGCCTTCGGGGTTTGCTCCCTCCCGCGGTGGAGACCCTCGAGGACCAGGTAGCGCGCGTCTTCGAGCAGATTACCAGCAAGCCCACCGCCCTGGAGTCATACATCTTTCTGATGGCTCTCCAGGACCAGAACGAAACCCTGTTCTACCGTGCCATCCTCGATCATATCGATTCGGTTATGCCGATCATCTACACGCCGACCGTGGGCGAGGCTGCCCGACAATACGGTGCCATATTCCGTCGGCCACGCGGCCTGTACGTCACTGCCGAAGACCGCGGGAGCGTCGTGGAGGTGCTCCACAACTGGTCGGAGACGGATGTGCGGGTCATCGTGGTCACCGACGGGAGCCGGATTCTCGGGCTCGGCGACCTGGGGGCCAACGGCATGACCATCCCCATCGGAAAGCTCGCCCTGTACACCGCCGCCGGCGGGATCCCACCCGAAAACACGCTTCCCATCATGCTCGATGTGGGTACGGACAACGAGTCGTTACTGGAAAGGCCCACGTACCTCGGCCTTCGCCGCCCCCGGCTCAAGGGTGATCCCTACCTCGAATTCCTCGACGAGTTCGTGGCCGCGGTGGGGAAGGTATTTCCCGAGGCGCTCCTCCAGTTCGAGGACTTCGCCACGGAGAACGCCATTGCCCTGCTGGCGCGCTACCGGGATCGGATCTGCATGTTTAA
>SMVB01357672.1_pt1 | contig 17444 bp, 17 predicted proteins | sample 2456461 | NCBI WGS metagenome assembly SMVB01 (sample SAMN11095934, study PRJNA526329) | marine sediment metagenome | biome: Marine sediment; feature: Surficial sediment; material: Deep marine sediment; isolation source: Hadal surficial sediment | place: Pacific Ocean | collected 2014-05 | depth...
CGATGACCGCAACCGACTGATTTCGATAGAAAAAACCATCGCACGTGGCGCATGCCGACACGCCTTTCCCCTTGTAGGCATCTTCGCTCGCCAGGCCGAGGTAGCGTGCCGTAGCGCCCGTTGCGATGATCAGCGCATCACAGGTGTATGTGCCTTGCTCGCCCCACAGGTGCAGCGGATGCGTGCTCAGATCGACTTTCTGAATATGGTCGAAGATGATTTCGGTGTCGAAGCGCGCCGCGTGCGCACGCAACTGTTCCATCAGGGCTTGCCCCTGCAGGCCTGCGGAGCCGCCGGGCCAATTATCGACATCGGTGGTGGTCATCAGCTGGCCACCCGGTTCGAGACCGGTCAGGAGCACCGGCTCGAGGTTGGCGCGCGCGGCGTAGACCGCGGCGGAGTAGCCCGCCGGGCCGGAGCCGAGGATCAGCAGGCGGCAGTGTCTGGGTTCTGGCATCGGAGTCTTTTGCTAGGTACGCTGTGCGCGGGGGTGGAAACGCGACGCGCTAGTTTAGGGGAATCCGCCGCGGGTTGCACACGCCGTGCCTATTGCTGCTATTATTTACCGCGCTAACTGCTTGTGATTGAAGTAGTTAAATCATGTTGTTGTTGCAAAATCTTAATTTGATAACCGTGCAGGCTTGGCGTCTGCGTGGCTAGGGTCGCCAGAATGCAAGGCCGGCCGGCCGCGCAGGGCGCGACGGCGATTGCGTATTCGATCCGCGAGGCGGCCCTGTGGGTGCTCGCGGCGCTGTCCATCATCCTGCTGGTCGCCTTGCTGACGTACGACACGCGCGATCCGGGCTTCAGTTATACCGGCGACGGTGCAGCCGTGCGCAACCAGATCGGTGCGGCCGGCGCGTGGTTCGCCGATGTCACGTATAGCATCTTCGGCACGCCGGCTTACCTGTTCCCGCTCATGGTCATGCTGGCCGGTTGGTTCATTTATCGCGGCACCGACGAGGCCGGGCCGGTCGAGCGCAAGGTACTCGCGCTGCGGTTCGCGGGGTTCCTTGTCTGTCTCGGCACCAGCTGCGGGCTCGCGACCTTGCATTTCTTTCAGCCGGCGCTGCCGCAGTCGGCCGGCGGCGCGCTCGGCGAGGTCATCGGCCTGTCGCTTGGCGTCGCGCTGGGGTCGCTCGGGGCGACGCTGCTTTTGCTCTCTTTGTGGCTGGCATCGGTCTCCCTGTTCACCGGCATCTCATGGCTCGCGGTCATGGACCGCATCGGCGGCGGGGTGCTGACGGCGCTCGATCGGGTGCGCGGAGTCGCGCTGGCGCTGCGCGAGCGACAGATTGCCCGTCAGGCCCAGGAACAGCGTCAGCAGGTCGTCAAGCGGCAGCGTCAGGACACGGCACACAGAAAGGCACCGCGCATCGAGCCGGTTTTACCGGCACCGCAGCCGAGTCAGCGGGTAGAGAAAGAGCGCCAGGTGACGATGTTCGACATCGAATCGGCGCCGGCGGGCGAACTTCCGCCGCTGGCGTTGCTGGACGACGCACCTGAACACGCACCCGGGTATTCAGGCGACGCGCTCGAGGCGATGTCACGCCTGGTCGAGATGAAATTGCGTGACTTCGGCGTCGAAGTTGCGGTCGTGTCAGTTCACCCGGGCCCGGTGATCACGCGTTTCGAACTCGACCTGGCACCGGGCGTCAAGTCCAATCAGATCAGCAGCCTGGCCAAGGATCTGGCGCGCTCCCTGTCCACGATCAGCGTGCGAGTCGTCGAGGTCATCCCCGGCAAATCCACGGTCGGGCTGGAAATCCCGAATGAGGTCCGCGAGTTGGTGACGCTCGGAGAGATACTGCGTTCGCGGGCTTACGAAGAATTCAAATCACCGCTGACGCTGGCACTCGGCAAGGATATCGGCGGCAAACCGGTGGTGGCCGATCTGCAGCGCATGCCGCATCTGCTGATCGCCGGCACCACCGGCTCGGGCAAGTCGGTGGCGATTAACGCGATGGTATTGAGCTTGCTGTACAAGAGTAAGCCAGAAGACGTTCGCCTGATCATGATCGATCCGAAGATGCTCGAGCTTTCGATCTACGAGGGTATCCCGCACCTGTTGACCCCGGTCGTCACGGATATGAAGGACGCCGCCAATGCCTTGCGTTGGTGCGTCGCCGAAATGGAACGGCGCTATAAAGTCATGTCATCGCTCGGCGTGCGTAACATCGCCGGCTATAATCGTAAGGTGCGCGGTGCAATCGACGCCGGCCAGCCGCTCCCGGATCCGCTGTTCGAGGTTTCGGAGGCGGCCATGCAGGAAGGCTTCGAGCGGCCCACGCTCGATCCGTTGCCGCTGATCGTCATCGTCATCGATGAGTTGGCTGACATGATGATGATCGTCGGCAAGAAGGTCGAAGAATTGATTGCCCGGCTCGCACAGAAGGCGCGCGCGGCCGGCATTCACATGATTGTCGCGACTCAACGCCCGTCGGTCGATGTCATCACTGGCCTGATCAAGGCCAACATTCCGACCCGCATCGCGTTCCAGGTCTCCGCCAAGGTCGATTCGCGGACAATTCTCGATCAGGGCGGCGCGGAGGCGCTGCTCGGTCACGGCGACATGTTGTTCATGGGCGGCGGCGGCAGCACATTGCCGCTGCGTGTCCACGGTGCGTTCGTCGCCGACCACGAAGTCCACAAGGTCGTCGCCAGTCTGAAGCGCAGTGGCGAGCCGAATTACCTCGAGGGCGTGACCGAAGGTCCGTCCGAGCCGATTCCGGGTATCAGCGGCGAGTCGAGAGCGGTCGGCGGTGACGCCGACGGTGAAACAGATCCGCTGTACGACGAGGCCGTGCGCATCGTGACCGAGACACGTCGCGCGTCTGTCTCCGGCATTCAGCGGCGGCTGAAAATCGGCTACAACCGGGCTGCGCGCATGGTCGAGACCATGGAAGCGGTCGGTCTCGTTACCTCGCTACAGTCCAACGGTTCGCGCGAAGTGCTGGCGCCGCCGCCGCCGAAAGACTGAATTCGTGCATCGTTCAGTGACTTACAGCCAGTACGTCCCGGCGCTATTGCTGATGACGTTTGCCTGCGGTGTCCTGGCCCAGCCGGGTGCGTCCGGTGGCGACGATCCGTCCCTGCGCCTGCTGCGCACCTACCTGGATGAAATGTCGACGCTGCGCGCCGAGTTTCGACAGGAGGTGATCAGCCGGGATCTCGAGCGCCTCGAGGACACCCGGGGCCGCGTGGCATTCAAGAAGCCCGGCCGATTCCGCTGGGATTATCTCGAGCCCTTCGAGCGTGTGATCTCGTCCGACGGGGAACGGGTCTGGTTATATGAGGCCGATCTCGAACAGGTTACGATCCGGCGTTTCGATTCAGGTCTGGGGGCAACGCCGGCAGCGTTGCTGACCGGCGCGACGGATATCCTCGTGCACTTCAGGTTCGTCGGCGCCCGCAGCGAGGATTCGATCCGCTGGCTGAGTCTGGCGTCGCGCGCACCAGAATCGGATTTCGCGGGCATCGACCTCGGCTTTACCGATGGTGAGTTGTTGCAAATTTTCCTGACGGATCGTCTTGGCCAGCAGACGCGGATCACCCTCAGCGCCATCGACCGCGGCGCCGATATTGACGATGCGTTTTTCCGTTTCGAAGTGCCCCCAGGCGTCGACGTGATCGACGAGGATGACATCTGAGCCATTGATGCAGCCCTTGCGATTGCGATACTGGTGGCTGAGCGGCGGCGTCTTGTGGGTCGCGACGGTGTTATACCTGACGCTGATGCCAGCCATCGGCGGCTGGGGCTGGGCCGTGACCGTCAATGACAAGTTCGGACACTTCATCGCGTTTTTCGTGCTGATGGCATGGTTCGGCGGCGTCTACGCACGCGCCAATTGGCGATTCGTGGCCGTCGCGCTGGCCGCTTTCGGTATCGCCATCGAGCTGATCCAGGGGCAATTGAGCTATCGTTCGGCGGAGTTCGCCGACATGCTGTACGACTTCGCCGGGATCGGCGCCGCGTGGATCTGTGTCCGGCTGGGCTTCGGTCGGTGGGCGCTGCGGATCGAGTCCTGGTGGTTCGAACCGCCCGGCTGATCCGGCGGGTTTCATATTCCCCACGCTTTATTCTTATACTATGCCTTCAGGTCCTGGGCGCTGCCGGCGCCTCGCGTCGTTACCGTCAAGAACCCGCATCGATGAAAAGCGCCGACCCGCCCACGTCCGACCGGCCGCATCAACCACTGGCTGACCGGATGCGTCCGGCCAGTCTCGCCGATGTCGTCGGCCAGGCGCACCTGCTCGGCGAGAACCAGCCACTGACGCAGCTCATTCTGGCGAAGACTCTGCACTCGGCCATCCTGTGGGGGCCGCCCGGCACGGGCAAGACCACGCTGGCACGACTCATCGCCACCAACGCGGATGCCGATTTCATTGCGTTGTCGGCGGTCATGGCCGGGGTCAAGGATATCCGCGCGGCCGTGGCCGGGGCGAACCGTGCGCTCGACCGGCCGACCATTCTATTCCTCGACGAGGTGCATCGTTTCAACAAGGCCCAGCAGGATGCGTTCCTGCCCTATGTCGAGGACGGCACGCTTACCTTTATCGGGGCGACGACCGAGAACCCGTCATTTGCCCTGAACAACGCGTTGTTGTCCCGCGCGCGCGTGTATGTGCTGAAGTCCTTGATGCCGGATGAGTTGGTGCAAGTCATGCGGCGCGCGCTGAGTTGCGAGCGAACACTCGAGGGCCGGGTAGACGATGAGTTTCTGCACCAGATGGCGGAAGCTGCCGACGGCGATGCGCGGCGCGCTTTGAATCTGCTCGAACTCGCGCTCGGGCTGGCGCAATCGCGCTCGGGAGGCGCTGCCGGGCCGGGCGGTATCGATGCTGCGATCGTTGCCGAAGTCACGTCCGGCCGGATGCGGCGTTTCGATCGGCAGGGTGACATGTTTTACGAGCATATCTCGGCGCTGCACAAGGCCGTGCGTGGTTCCGATCCGGACGCGGCATTGTACTGGTTTGCGCGCATGCTGGATGGCGGCTGCGATCCGCAGTATGTGGCGCGGCGCATTTTGCGCATGGCATCGGAGGATATCGGCAACGCCGATCCGCGCACGCTGCGGATCGCGCTCGATGCCTGGGAGACTTACGAGCGGCTCGGCAGCCCGGAAGGCGAACTGGCGCTGGCCCAGGCGATCGTGTTCCTGGCCTGCGCCGCGAAGAGCAATGCCGTGTACCGGGCCTATAATGACGCCGTGGCCGATGTCGGCAAGTATGGAACGCTGGAGGTTCCGCAGCACCTGAGAAATGCACCCACGCGCCTCATGAAAGAGCTCGGCTATGGCAAAGGTTACCGCTATGCCCACAACGAAGCCGATGCATTCGCCGCGGGCGTGACCTATTTTCCGGACGCCATGGGGCAGCGGCGCTATTACGAACCGGTCGAGCGTGGGCTCGAAATCCGGATTGCTGCGAAGCTTCGGGAGCTGCGCGCCCGGAACCGCGATGCGTCCAAGGGGGATCCTTAAAAAAATATGATGAAACAATTACTTATTGGTTTTAGTTCATGTTAGATCAAAAGTTATTACGGACCGAGTTGGCCGCCGTGCAGGCCAACCTCGGGCGGCGTGGTTTCCCATTCGATGCGCCGGCGTACCGTGCCCTCGAAGAGCGGCGCAAGGCCCTGCAGGTGCGTGTCGAGGAGGCGCGCAACGCGCGCAACGTGCAATCGAAAAGCATCGGCAAGGCCAGGGCGGCGGGTGAGGACATTCAGCCGCTGCTCGATGCGGTCCGGTCGCTGGGCGATGAGTTGCAGTCCGCCGAAGACGAGTTCGAAGGCGTGCAGACTGGGCTGCGTGATGTGCAGCTGTCTCTGCCCAACCTGCTGCACGAGAGCGTGCCGGCCGGCACGACCGAGGCCGACAACGTCGAGATTCGAACGTGGGGCGAGCCTGCCGAGCTGGGATTCGAGCCGCAGGATCACGTCGCTCTGGGCGTCGGCCTGGGACAATTGGATTTCGACGCGGCGGCGCTCATCACCGGCGCGCGTTTCACGGTCATGCGCGGCCCGCTGGCGCGGCTGCACCGGGCCATCATTCAGTTCATGCTGAACCTGCATACGGAGCAGCATGGTTACACGGAGATCTACGCGCCGTATCTCGTTAATGCGCGCTCGCTGGAGGGCACCGGCCAGTTGCCGAAATTCGGCGCAGATCTGTTCGCGATTGCGGGCGATCAGGATTTCTACCTGATACCGACCGCCGAGGTGCCGGTGACGAACCTCGTGCGTGACAGCATCATCGCGGCGGATCAGTTGCCGCTAAAGTTTGTCGCGCACACTCCGTGCTTCCGCTCCGAGGCCGGCTCGCACGGCAAGGATACGCGCGGCATGATTCGTCAGCATCAGTTCGAGAAGGTTGAGCTCGTGCAAATCGTACGTCCCGAGGATTCGTACGCGACGCTGGAGGAACTGACGGGCCATGCCGAAATCGTTCTGCAAATGCTCGGCTTGCCATACCGTGTGACTGCACTGTGCGCCGGCGATACCGGTTTCGGTGCAGCAAAAACCTATGACATCGAGGTCTGGTTGCCGGGTCAGGGGCGCTATCGCGAAATTTCGTCGTGCAGTAACTGCGAATCTTTCCAGGCGCGCCGGATGAGCGCGCGCTGGCGTAATCCTGCCACGGGTAAACCCGAACTCGTGCATACGCTGAATGGTTCCGGCGTCGCCGCGGGCCGCGCGCTGATCGCCATCATGGAGAACTACCAGACCGCCGACGGCGGCATCCGCGTACCGGATGTCCTGCTGCCGTATATGCACGGCATGGAACGGATTGGTGGCTGACGGCATATGCCGGTTGAGGGGTTACGGCCGGATGGGGTTGGCGGTCGTCATCCTGACGGCATCGGCGTGTGCGCCGATCGTGCCGGGCACGCGGGGCTATCCGGCCGCGGAGCGGGGGCCGCAGATTGACAATTACCACGGTGTCGAGGTTGCCGACCCGTATCGCTGGATGGAAGACGTCGCAGCCCGGCAGACGCGTGCGTGGGGCGCCGCGGAGAACAAATTGTCACGCCCGTATCTGGCAGCATTGTCGTCCCGGGCACGCTTTGCGGAGCGGCTGACCGAACTGATCGACTACCCGCGATTCGGCGTACCCGTGCAGCGCGCCGGCCGCTATCTGTACACGCACAACACCGGTTTGCAGGATCAGGACACGATCTGGATGACCGATGATCCGGCCGAGCGTGGCAGATTGTTGCTGGATCCGAATACGCTGTCGGCGGAGGGTGTCGTCTCGATCAGCAGCTACGAGCTGAGTCCGGACGGTCGCCTGCTTGCCTATGGGGTATCTGCAGGCGGCAGCGACTGGCGCACCTGGTTCATTCTCGACATCGAGTCAGGCTCGAAGCGCACCGACGAATTGCACGGTATCAAGTTCTCCGGCGTGTCCTGGTCGAAGGATGGCGCGGGTTTTTATTACAGTCGCTACCCACGTGCCGGGGGCGGCGAGGCCGACGCGTACGACGACGGGCAGCAGTTCAGTGTGTGGTACCACGTCATCGGCACGCCGCAGGCCCGGGACCGTCAGATCTACCAGGTCACCGATCACCCGAGTCGGGCTCCGTATGCCGGCGTGACCGACGACGGTGCCTACCTCGTGTTGAATCTGTTCGACGGTTATCGCGCGAACGGTATCTATTACCGGCGCCTGGTCGACGGCGTCCCCGAGCCGGAGACGATACGCCTGCTCGACGCGTGGGACGGGCGGTATGATTTTCTGGGCAACGACGGCGTAACGTTCTACTTCAAGACCACCCGCGATGCGCCGCTCGGGCGTATCGTTGCCATCGATCTTGCGCATCCGGCGCCGGCTGACTGGCGCACGATCGTGCCGGAGTCCGATCAGTCGATTCAGGCGGCGACCCTGGTGGGGCGAACCTTTATCGTGCAATACATCATCGACGCCTATTCACAGGTACGCATGTTCGCGCTGGACGGTAGCTTGCTGCGCACGGTGGAATTGCCGGGCAAGGGGACGGTAGCCGGCTTCGCCGGGCGGATCGATGATCAAGAAACGTTTTTCTCGTATCACGACTTCACGACACCGTTGTCGGTGTATCGCTTTGACCTGGCAAGCGGCGCTGTCAGTCCGGTCAGCGAGCCGTTGGCACCGGTGGACACCCGTGACTATGTGACCAGGCAGGTCTTTTTTATCAGTAAAGACGGCACGCGTGTGCCGATGTACCTGGTGCATCGGCGGGGATTGACGCTGGACGGACGCCGGCCCACCCTGCTTTATGGCTACGGCGGTTTCAATATTTCGCTGTTGCCACGTTATTCGACGACGACGATGGCCTGGCTCGATGCCGGTGGCGTCTACGCATCGGCGAACCTGCGCGGCGGGGGCGAATACGGCGAGCGGTGGCACGAGGCCGGTACCGTGCTGAACAAGCAGAATGTATTCGACGATTTTATTGCCGCGGCCGAGTGGCTGATCGAGAACCGCTATACGAGTCCCGGGCACCTTGCCATTACCGGGTACAGCAATGGCGGCCTGCTGGTCGGGGCCGTCATGTTGCAGCGTCCGGACCTGTTCGCAGCAGCGGTGCCGGGCGTGGGGGTGCTCGACATGCTGCGCTATGACAGCGCGAGCGCGAATGCGCGGCAGTGGTCCAGCGACTACGGGTTGAGCGAAAATCCCGCGGAATTTACGGCGCAACGGGCCTATTCACCGGTTCATAATGTGCGTCCGGATATCTGTTATCCCGCGACCCTGATCATCGCGGACACGCATGACGACCGGGTTGCGCCGTGGCACAGCTATAAATTTACCGCAGCTCTGCAGCACGCGCAGTCCTGTGATCGACCCGTGCTGATTCGCATCGAGACGCGTGGTGGTCATGGGGCCGGTGCTTCGACCTCGAAACGCGTCGAGGCTTACGCCGATCAGTGGGCGTTTATTGCCGAGCACGTCGGGCTGCGTTAGGGGATCGCGGTCAGTCGTCGCCACCCATGCCGAACAGCATCAGCAGGTGGATGAAAATATTGTACAGGCTGACATACAGTGACACCGTCGCGAGAACATAGTTTGTCTCGCCACCGTGAATGATCGCGCTCGTCTGATAGAGGATCATGCCCGACATCAGCAGCACGACACCGGCGGAGATGGCCATCTGGAATGCGGACAAGTCGACGAACAGGCCGATTACGATGACACCGAGCAGGCCGATCATGCCGATCATCAGGAAGCCGCCCATGAAGCTCATGTCTTTCCGGGTTGTCAGGACATAGGCGCTGAGGCTCAGGAAAATCAGGCCGGTTGTGCCGAGTGCGGTCAGGACGAGCTGCCCGCCGTTCGGTACGGTCTCGATATAGGCGCTCAGCAACGGCCCGAGTGTCAGGCCCATGAATCCGGTCAGTGCGAATACGCAAATCAGCCCGATACTCGAGTTCTTGAACTTATAGGTCAGGAACAGCAGTCCGAAGTAGCCGCCGAGGGTCACGAGCATGCCGAGCGGGGGCATATTGGTGGCCATCGCAACCGATGCCATTACCGCGCTGAATATCAGCGTCGCGGACAGCAACATATAAGTGTTCTTCAGAACTTTATTAGTGGCCAGGGATGATTCGCGTATCGCATCCTGATACAGGGCGGTCGATCCATTCTGACCACGGTCAATCCGGCGTACTGGCTGCATTGTGTTCTCCTGAGTCTGCGCAGTGATCAATCAGGCCGCGAGTCTAGCATGTTGCCCCGGATCGTCCGCAAGCGCCGGATTCACAGCTGACTCTCCGCAGGCTCATGTCTGTCCTGATCGGCCAGCTTCCGCGTGGGTCGCGCCCATCAGTTCGCGTTCGACCGCATCTGAATAGGCGGCCTGGTTGCCGACGCGGCGAATGACTTCCCCGTACTCCGCGGGCATCTCCGTCGCCAGCACCAGTTTCCCGATGTCGTGAATGACGCCGGCGAGGAATGCATCGTCGATAGTCATCCTGTCGAGTTTCTCGTGAGTTGCGATGGATTTGGCAAGGGCCGCTGCGCGCATGCTGTGTTGCCACAAAGCCCGGGTGTCGAAGTCAGCTGCCATCTGCTGCGAATCGAATTCCGAGAAAACGCCCTCGCCAAGGACCAGCGCCGTGATCGTGCCCATGCCGAGGAAGGAGACGGCGCGTTCGATCGACGAGATCGGTTGTGTGAGCCCGAAAAAAGCGGAGTTGACCAGCTTGAGAATGTTGGTGGTCATGCCGATGTCGTTGGCGATCACGGCACCGATGTCGGCCAGCAGGTTCTTCAGCGCACTCGCACGTTCGACGGCGGTCTGCAGGGTGCTCGGATCGCACGGCTTGGTGAGGAACTGGTGGGTCGCCCCGAGCGTCTGCAGAATCATCTGGCTGTCTGAATGGCCAGATAAAATCAGCCGGATCGTGTCCGGATACAGGCGCTTGATTTCCGACAGCAGTTGAGCGCCATCCATGCCGGGCATACGCATATCCGAGACCACGACATCGAAGTCGTGCCGAGTGCATGCGTCCAGGGCGGCGACTCCGGCATCGACGAAGTGCATCTCCCATTTCTCGCGCATCGGCCGGAGGGCGCGTTCGAGTCCTTGCAGAACACTCGGTTCATCATCCACAAAGAGGATTCTTTGCATGCTGGTGGCTCCTCGCAGAACTTTGTGCTTCTGGAATATCGGCCAAACTGCCGAAATGCTGAAGGAGCTGGATAATGCCGCCAGGCTGCCGGTGCCCCATAAACTTCAGCGACTCGCCTCGGGTGTCTTCGCGGGAGGCTCTATCGGAGTTGGCACTGATATTCGGAATCGCGGCTGAAGCCGCGATTCCCTCCCACAGAACCTGCGGCCGGTATTGTGGGAGATGGCTGTTGTAGGAGCGGCTGTTGTGGGAGCGGCTTCAGCCGCGATTCGATTACGGGATCGCATCCAGGCCTTTGCGCAACTTCGTCGCCCAGCGGCGGGCCATGCGGCGCACTTCGCTCCAGGTTGTCACCGGGCTGACTCGCATGCCCCGACTGCCCGTCGTTTCAGCGGCACTGCGTTCCGCCGCCCGGAGCAGCGTCTCGTTGCTCATCGAATCGCTCAATTCGAGCACGATCGTCGCTTCACCGAAACGGGACAGATAAATGTCACCGCGTCCCATGGGTTCGGGCGGCACGCGCGAGACGATATCGAGAACCGCGCCGCGCAGGATCAGGACATCCGGCCCGGGACGGTCGGTTATCGTAAACCGTGTGCTCTTGGCCAGTTCCTCGTTGAAGACTTCGCTGACCACGTCGATGAGCTTCTGGCGGTTCGCATCACTGATCTTAAATTCGTTCTTGCTCGAGTGGGATCTTTGCGAGCTTCCCCCGCGGACTGCGCGAAACTCGAACTCGGCGGGGCCGGGCATAATCTTGGTATAGCGGTCAAGGTCTATGTCCGGGGCTGCCCAGGCTTTTTTGAACGCGGAGTTTTCGATCGGCACCAAACCGTCGAACGTCACCTCGACGTCGGGACCCGTCGCCAGCGTCGGGGCCGGTGTGGCGCAACTGGTGGCCACGAAGGCCAGCGCGAGGATGGATAATATTTTCATTTGATACGTCCTCATGGGCTCGATGTCGGGTTATGTTACCGGATCGACCGGCACACGGCGAATGACCGTGAGCAACTGTTAGACTGGCCGGAAATTACGGGGGAATCGCATGATTGATCGACGTGAACTGCTGGCGGGCCTCGGCGGCATTGCCGCGGCCGGCGCGTTCGCGCTGCCGGCACCGGGACTCGCCACACCGGCGTTCAACCTGCGCAACCGTGGGGACTTCCTGACCGCATGCATGAAGATGCGCGGTAGTATCGACGATCGATTGTGCATCGGTTGGGTCATCGGCACCCGGTATGCGGTGATCGATCACAAGGCAATCCCGATGATGGGATTGCTGGCGGCCACCTTCAGCCAGGGCCGGAAGATCAGCGACGAGGCCTATGAGGTCAGGGCGATCGAGGTTGCATATTTCACGGATTTGCAGGATCGCAAGCTGCTCGAAACCTGGCAGAACCCGGTCACGGGCAAGACGGTCGAGGTGCCGCAGACGCGCATGGGGCCGGCGCGGTTGATCGTGACGGCCGACGGGCTGGATGTCGAGACGCCGGCCGGGGAGGCGCGCGGCTTCGAACTGGAACATCGTTTCAACCCGGCGGTCACGCGCGGTGACGATGTCTGGGTGACCGAGGTTATCGGCATCGACGGCGCGCGGCCCGGTCAGATGCCATTCGTCTACAATGAGATGACGACCTACCATGCGAGGATGTCCGATCTGGCCGATCCGGATCAGGCGACCGTGGCGACGAATGTCGATTTCCATGGCCTTGTGACGTTTCGTCCGTGGATGGGCTTCGGTGATCGTCCGGGGCACACGATGGCACGCGGTTCCGGCATGCGCGCGGCGCGCATCGAAGATCTGCCTCCTTACTACCTGGAGTTGACCGGGAAGTACCATCCGGATGTACTGAACGATCCGCTGGCGGTTCTGGCGGGTGAGCCCGGCGAGGATTGATGTCTTGCGTAAGCAGATCGTAGTTACCCCTTTACATCTCCGAGCAAATAATTCAGGAGCAGAATAATGCGACAGTTGATTGTGGCAGCCGCGTTGGCGATGCTGGGTTGCGGGGCGAACGCAGAAAATCTGAGTGGTACGCTGCAGAAGGTCAAGGATACCGGCGTATTTACGATCGGCTACATCGGTGACTCTCAACCGTTTGCATTCGTCAATCCGCAGGGGACACCGGTCGGGTATTCGCTGGATCTGTGCCGGAAAATCGCCATGGCTACGAAGGAGAAACTGGGTCTTGCGGAACTCGAATTGAAGTTCGTCGAGTTGACGTTCGAGAATCGCTTCGACGCGGTGGCAGACGGGCAGGTCGACATAGAGTGCAGCACGTCAACGATTACGATGTCCCGGCAGGAACGGGTAGATTTTTCGCTCATGACGTTCGTGACCGGCGGGTCGCTGCTGTCAAAGTCGGATAAACCGATCGCGTCGGTCGATGAATTGGCCGGTAAGACGGTTGCGGTTCTCAAGGGCACGACGACCGCTGTCGCATTGAAGGCATTTCTGCAGAGCAGGCAAATTGACGCGGTGGTCGTGAGTGTTGCGGACGATCCGGAAGGTCTGGCCATGCTGAATGACGGCAGGGCGGATGCGTACGCCGGCGATCAGGTCACGCTGATCGGGCAGATCATCAAGAGTCGGGATATCCGCGGTTACACGCTGTCGCAGGATCTGTTTTCATTCGAGCCCTACGGCCTGATGGTGCGCCGGAATGATGCTGATTTCCGTCTCGTTGTGAATCGTGCGATCGCAAAGATATATCGCACCGGGCAGTTCCAGTCCCTGTTCGAGAAATGGTTCGCCGCCGTCGGCATCGAACCTTCGCCGGTGCTCATCGCGATGTACAAGCTGCAGGCGATGCCCGAGTAGAGGGCTCTGGCATGACGGGTCGGACGTCGAACCCTGTGGAACGGACAGCGGACGGGCAATCGCCGCACGCGTTCGTCCAGGAGATTGCGGGGCACATCCTGCTCGCGCGCGCGCTGGGCGTCGTGGCCGAGCTCGGCATCGCCGATCTCGTCGCGGCCGGGCCGCGCACTCTCGCGGAGCTGGCGGACGCGGCCGGCGCGCATCCGGAGTCGCTCTATCGTCTGTTGCGGATGCTGGGCGGCCACGGGGTATTCGCCGAGCTGCCGGACGGGCGCATCGGTTCGACGCCGCGGGCGGACGTCTTGCGCCGCGACCATCCCGATTCGCTGCATGATCTGTTGAGCATGACCTGGCAAAATCTTCACTGGGACACGTTTCGGGCCTTGCCCGATGCAATCCGGACGGGTGGCATCGCATTTGAGCAGGCGTTTGGTCAGGGCTTCTTCGATTACCTGGCTGCGCACCCGGAGATGAATGCCGCGTTCGACCTGCGCATGGCGCAGGTCTCGCGTGCCGAGAACCCGCCGATCGCCGCAGCGTACCCGTTTGGCGCGTTTCGGCGGGTCGTCGACCTCGGTGGCGGGCGGGGTGGTCTGCTGGTCGCCGTGCTCCAGCGCTATCCGGGCATCGAGGCGACGCTGTACGATCAACCGCAGGTCGTTGCCGAGCCGACGGATCTGGCCCGCGCCGGGCTGCTCGAGCGGGTGGCATGCGTCAGCGGTGATTTCTTCGCGGCCGTACCGGCGGGCTTCGATCTGTATTTCATGAAGCGGATTATCCATGACTGGGATGACGAGCGTGCCGTGCGGATCCTGCGTAACTGCGCTCAGGCCATGCTTCCCGGCAGTCGGGTCGCGGTTGCCGATGCGGTCATGGTTCCCGGCAATGATCCGGACCCCAACAAGACGCTCGATCTGAGCATCATGGCCCTGACGCCCGGCAAGGAGCGCACCGCAGCGGGGTTCACGGCACTGTTTGCGGCCGCAGGCCTGCGCCTGACGCGCATTATCCCGACCGCGGCGCCATCGACGGTCTCCATCATCGAGGGCGTGGTGGCTGATGATGCCTGATTCTTTTGCTGCCGGGCGGTTAACGTGGCGCGCCTGCGCCGTTAGAATACCCACGTGCGTCAGATTCGATACATAAATATAGGCGGCCAGCCGGCGAACCTGTTCGTACGGGCGCTGGCCTTCGTCGGCGGCCTGATCGTGTTCGGATTGGCGGTTTTCGTCGGCGGCATCGTGCTGGCCGGGTTGTTCGGGATGTTCCTGTTGATTGGGCTGGGGCTGTATCTGCGCGTCTTGTGGCTGCGCACCCGGTTCGGCAACCGGCGGGGGCAGCCGCGCTCGACCTCGCCGGGTGGGGGAGCTGCGCGCAGGTCGGGATCGCCCGAAGGGCAGGCCGGGGCAGCTACCGATTTCGTGGAAGCCGAGTATCGGGTCATCGATTCGAACCAACACGACAGTGATCGTTAATTCGGGCAGCCAGGGCAATCAATCAACGAATCCATGGATGACAACCGACGCAGGCGCCGACGCCGCCGCAGATTAATTGCCAGCGGGCTGTTCCTGACATTCGCGCTGACGCTCGCCTGGATTTTGGAGTCTCAATCGACGACGACCGTCGTCTTCGTCCGCTATGCCGAGCTTGCCGCGGGTGACAGCAACAACCCGGGCCTGAGTCCGGCAGGCCAGGTGCGTGCCGAGGCGTTGGCCAGACTCATCGGTGATATCGATGTGGTGGCCGGCATCGATGCAATTTTTGCCACGCAATTTCGCAGCACGCAAGAAACCGCCGAACCGGTGGCCGAACGGCTGCAGATACCCGTGCAGGTCGTCGACTCGAAGAACGTCGACGGGCTGAACCGGATGATCCTGCAAGAGTACAAGGGCAAGATTGTCCTCGTCATCACCGATCGCGAGGCGCTCCCGCTGCTGATTCGCAGCTTTCACGGCAGTAAGCGTCTGCCGCCGATGGCCGATATCGAGCACGACAATCTCTATATCGTCAGTATCCCGTGGTATGGCAAGGTCAAGACACTGCGGTTGAGATTCGGGGTACCTTCGCTCGACAGGTGATGCTGCATGGCTGAAAGCGATCTTGATCTCGACGAATTGCGGGCCAGGCTGCTCGGTCTGCGGCGGACGCTGACCGACGTTGGCAAGATCGGCGATGCCGCGGCGGAAACTGTGGAACTCGACCAGGCCCGCCAGGGCCGCCTGTCGCGGATGGATGCGATGCAGGCGCAGGCGATGTCGGTGGAGGCAAAACGGCGGCGCGAATCGCAGCTGCGGCAAGTTGCGGCCGCCTTGGCACGCATCGAAACAGATGACTTCGGCTGGTGCGTCGATTGTGGTGAGCCGATCGGCATCCCGCGGCTGGAAATCGACCCGATTGCGTTGCGCTGTATCGTCTGCGCCGAGCGCGTCGAGGGAACGTGAATAATTTACAGATTGGTGCGGTCTGTTCCATCTTCCGATATCCGCGCGCCGAATCCAATCGTCAACCATGCGAAGTCTGAGCGCGCAATTTCCGGGATTACACTCGGCGCTTCCATTCGTTCGTCTGGCCGATCTGCCCACTGAATTGCGATGCCTGGATAATCTCGGCACAGCGCTCGGCATCACCGGGCTGCTGATCAAATCAGACGACACGTCCGCCGCCGAATACGGCGGCAACAAGGTACGCAAACTCGAGTATTTGCTTGGAGATGCGCTGGCACGCAAATGTGACGCCGTACTGACTTACGGCATGGTCGGGTCAAACCACGCGCTTGCCACGGCAATCCATGCCAAACGACTCGGCCTGCGCTGCTACGCCGTTCTGATCGGGCAACTGATGACGTCTTCCGTGCAAGCGACGTTGCGCTATCACGCTCATGTCGGCACGCACCTGATTCACGCGACGGATTTTCCGGCCAGCCGTGAGCTTGCGGCGCGGGCGAGAGCCGGGCACCCGGGTGGCGAGGAGCGTGTGTACGAGATTCCCTGGGGCGGATCGTCATGGCTCGGCACGGTTGGATTGATTGGCGCCGCATTGGAACTGTCCGTACAGCTCAGGGATGCCGGACACCCGGAACCCGATCTCATTTATATGCCTTGCGGTACACTGGGCAGTACGGTCGGGCTGGCGATGGGTCTCCGGCTCGCGGGGCTGGCGAGCCGCGTCGTGGCGGTTCGCGTGACGCCGCCGGTGGTCAGTTCGCCGGAAAGGTTCGCCGACCTGTTCAACGAAACGAACGCCGAACTGCATGCGAGAGATCCAGACTTTCCTGTGCTCGATGACCCGCTGGCAAACATAATGTTTCGCGGTGAATTTTTCGGCGCTGAACATGACTATGCCGGCGTGGAAATCCGGGCTGCGCGGGAACTCATGCGGACCCACGAGAACCTGCATCTGGATATGACCTACACCGGCAAGGCGATGGCGGCGCTGATTCACGATGCGCGGCAGGGCCAGCTCGCCGGCCGCAACGCACTGTTCTGGAATACTTATAACTCCCGGCCGTATCCGGAGAATTTGCCGGCCCGGCCCGGCCGCGCATTACCGAGCGAGTTCGATGGGTACTTTCCCGAAGCCGGCCGGTCAGGCGCGAAGCCGTGATGGAGTCGAAGGACGGAATCAATCGCTTCGGGCCGATTGCACTCACGCAGGGCGTCACGCGGTTTGACGTAGTGACCGGTTTCTATGCCGCGTTCGTGTGCATCGGCATGCTGACCGGCCCGGTGGCCGCCATGCGAGCCGCTACGACTTCGGTGGGATAGCCCGGCGCCGGCGGCTCGGGTATCGTGCGGACATGTCTGTCGCCGAAGTGTTCATACCGACTCAGCGAGTTTGCTTGGCACTGCTGATCTCGTGTGTGATGTTAGTCAGTGCCTGTACCGACCGGCCCGAAGTGCGACCGGGTGTGCCGGTCGTAATATACGTCGTTGACGGCCTGCGGGCCGATCGACTCGGGGTGTACGGCAACACGCGAGCGGGGTCACCGTCACCGAATCTCGATGCGCTGGC
>SMVB01062905.1_pt1 | contig 17440 bp, 14 predicted proteins | sample 2456461 | NCBI WGS metagenome assembly SMVB01 (sample SAMN11095934, study PRJNA526329) | marine sediment metagenome | biome: Marine sediment; feature: Surficial sediment; material: Deep marine sediment; isolation source: Hadal surficial sediment | place: Pacific Ocean | collected 2014-05 | depth...
GGTTCTCGGCGACCTCGAGATAGTCGCCGCTGCCGGACCCGAACGTGTAGTTGCCGACGAATTGCCGGCGCCCCTCGGCGTTCATCTCGATGGTTTCCGGGCCGCTGGGATCGGCGTCACCAAGGCTCTCGAGGTACTCGTACACGGCGGCGGCCGGGTCGCCGCCGTTGCGGGCGTGGGCCAACAACGTGATCCCGTGCGGGCCGGGGATGCTCTGGATGCCGGGCTGCGCGGCGACAAAGGCCCGCACGACGTCGAGCTGGCCCATCGCCGCGGCCGAGAAGATGTTGGGGCGGGCGCCGTGGGCGATCAGCACGTCGGCGATGTCGCGGCGCCCCATGTGGGAGGCGGCGCCAAGGGCCGCTTCCCAGTCGCCGAAACCCCAGTCGATCGAGGCGCGCGATAGCGCCGGGTGGGCGGTGACCAGCTCGGCAACTGTGTCGACATCGGTGTGCGCCGCGAGAACAACGGCGCCCACGAGCGCGGGATCAGTGCTCGGGAACGATGGCCACACGTCGCTGGTGGAACCAGCTTCCCCGTAGCCGGCGCTCTGGCTCATTGCGGAGTTACCCGCGCCGAACGAAGGGCCGCCCAAGGGTAGCGAGCGGTACGCGAGCGCCAGGCCGCTGGTCATCAGGACGGTACGGCGATCCAACGTCGTCATGTGATTCTCCGGGTTCGTGAAGGAGCGCGCCTGAATTCTGCCCCCGGCCAGGGCCGGTTTCCAGCGACCACGACTAAGGAAAATCTGAGGAAATTCGAAGCGCCTACAAGCGCCGTGTCCACCACGCCCTGGGACGATTTGTCTGGGAAACGGCAGGACCGAATTTCCGGCCGCTCATCGCTCCAGGAAGGCGCCGGAAAATCCCCGGGGATCTCTCAGCACCCTGCTAGGCTTTGGAAACGAGACGCTCGCACGGCGCCGGGAGGACAATCGTGATCTTTCGCTTCGACGAACACAGCTTCGATCCCGACACCGGGGAGCTATCGGGCCCCAGTGCCTCACATCGCCTGCAGCCGAAGCCGGCGCAGCTTCTCGCCATGTTGTTGCGTGCCGGTGGCAACCTCGTCGAGCGCGACACGATCCGTGATGAGCTTTGGCCCGATACGAACGTCGATTTCGACTCCGGTTTGAACACCTGCACCCGCCAGATTCGAGCGGCGTTTAGCGAAAGCGGTGGTAATCCGGAGTGGGTCGAGACCCTTCCCAAGCGTGGCTATCGGCTCACGGTGGCCGTCGAGGAGGGGTCCGGCACTCCTCCGACCCGCCTGACCGCGGTCGAGAGGCGAGCGTCGGACGGTGGCGCCGCCGCGATGGGATCGGCGGGTCTCTCGAGCACCCAGTACATCGGGCTGGCGGTGGTGATCGTGACGATGATCGCGGCAGCGGTCGCCGGATGGATATTGGCCGACGCCCCGGCCGGCGCGGCGTTGAACCGTGCCCGCCTGGCCATCCTGCCGTTTCACGACCCGGATTCCGAGGAAATCGCCGACTTCAACCGCGCCCTGGGCGCCGCCTTCCTCGTCGCGCTGATCAACGCCGACCCCGAAAACATCGCCGTCGTCGGACCGACCACGACGGGCCGTATGCTCTTGGCGGGGCTGACTCCGGCGGAGATCGCCGCGCGCACCGACGCCGATTTCATTCTGTTGGGAGGACATCAAGAGTCCGACCACGTGACGTTCGTCGAGATCCTCGTGGCACCGGGATTGGAGCACCTCTTCGCCCAGCGGTTCGACCTCGACGAGAGCCGCCCGGCCCACGCGCCACCCGAGGTGATCGCCGCCATCACGGAGGCCATCAACGCGGCCGGAGAAGCGCCCGGTTAGACTTCTCAAGAAGATCGGCTGGCGGATACGCCGCCGAATGTTCTCGCCTCGCCGTTCGGCCATTGCCCCACCCCGTGCGTCGTACTAGGGAGCGCCCCAGCCCTCGAAATCCGACCCCTGGAGGTTCAACCCTTGCATACTCAGAATTTTCGCAGCCTCGCCACCGGCGCCCTCGCGCTGATCGTGACCCTCCCCCTCGCCGCCTGCGGCGGCGCCCCCAACGGCAACGCCACCGCAGAGGCAGCCTCGGCAAACGGCGAGTACGTCGCCGAGCGCAACACCGTCGACGGCATCGAAACCGTCCGAACCGTGGCCGGCTCACGCTGGGGCGGAGACGGGCAACTGGTCGAGGAGCTCTCGATCGGCGAGGAAATCGGGGACGACGCCTACCTGTTCGGCCAGATCAGCGCCGCTTGGGCGACCGACGATCGAATCTACGTGGTCGACTCCCAGGTCCCCGCAATCCGCGCCTACGACCATCAAGGCAACTACCTGTTCGATATCGGCAGCGTCGGGCAAGGCCCCGGTGAGTACGGTCGGCCGATGTCCATCGTCGTAGGCGACGACGGGCGCATCATCGTGACCGACCTGCAGGGGGCGCGCTTGAATTTCTTCGACGCCGACGGCGCCCCGCTCGACGACTGGTCGCTGGGATCGTCGGCGGCGGCAATGGGACTCGAGATGACGTACGACGGCGAGCTGTTCACACGCATGATCGAGTTGCCCGACATGAGCGAGATGACGAGCGGGCGAATCGAGATCCGCGAGGGCATGCAGGCGGTAGGGCCCGACGGCCCCATCGGCGATCCGGTGTTTCCCCCGGAGAGCGACTACGAGCCACCGACCAGTTCGGTGGAAGTCGGCGGAAACCGCATGCAGATGGCGCTGCCCTTCACACCCCGGCAGGGGTGGGTCTTCACACCGGGCGGCGACATCGTCGTCGGCGTCGGCAACGAGTACCGCTTCGAGATCCACGCTCCGGACGGCCGCGTACTCGCCATCGAGAAGTACTGGGATCCGGTGCCGGTGGATCCGGACGAGAAGAGCTTCCGCGCCGAGATGGCGTCGATCCGGCTGCGCCGTATGGCGCCCGACTTCACCATTCCAGCAAGCGACATCCCGGCGAGCAAGCCGGCGTTCACGCGCTTCCGCGCCGACCGATCGCGCCGCGTCTGGGTGGTTCGTCAGGGCCCGAGCCAACTCGATCCCGATTGCACCGAAATGGGAAGCTCAGGCGGTGGCGGCACAATGATCATGATGAGCCTCGGCGGCGGCGGTGGGGGAGGCGGCATGGAGCTGCGGGTCGGTGACGGCTCCTCGTTTGGCGGCGGCGACGACGAATACGAAGGTGAGTGCTGGGCCAACACCTACATGTTCGACCTTTTCGAGCTGGCCAGCGGCGAGTTTCTCGGCACCGTCCCGGCGCCCGAGATGGGTTTCAACATCCCGCTGTTTGTCGACGGCGACACGGTACTCGCCGCCGTGACCGACGGAATGGGGATCACGCGGCTGAAAAAGTACCGCCTGGTCACCGGCTGAGCCGCCGGCGCCCCGAATTCATCCCTGGAGCCCGGGGCGCCGTTCCCGGTAGAATCCGGGTCCATGAAAAACGACGCTCTGCTGTTTTGCCCCGTGGCGGCCCGCCGCAGCCGGCTAGTTGCCGTTCTCCTGCTCACCTTGTCGTTGCTGGTTTCAATCGCCGCGCCGACGTTCGCGGCGCCGCAGCGCGGCGGACGGGGCGGTCGCCCGGTCACGAGCCCGGCCGGCTCGATGGAGCGCCTGCGCGGCGCGTTACAAGAAATTGCGCAGCGCTTCCCCGGCGACGTCGGTGTGTACGTGCACCACATCGAAAGCGGCATGGCGACCGGCGTCGACGAAGACACGCCCTACGGCATGGCCAGCACCTACAAGGTGCCGATCCTGGTTGAATTGATGACCCGAGTCGACGCCGGCGACCTGAGGCTCGATGACCGCGTCGAGGTGCAGGCCGAGGACCAGCACATCGGCAGCGGGCTGATTTCGGCGCTGTGGGCGCCCGGCATCGAGATGTCGCTGCGCAACGTCGCCACGTTCATGATCATCCTGTCGGACAACTCGGCCACCGACATCCTCATCGACCGCCTCGGCGCCGACCGGATCACCGCCCGGATGCGTGGGCTGGGGTTCCAGAGCATCCGCGTCGACCGCACGACCCTCGAGCTCATCCTCGACTACCAGGGTGTCGACTACGAGCCGGTCGCCAACGCGACGCTGCAGGAAATCAACCGGCACAGCCGCGACAATCGTCCGGATCCGGCCGCTGTCCCGGCCGTTCGCGAGGCCTTCTATGACGGCGACAAGGACAAAGCCTCGGCTCGCGACATGACCGAGCTACTGGTGATGATCGCCGAGGGCACAGCTGTCAGCCCCGAGTCCTCCGACCTGATCATGGAGATCCTCTCCCGCACACAAACCGGAGCCAATCGCCTCCGCGGCCTGCTGCCGCGCGGCTATCGCATCTCCCACAAGACCGGCACCATCGGTCGCATCGTCAACGATGTCGGCATTATCACGATGCCCGGCGATCTGGGCAGTTTCGCGATCAGCGTCTTTACGCTCGGCGACGAGCCCAACACCGAGCGCGGTGAGAGCACCATCGCAGAGATGGCCCGCACCGCGTACGACTTCTTCCTGTTCAACGCGCCGGCAGGCGGTGCACGAAGATGAGACAATCAGCCCCGACGCCGGTCCCGCCGGCGCTCCCCGAAACGGAGATCGATGATGCGTAAGCTATTGGCCGTTGTAGCGATGATGCTTCTTGCCGGCGCCGCCGGTGCCCAAGACGCGCAGCTCCAGGTGGGCGACATGGCGCCCGATTTCACCCTGCAGGCTTCCGACGGCCAGACCTACACCCTGGCTGACTTCCGTGGCGAACAGGCGGTTGTCATCGCTTGGTTCCCGCGAGCGTTCACCCGCGGCTGCACGATCGAATGCAAGTCCTTGGCGGACAACGGCCACTTGATCCGTGAGTACGACGTGACCTATTTCATGGCCTGCGTCGATGGGCTCGAAGAGAACACCGCCTTTGCCGCCGAACATGAGGCCGATTTCCCCCTGCTGAGCGATCCGACAAAGAAAACCGCCACCGACTACGGCGTCCTCGGCGGTCGAGGGACAGCGAGCCGCTGGACGTTCTATATCGGCAGGGATGGAACGATTCTCTACATCGACAAGGAAGTTAGCCCGTCGACGTCGGCTGAAGACATGGCCGCCCGGCTGGGTGAATTGGGTGTGGCCGCCGCCCACTAGCCCGGATATCTCAACGGGTCACGGCGACGGCAAGCAAGATCAGCGCGGTGGCAGCTAGCGACACCGGATCGGTCGGGCTGATCTCGACTAGCTGGCCGCTCAAGAAGCGGCCCAGGCCGAGCGCTGCCGCCGAGCCGACGAGCAGGCCGATGCCCACCGTCGCCATGGATTCCCGGAACACCATGCCCATGACGCCACCCGGGGCGGCTTGCTTTCTACCAAAGAGAAAGGGACCCACCAAGGGGTCCCCTTCCCTGGAGAACCCAGGGGTAACGCTCGATTGGTTCGCCGTCAGAACTGTTTGTCCCACCAGTGGTCGTCGAGGATTCTGGCGCTGGCGCTGTACTCCTGGCCGTCGACTTCGAGGACGACCCGGTAGAGACCCTCGGGGGCCGGCGAATACACCAGGTTCCCCGGGCGATTCGGATTGCCGCCACCACCGCCGCCTCCACCACGGCCGCCGCGACCGCCGCGGCCACCACGACCACCTCCGCGTCGACCGCCACCACCGCGCACCGCCTCACCCGGAATGCGCTCGCGGCCGAAGTCCATGTCCCACACGATCTGGTTCATGCCGGCGTCGTTGCTGCCGGTGAGCTCGCGCACGAGCCGCTCGCCATCGTAGATGCGGATCGTCGGGGCCGAAGCCGCCGGTGAGGCGAGCATGTAGTTGACGACGCTGCCGGTGGGGGCCGACTCGCCGGCGAAGTTCTGCGCCGAACGATCGGAGCGGTTGGTATTCTTCCAGCGAATCGCCGTCTCGACGCCGAACAGGTGCACCGGGCGGGAGAGGTTCTCCGCCGTCAGCTCCTGGATCCAGGAGATGTCGGTGATGAAAAATCCGCGCCCGTGGGTGCCGACCACCAGGTCGTTTTCGCGCCTGTGGATCTTGAGGTCCTGCACCGGCACGGTCGGCATGTCGCCGCGCATGGCGTGCCAGCTGCCGCCACCGTCGAGCGACACGTACACGCCCATCTCGGTGCCGACGAACAGCAGGTTCGGATTGCGGTGATCCTCGCGCACGACGTTGATCGGCTCGTCCGGCAGGTTGGCCGAGATGTCGGTCCAGGTCTCGCCGTAGTCCGTCGTCTTGTAGATGAAGGCGCCGAAGTCGTCGCGCCGATAGCCGGTGAATGTCACGTAGGCGGTCGCCGGATCGTGGTGCGACGGCTCCACACGGCTCACCCAGTAGCCCGGGTTGCCGGTGATGTTGGCGTTGACCTGCGTCCAGTTGGCGCCCGTGTCCTTGGTTACCCAGACGTTGCCGTCGTCGGTGCCGACCCACAGCAGGCCGGCGACCAGCGTCGACTCATCGAGCGACACGATGGTGCAGTACTGGATGTTGCCGATGCCCTGGATCTTGGCCGGGTCGTTGGTCGTCAGATCGGGGCTGATCTCCGTCCAGTTCTCGCCGCGGAAGGTCGAGCGCAGCACGATGTTGCCGGCGTGATAGATGACGTCGGGATCGTGGGGCGAGATGACGATCGGCGCGTTCCAATTCCAGCGTAGTGCGTCTTCGTCCTCGGACCGGTTGTAGCGCAGATTGCCGGAGCGCTCGTTGGTTTTCATGTCGAGGCGACCGAAATTACCGGCGAACTGAGACTCGTTGTACAGGTAGCGGTTCTCGGCCACGACGTTGTACATACCGTCGCCGCCGCCGACGCGCTCCCAGTCCTCGAACGAGATGTTGCCCGAGCGCGACGTCGATGGACCGCGCTTGGAGCCGTTGTCCTGGATGCCCCCGTAGACGTTGTACGGGTAGGCGTCGTCGATGCCGATCGAATAGAACTGCGCCAGCGACAGGTTGTCGGCGTGGTACCAGGTCTGGCCGCCATCGCGACTGATGCCGATCCCGTGGTCGTACCCGAGCACCATGTAGTCGGAGTCGTTCGGGTCGATCCACACGGCGTGGTCGTCGCCGCCGATCCCCTGCCAGGCGCGCACCCATTCGCGGCCGCCGTCGATCGACTTTTGCGAGCGGGAGCTCAGCATGAACAGGCTGTCGGCGTTGTTCGGATCGGCAATGATGCGGCCGTAGTAGTAGGGTGGTCCGCCGCCGACGTTCTCGGTCGCGGCCGACATAGCTTCCCAGGTAGCGCCACCGTCGCGGCTGCGCCAGATGCGATCGTTATCTCCCCGTCCCGGAGACGGCGCGCCGTTGAGCAGGGCTTGGTACACCTCGTCCTCGGCGACGCCGTCGACGTTGACGTCCTCGATCACGGCGAACACCGTCTCGGGCGCGGCCTTCGAGACCGCCAGGCCGATGCGCCCGAGCATGCCCATCGGCAGGCCGCCCTCGAGCATCGTCCAGTTGGCGCCGGCGTCGGTGCTCTTGTAGATGCGGCTGCCGGGGCCACCGGGGTTGAAGGTCCACGGCCTGCGTACCTTGTCGTAGGTCGCGGCGTAGAGGGTGTCGGGATCTTCGGGATGCATGACGACTTCGACCACGCCGAGATGGCGAGTGGTCTCGTTCTCGAAACGACCGGTCGCCTCGATGACGCCGGTCAGGATCAGGTCCCAGCTTTCGCCGCCGTTCGTCGTCTTGTAGAGGCCGCGCTCGGGGTTGTCGCTGTACAAGTGCCCGAGAACGGCGACGTAGACGATGTCGGGGTTGGTCGGGTGCACGATGATACGGCCGATGTGGCCGGAGTCCGGCAAGCCCATATGCGTCCAGGTGCCGCCGGCGTCGGTGCTCTTGTAGATGCCGTTGCCCCAATAGGAGCTACGCGAGTTGTTGGCCTCGCCGGTGCCGACCCAGACTGTGTCCGGCGCCGTCGGTGCCACCGTGACCGCACCGATCGAGAAGACGTCATCGACGTCGAAGATCGATTCGTAGTGGATGCCGTCGGGCGTCTTCCAGAGGCCACCGGAAGCGGTGGCGGCGTAGAAGGTATTGGTGTCACGCGGGTCGGCGGCGATCGAGACAAAGCGTCCCGACTGACGGGTCGGGCCGATGTCGCGGTAATGGACGTCGGCGAAGATGGCATCGAGATCGGGGGCCTGAGCAACCGCCGTGCCCACACCGCGCGTCGCGGCGACGAACACTTCCTCGGCAACCTGCTGCGCGGCGGCGTCAGCCGAGCCGACGTTGACGACCAGAATCGCGACCAGTCCGAGCGCAAAGGCACCCTGGGCGAGCTTGAAAACGACACGCATGTGAGATTCCTCCATGGTGCGAGCGTTCCGGGGCGGCCAGGGGGCCGCGGAAGGCTGGAAACGCGCCGCGGTTCAAAACCAAACGGTTCCCTGAACTTTAACCTGCATTTCTCAACGGGTCGCGAAGCGAGCGGCCGCAAGGGGCGCGAGGGCGCGGGCCGGTTCGAGCGCGGAGACGTGCTTGTCAGTACGTCGAGCACCCGAAACAAGCGCAACGTAGTAACCGCGCGCCATCGCGCCCGCGCAGCCGTGAGCCGTTGAGATATTCGGGTTAACAACTCTTCACCAAGCCTTACCGAGCGTTTGTAGCATTTCCTGCGCGTCCGGCGTCCAATAAGGGCCGCGCTGGAAGCCGAGCCTGGGGGCGCCCGTTTGAACCCCGGCTCCGCTTCACCGACAATCCGCCCATAGACGTGAAAGCCGATACGAAAGGGCAGACGATGAGAAAACCCCGTGCAATGTGGATCCTCCTCTCCCTGTTGCTCGGCGGCGTCGCCTGTGTCGACAGTACCGAGACTGCCGACACAACCGGCGATGCGGGGGCGGCCGCTGTGCAACGCGTCGAGTCCCGCGGCGAGATCACGCCGTTCGACGGCTACACGCTGTTTCAGCCGCTGCGCTCGACGAACGTGTACCTCGTCGATATGGATGGCAACCTCGCCCACAAGTGGGAGACCGAGTACAACCCCGGGCAATCCGTGTACATGCTCGAGAACGGCAACCTGCTGCGGACCGCGCGCGACCCGGATCCAACCGGGCCGTATCGGGGCGGCGGTGAGGGTGGCATCGTCCAGGAGATCGCCTGGGACGGAACACTCGTCTGGGAGTACAAGCTCTCCGACGAGCTCGTGCGCCACCACCACGACATCGCGCCGTTGCCCAACGGCAACGTGCTGTTGATCGCCTGGGAGAGCAGGACCTACGAGGAAGCGGTGCAGGCGGGCATCAACCCGGCGCGGATGAGCGACGACTACATCTGGCCGGACTTCATCGTCGAGGTCGAGCCGGTGTATCCCGACGGCGCCAACATCGTTTGGGAATGGCACGTCTGGGATCACCTCGTCCAGGAGCTGTACCGCGACAAGGACAACTACGGCGTGGTTGCCGAGCACCCGGAGCTCATCGATATCAACGCCGCCCCGGCGCACCGCGCCCGCCAGGAGATCGCGACGCCGGAGTCGGTGAACCAGCTGCGCGCTCTCGGCTACATCGCCGGCAGCGCGGCCACCGACGATCGTCCCGAGATCGAAGCCGATTGGTTGCACACCAACTCGATCGACTACAGCGTCGAGCTCGACCAGATCCTCCTGTCGAGCCGCCACTTTTCGGAGATCTGGATCATCGACCACGGCACCTCCACCGAGGAGGCCGCGGGTCACACCGGAGGCCGCCGGGGCAAGGGCGGTGACCTTCTCTACCGATGGGGCAACCCCGAGGCGTACGGGGTCGGCGGTGTAGACGACCGCACGCTGTTCGTCCAGCACGACGCCCGCTGGATCGACGAAGGCCTTCCCGGCGCCGGCAACATCACGGTGTTCAACAACGGCACGGGGCGCCCGAGTGTCGAAGAAAACTATTCCTCGATCGTCGAGATCGCCCCACCGATGAACCCCGACGGCAGCTACGTCATGCTGCCGGAGGAGCCAACCGGCCCCGACGGCCCGGTCTGGGAATACCTCGCCCCCGAGCCCGAGAGCCTGTACGCCGGATTTATCTCCGGGGCGCACCGCCTACCGAACGGCAACACTCTGATCGCCGTGGGCCCGGGTGGGCGCATGTTCGAGGTCGGTGCCGACAATGCCGTCGTCTGGGAATTCGCCAACCCGTACCTCGAAGACAACGACCGCCAATCGAGCCGGCGGCTCAGCGAAGCGTTGGGCGGCCGCGGCATGCGTCGTGGCCGCGGCGGTCGTCGCGGCCCACCTCCCGGCGATCCGGAAGCTGCCAGACGTGGCGGCAGAGGCCGCCGGGGCGGCGGTCGTGGGGGTGCACAGCCGGGCAGCATCTATCGGGCCACCCGTATCCCCGCCGATCATCCGGGGCTGGGGAACCTGGATACCGGGTCCGGCAACTAGCAGGCCGAAACTCTCGACTCGGGTTCATCAGGCGGGAAGGCCGGCGAGTTCCTCCTGCACGGCATCGACCAGCGGCTTGATGGTTTCGGCGCTGAAGTCGAAGCGGGCGCCGGCTGCCTCGAAGAGCTCGGGAAGCGGCCGCGAGCCGCCGAGCGCCAGCGCCGAGCGATAGTCGCTGAGCGCTTCTTGCTTGTTTTCCTTGAAGCGCAGCCACAGCTGCAGGGCGCCGAGCTGGGCGATGCCGTACTCGATGTAATAGAACGGGTGCACGAACAGATGCAGCTGGCGCTGCCAAAGACTCTCACGATTCTCACGGTGGCCGCTCCAGTCGATGGCGGCGCCGAAGGCACCATCGAGCTCCAGCCAGCGCGCCGTGCGATCGTCGCGTGAGTGCTCCGGATGAGCATAGATCCAGTGCTGGAAGGCGTCGATCTGGGCGATCCAGGGGAGGATCTTGATGATGCTCTCGAGGTGCTTGCGTTTGGCTCGGGCCGCATCTTCGGCGTTGTAGAAAACACCGAGCTCGTCGTCGGCGAACAGCTCCATGGTCATCGAGGCGACCTCGGCGAACTCGATCGGTGAGTGCCGATAACCGACCAGCGGCTCGTGCTGGGTGGCGAAAGCGTGGAAAGCGTGACCGGCCTCGTGCAACAGGGTCTCGACGTCACGCTGCACGCCGGCGGCGTTCATGAAGATGAACGGCCGCCGCTTTTCATCGCGCGTCGACATATAGCCGCCCGGGGCCTTGCCCACGCGTGACTCCAGATCCAGGTCGCCTTCCGAGCGCATGCTGGCGAACAGCGCCTCGAGCTCGGGGTCGAGTCGGGCAAAGATTTCCTGCACCCCCGATTCGAGCTGCTCGGAGGTCTCGAAGGGACGCAAGGGGTCGCGACCAAGAGGGTCGACCTCGAGATCCCATGGGCGCAAGGTCTCGAATTCCTCGGTCGTGCGCTCACTGAGTGGAACGTTCGACGGGCCGCTCTCGCGTGTCGACTCCTGCGCCAGCATCTTGAATTGGCGCACGTTCAAGTCCCGATACAGGGGCACCACCAGCTCGCGCACGGTGTCCTGGAAACGCTCCGAGTCCTCGATGCCGTAGTCGAAGCGCATCATCGACTTGAAGGCGTAGCCGCGATAGTCGTCGAACCCGGCGTTGACGGCGATCTGCTGGCGCAGCTCGAGCTGCTTGTCGAAGAGCTCGTCCATCTCGTCGCGATCCTGAAGACGTCGGGCGGCCACCAATTCCCAGGCCTGCCGGCGAATCTCACGATCGGTCTCCTCGAGATACTTGGCCATCTGCGGCAGCGTGTGCTCCTCGCCCTTGTACGCGACGGTCATCGCCCCGGTGACCTTCTGGTACCGCTGCGCGAGCTTCGAGACCTCGGTTTGCAGCGGGATGTTCTGCTCGCGGAACAGCTTGATCTCGGCCTCGACCTCACGGTCGAGCACGCCGTAGCGCTCGGCGTCTAGATCGGCACGGCTTTCGCTGGCGACATATTTCTCGTTCAGCGCATGGAAGTAGGGTTTTGCGCGCGGTGCGATGTTCTCGAGAAAGTGCAGGTAGGCCCGCTCCTTGTCGGTATCGGCGGTATCGCAGGTCATCGCGATGTAGCGCTCAGAACGTTCCTCGGAGATGCAGGCCATCAGCTCGCTGTTGTCGAGCAACCACTGCTCGAGCTCCGCCGGCGTGTCGACCTGCCGGTCGAGAAGCCTCTGAAACAGCGGCTCGATGGCTTCCCACTCGCCGAGATCGGCGTCGACGGGAACGAACGTTCGCGGGAAGGTCTCGGTGCTCATCTCTCAGGTTTCCTTCTTGATGGGTACGGCCTCGTCGACCCCGGCCAGCCGCCAACTTTCGATCAGATGGCGCGAGATCGAGATGCGTGGCGACAAGCGCAGCTCGCCCGCCTCGAGTCCGGCATCGACGTCTGCGCGCGTGAACCAGCGCACATCCTCAAGCTCATCGTCGCCGATCCGGATGTCGTCGTCGAGCGCTTCCCCGGTGAAGCCGATCATCAGCGAGGAAGGGAACGGCCAGGGCTGCGACGAATCGTAGCGAACCTCCCCCACGGTGATGCCGGCCTCCTCCTTGACCTCACGACGGACCGCCTGCTCGAGGCTTTCACCCGGTTCGACGAAGCCCGCCAACACCGAGTACCAGGTGGCGTCCCACTTCGCCTGGCGGCCGAGCAGCGCCCGATCGCCGTGGGTGACCAGCACGATGATCGCCGGGTCGGTTCGCGGGAAGTGTTGGCGGTCGCACTCGGTGTTGGTGCAGCGCCGTATGAAGCCGGCCTCCAGCATCACCGTGCGACTGCCGCACACGCCGCAGTAGGCGTGCTGCTGGTGCCAGCGCAGCATTCCGCGGGCGTAGGCGAGCAGGCCGCCGTCGAATCGATCGAGCAGCGGGCCGACGCGGCGCAGGCCGACGAATTCGCCGCGGCCAGCGAGCGAGCGGTGCTTCGCAGCGTCGCCGAGATCCGACAAGTCGAGGGCGAAATAGGTGTGCGATCCCGAATCGCCCAGCAGCACGGCGCGACGGTGACCATCGAGCAGCGGCATCGCCTCGTCGGGCCGCAAGAAGACCGCCTTGAGGCGCCTGTCGGGCGCCGGCGGAGCGTCGCGCCGACCGCTGAGCCGATACTCGGTGTCGCCCGCGGCCTCGGCGCTATCGACAAAGCTCTTCTCGCGCCATACCGGAACGAACAGCGTGCTCTCGGCGCTGAGGCGCTCGTTGACCCAGATGTCGTCACGCCGTTGCACCGCGGCCCGATCGATGTGCTCGCTGGTGTAGAAGTGCTCTTCGGACATGGACAGAGGTTACCGAGAACCGCGTTCCGCTGCCGCCCCGGCGGCTATAGCCCGGGCTAGCAGACCGACGCGGCGCCTTGCATCTGGCCTCTTGTCGTCGCAACCAGACCCATCACACTTTCACCTCGGCCTGCTAGGGCCGGCGCGCCTTGAAGTTGATCCCGTGGGTGCCGAACTTGTGGGCGCTCGATGCCTGGGGGGCGCCGTCGAAGACGGTAGCCTTCCAGGTGATCTCGAAACCCTCGAATCCGGCGGCCGCCACCGCAGCCTCGAGCTCTGCTTCCAGCAGAGCGCCGGCGATTCAGCCGGTCCAGAGGGCGATGTTCTGCTTGGCAGCGTTCGCGACCTCCTTCTCCACCATGATGTCGGCGATCTGCAACCTGCCGCCGGGCTTGAGCACGCGGAACCACTCGGCGAGGGCGGTCGGTTTGCGGGGTGTCAGGTTGAACACGCCGTTGGAGATCACCACGTCGGCCCAGCCGTCATCGACCGGGAGCTCCTCCATGAAGCCATCGGCGAACTCGACGTTGCCGAAGCCGGCCTCGCTGGCGGCGCGGCGTGCACGGTCGAGCATCTCGGGGGTCATGTCGACGCCGATCACCGCGCCTCCCGGGCCGACCATCTTGGCGGCGATCAGGCTGTCGATGCCGCCGCCGGAGCCAACGTCGACGATCCTCGCACCGAGCTCGAGCTCGGCGATCGCAAACGGGTTGCCGGTGCCGGCGAACGACTCGATCGCGGTTTCCGGGATGCCCTCGAGCCATTCGTCGCGGTAGCCGCAGATCCCGGCGAGCTTGCGGCCCGTGTGGAAGTGAAACCCTTTGTCGGGCTGCTCCGCGACAATTTTGTACTCGTCGCGGATCGCCTCACGAACCTCATCGACGTTGATATCGATCACCGCCGCCGGCGGAAATGCGCTGTCGGGTCTCATCAACCGATTCCCCTTTCTTCGGGCCCGTATTCTAGCGCTCCGAAGCCCATGCCGGCGAATACACGGAGGCTGCCGGAGGCAAGACGGTCGAAGGTTCGATAACATGCCGCGCTATGAGGGAGATCCTGGCGAACACCCGGCTCATCGATGTCGAGTACCTGGGGATGACCCGGTACATCGCCTGCTGTCTGCTCGAGGGCGACAGCCCGGCGATTATCGATCCCGGACCGACGGTGTCGCTCGGCAAGCTCGAGGAGGGACTGCGTCGCGCCGGCCTTTCGATCGACGATCTCGGCTCGGTGCTGCTCACCCACATCCACCTCGATCACGCCGGCGCCGCCGGCACCATCGTCAAACGCAATCCCCGCATCAACGTCTACGTCCACGAGAAGGGCGTCGCTCACATGATCGACCCCGAACGGCTGCTGACCAGCGCCAAACGCCTCTACGGCGATCAGATGGAAACGCTGTGGGGCGATTTTCTGGCCATCCCCAAAGACAACGTGCGGGCGCTGTCCGGCGGCGAAGCTCTCGAGGTAGCCGGTCGCCACCTCGAGGTCGCCTATACCCCGGGCCATGCGGTGCACCACGTCAGCTACCTGGATATATCGACCGGCACCGCCTACGTCGGCGACACGGCGGGCATCCGCATCGCCAACGATCCGTTCGTTCTGCCGATCACGCCGCCACCCGATATCGACCTCGACCTCTGGGAGTCCAGCCTGCGGAAGATCGAGGCCTGGCGCCCGGAGCGGTTGTTCGTGACCCACTTCGGGCAGGCCGACGGCGTCGAGGGGCATCTCGACCGGTTCCGCGAGCACCTGCGCGAGTGGGCCACGGCCGTGAGACGAGGCCTCGAGAGCGACGCTTCCGACGAGCAGTGCGTCGAGGAATTCACGTCGTCGGTGGAATCTCGGTTGAATGAGAGCGTCCCTGCCGACAAAGTACCGCTGTATCAACAAGGCGGCGCGCCATGGATGTCATGGCATGGGCTGGCGCGCTATTGGCGACGAAAACTGGAGGCATCATGAAGGGATCCCGTAGCGCCGTATTTTTCCTGGCTGTTCTCGTCGTCGCTTGCACGGGGGAAACGGTCGATGTCGGTACCGGCGTCGGCCCGGCGTTGACGCCGGAAAGCCGGCTACGGCCGAATCGCGGCGCCGGCGGCACCGAGGATCCATCGAACCCGCGCGCCGATAAGTACCATACGTCGGCCGAGGTCAACGCTTCGCTGGCGGCGTGGGGACAGGAGTTCCCCACCCTTACCGAGGTCTACTCGATCGGTACCTCGATCCGCGGCAATCCCTTGATGGTCATCGAGATCACCAACAAGAGAACCGGCGCGGCCGAGGACAAGCCTGGTTACTACTATGACGGCAACATCCACGCCGGCGAGTTGACCGGCAGCGAGGTGGCGCTCAACTTCGCCTGGCACCTGCTGAAGAACTACGGCAAAGACGAGCAAGTCACGCGGCTCATCGATACCCGCGTCCTGTACATCCGTCCGAAGTTCAACCCCGACGGTGCCGATCTGGCGTTGACTACGGCCCAGACGCTGCGTTCCACGCCGCGACCATATGACCAGGACGGCGACGGTTTGCTCGACGAGGACCCGCCCAACGACATCGACCGCAACGGGCACATCACTCAGATGCGGGTGCCGAACCCGGATGGAGCCTGGTACATCAGCCCCGACGACGCGCGGCTCATGCTGCGCCGGCCCGGGGCCGGCGGCGGTCGAGGAGGTCGCGGTGGCGGCGGTCGGGGCGGCGCTCAGGGACCGCCGCCGCCGGCGGGCACGCAATTTTACGACGTGATGAGCGAGGGGTTCGATGATGACGGCGACGGCCGCGTCAACGAGGACGGCGTCGGCGGCATCGACATGAACCGCAACTTCCCCCGCAACTGGGGAATGGAGTTCGAGCAGGGCGGCGCCGGCCCGTACCCGCTGTCGGAGCCCGAGACGGCGGCGACCATCGCCTTTCTGAACTCTCACCGCAACATCACCGGGATCTTCCATGGCCATACCGCCGGCGGTTTTGCCTACCGGTTGCCCTCGACCATCGCCTGGGACACCTTCCCGTCCGCCGATCAGGCGCTGATTCTCGAGGAGTCGGCCAAGTACGAGGAGACAACGGAACAGCCTGTGCGGGCGAGCTACACGAACCCCGACGTCCACCGCCACGGCACGTTGATCTCGTGGGGATACTGGGACTTCGGCGTCATCGGCTTCGTTCCCGAGTTCTGGGGCGGCATGGGGATCGACTACGACGAGGACGGCAACATCAGCCAGCTCGAGCTGCTGCGGTATCACGATGAGGAGCTCGACAACGACTACTTCACCGACTGGGCCGCCGCCGAACACCCCGACCTCGGGACGGTCGAGATCGGCGGCTGGCACTCCAAGTTCATCAGCCAAAACCCACCCATGGAACTGCTGCAGCGCGAGGTCGCGCTCTACGTGCCGTGGATGATCTGGCTCGCCGAGATTTCACCGAAGATTCAGATCAGCGAGGTCACCGTCACCGCGGTCGACGGCGAAGAAAGCCTGTTCCGGGTGCGCGTCGACGTCGAGAACGTCGGCTACCTGCCGACCAACCTGACGCAGCGGGCGCTCGATGCGGAAATCGCGGTGCCGGTTCGTGCTATCGCCGAGCTCGCCGACGCCGTGTTCGCCGAAGGCAATGGGCGCCTCGACATCGGTCACCTCAAGGGCGGCCGCGATGGCGGCGGCCCGGGTGCGCCGACGTCGACGACCGGCTCGGCCGAGTTTCTGGTGCGGACTACCGGAGAACGCCCGGAGATGAGGCTCTCGGTGATCTCCGAACGCGGCGGTACGGTGCGACGGAACGTATTGCTGCAGTGATTCCGCCCATCGGGCACCTCACGGGACGGGTCAATAGTTGATCATCCGAAACGACAGTGCCGGATGCTCCCAGGGGAAGAGGGCGTTGACAACGGAATCGTCGATGTCCGTTTCGGTCGACAGCATGGCAGCGAGTCCAGCGGCGCGCCGCGCCGTAGGTTCGTCGGGAACGGGATCGCAGTGGCCTCGCTGGCGGCGGCCGGCCGCCGGTAATCGGCGCGCCGCTGGACTCGCTGCCATGCTGGCGACCGAAACGGACATCGACGATTCCGTTGTCAACGCGCTCTTCCCCTGGGAGCATCCGGCACTGTCGTTTCGGATGATCAACTATTGACCCGTCCCGTGAGGTGCCCGATGGGCGTAAATCACTGCAGCAATACGTTCCGTCGCACCGTACCGCCGCGTTCGGAGATCACCGAGAGCCTCATCTCCGGGCGTTCTCCGGTAGTCCGCACCAGAAACTCGGCCGAGCCGGTCGTCGAC
>SMVB01048312.1_pt1 | contig 17438 bp, 15 predicted proteins | sample 2456461 | NCBI WGS metagenome assembly SMVB01 (sample SAMN11095934, study PRJNA526329) | marine sediment metagenome | biome: Marine sediment; feature: Surficial sediment; material: Deep marine sediment; isolation source: Hadal surficial sediment | place: Pacific Ocean | collected 2014-05 | depth...
GACTTGATTCCGGCGCGCCCTGCACTCTTGTCGATCGTCGCCCAGATCACGACGCCCGTCGCGCGAATCCCGGTCGTCACGAAGATCTTCTCGCCGTTGATGACCCATTCGTCCGTCTCTTCATCGAGAACCGCCGTCGTCGCAACACGCGATGGATCGGAGCCACAACCGGGCTCCGTGATCGCCATGGAGAGGAGCAGTCCACCCCACTTTTTTTGCTGCTCTTCGGTCCCAGCCGCCCCGAGGGCCGCGTTGCCGAGACCCCCTCGCATGGACCGCTTCAGGCGCACAGAGTAGTCGCCCCAAAAGGCACCCATCGCCTGCAGCGCCATCATCACGGAGGCCGGGGTGTCCTCCGGGCCCTGCTCGGGCAGCTTCGACGCGTTCGCATAGAACTCCTCTGCCTCGGGCAGCGTGTCGGGAATCATCTCTGATTCGCGATCGTCAAATTCTCGTGCATAACGTCGGGCGATCACGGCCTCCGCGCGTATTCGCTCGAGAATCGCAGTGTCGGTCTCGGTCAATCGAAAATCGATCATCGTTCGTTCTCCATCGCGGTCGAATTCCGCCGCGATCATGGGAAGTGCTCTGGCCTGACGGCCTCGAATGGCGCTAGATCGCCACCATGCCGTCGAGTACGCCGAGTGTCCGCGCATCTCGAAACCACATCTCGACGGGATGTTCTCGGATGTAACCATGTCCACCGAGGATCTGGACGCCATTGTCCGCGATCCACATGCTCTTCTCGGCGGCATAACTACGCGCATGCCAGGCGGCCTGGGTCGCGTCCTCTCCGTGTTCGAGCGAATTCGCCGCGCGCCACACGAGCAAACGCATCGCATGTTGCTCGATGTGCATCTCCGCCAGCCGGAAGGCAATCGATTGCTTCTTCGCGATCGGCTCGTCGAACGCGACCCGGTCCTTGGCGTAGGGCACGCAATACTCGAGTACGGCTCGCGAAAGGCCGAGCATCACCGCCGACAGACCCACACGCGAGGTGTTGAGAATCTGCTGAACGTCCGCGCCTTGCGCGCCACCCAGGAGCGCGTCGGCAGGCACTTCGACCCGCTTAAGCTCGAGTCCGGTCGTCGTGAGACCCCGCAGGCCCATCGTCTTCTCGGGCTCGCTCACTTCGAGGCCCGCGGCGTCGCGAGGCACGATGAACGCGGCGAGGTCATCGCCGAGCTGAGCCGTGACCAGAAAATGGCTGGCCCGATCGCCGAAGACCACCATCGTCTTCCGCCCGGACAAGATGAAGGCGTCGCCCTTCGCTTCGGCCACCGTGCGCGGAGTGCTCGCGTCGGAGAGCGCGCCCGGCTCGCTCACGGCGAGCGAACCCGTCGCGAAGGACTCACCGCAAAAGAGCGGCAGATAGATCTTCTTCTGGTCCTCGGTTCCGTGGTCGAGGATCGCATTCGCAAAGAGTGAAGGGGCCAGGGCCGCGATTGCGAGGGCGGAATCGCCGAACGCCAACTCCTCGAGGAGAATGACGTTGGTGATCGGGGCGCGTTCTTCGCCCGCACCTCCATATTCTTCCGGGATCTGCGTGCTGGTCAGTCCCAGCGTCCAGACCGTGTCGAGATAATCGGCCGGGATCTCGCCCGCCTCATCACACTCCCGTGCGATCGGTCGAATAGCGTCTGCCGCAAACTCGCGCATGGCATCGCGAATCAGCTGCTGTTCTTCGGACATCCCAAATGAAATCATGGGGTTTCTCCTTCCTGTTTTCGGGTTGAATCGAGGCTGGGTTTCAGACTCGGTCGGGGATCGACACGGGCGATCTGATGAAAGAATTCGTCCATGGCTTGCGGACCGCCTTCCTTGTGCAGGCGCCCGCTCCGCACCGCTTGCTTGGCGTCGAGAACGCCGAGCGCCACCGCACACCAATCGCGCGCCGTCGCCGTATAACGAACGTCCGCGCCCTCGGCGAAACCGGATCGAATCTCGCAGCGTCCGTTCTTGATTTCGACGGTCCAGACGCCTCCACCCTGACCCGAGAGCCGGATCTCGAAGACGACATGCGCCGTGCGCGCTTGCTCCTCACGCAGGAGATTCGGAAGCGCTTCGAGGACGGACAGGGCTGAGGTTTCGGTGAATCGCGTCGCGTCGAAGTCCACCGCCGTAATGCCTTCGTGGACCCACCATCGAGCGATCGAAGAGATGATCGGCTCGAGCGATCGGCCCTTCTCCGTGGCGCGATAGATCGATCGGTTGCCCTGGGGTTCGGTTTCGACAAAACCATAGGAGCGCAGGTGACGTAGACGACTCGATAGGACCTTCGGCGCGATTCCGGTCCGCACGCGCAATTCCTGAAACCCCTTCGGCCCCGCCAGCAGCTGGCGAACCAGCACGAGGCTCCAGCGATCTCCGATCACATCGAGCGCGCGGGCGACCGGGTCGAAGATCTGCGCCGGCCGCAGGATCTCGGCTTTGCCACTCGATCCGTCCCGGCTCGGGGAGGACTCGGGTGAAGTGCTGGGTTGGAGCTCGCTCATCGGAATCAGTATCTAATGGATACTGATTAAAATAGCAAATCGAAATCGAATGGCGTGCCCAAAAGATGCCCGAAGCGGATACCCCGGGCGCCCGTTGCTCTCTGGCGGACTCGCGATAGGATGCCGCTGCCCGCCGAAGGCGGCTGGAAGGTCGCCGGTGAACACGAACCGTTCACGGGAGGAAAGTCCGGGCTCCATAGGACAGGGAGGTCGTTAACAGCGACCCGGGGTGACCCGAGGGAAAGCGCCGCAGAAAATACACCGCCGATGGCCGTTTCTTCGTCAAGGAGAAGCGGCACAGGTAAGGGTGAAATCGTGGGGTAAGAGCCCACGCGCGACAGCCGGGTGACCGGCGGTGGGGCAAGCCCCTCCCGGAGCAAGCTTGAATAGGGACATCGTCGAGAGCGGTCCGCTCGATCGTTTCGGCTTCGGCCGGGGCGCGGTGTCCGGGTGAGAGTGCTCGAGCCGCCCAGCAATGGTCGGCCTAGAGGAATGATCTTCGCCGCGGTGGGGGCAACCCGGCCGCGGAACAGAACCCGGCTTACAGGCCGCTCCGTCGCCGGCCTCTCCGGACGGCGACGGACCTCCGGAGGGAAGCCCTCGGGCCATCTCTGGAGCGCTTCGACGGGCAATCGGGCGCAATTTCGAGGGGCACAGGCCGTCCACGGACGGGGCGGCCGAGCAAATGCCCGGGCTACAGATCGAATCGCAGACAGCGAACCCGCGCCCGACGCTCCGGATCGTAGGAATCCCATTTTGCCTTCGGCACATCGTCCGGCGACACGCGTCGGAAGCCGAGCCCCAGAAAAAATCCCTCGACGCGATCCGACGTCGTACAGCTGAACAGATAGGTCAGCCCGGCGCGACGGGCTCGATCGATGGCGTATCGCACGATCTGACTGCCGACCCCCTCACCCGCATAACGTGTCAGGGCAAAGAGGGAGGCAATCTCGCCCGCATTCTCCATGGGATGCGGCAGCAGAGCACCAATTCCGGCCAGGTACCGCCCTTCGATGAAGACGCCCAGACCATGGGCGAGCACCGCGTCGCGAGATTTCGCATCACGCGGCACGAGATAGCCGTCCTCTTCACCCCGCGTGATCAGCTCGTTGGCCGGACCGAAATCGTCGATCGCCAACGGGCGGACCTCGGCATAGCGATCGTGCGTAAAGAACAATCCCGCACCGGCGTAGGTGAAGAGTTCCTGGGAGAGCTGCTCCGCAGCACAGACGTTCACCGAGGGAATCCCCCCCACGATCATCCCGTGAATGGCCGAAACCAGACCCTCACGACCCGGTTGGATCCGAAGCGCGTCTTCGGCCTCTTCGGAGCCATCGGAGCTGTCGGCCGGATCGGCGAGCAGCGGCTCGAGATGCGCGAGGTCGATCACCGAAACCCTTTCCTCTCCCGCCGTCCGATGAATCGGGGGCTGCGATTGGATCCACACGATCTTCGCCAGACGCAGCGCCAGCGCGGCCGCGAGACATTCCGACTCGAAGGATTCGTTCGAAAGGAGCAATCCCGCATGCCCCTGATCGCGAAGCCGACGCCAGAGAAGCGGCGCGAAGTGGTCGTCGCCGAATTCGATCGCCGGCGAGGCGCTCGCTATCCGCGTGACGTCTTCCCGCGAACTCAAGATCACCACCCGCGAACCATTGGCGACCAATTGGACAACGACCTGGGCGAGCGGCTCCCGAACGAAGGGCTCGCTCTCCGGCCAGGCGATCCCAATCGTTCGGCGGCGGAACTCCGCGAGATAGAACTCGCGTTCGCTGAAGGGAAGAGGCTCGCTTGACTCGCTCGACATGGCCGGAGTTTGACGAATTTCACTCCGGACGCACGTCGTTCGCTGAATCGGCCCGACGTGGGTTCCCCAACGGGTTCCCCAACAGGTTCCCCAACGGGTTCCCCAACAGGTTCCCCAACGGGTTCCCCAACGGGTCCCCCAAGATGGCTTCGTTCCGTGCGAACTAGGGTATCGTGCGCCCGGAATGGACTGGCAGATCGTATTCACCCTCGGCTTGGTCGCGCTGGCGCTCGCCGCCATGATCCGTGAACTCGCGGCGCCCGATCTCGTATTGATGGCCACGCTGATCTGCTTCGGTGCCACCGGCATCCTCTCGCCGAAGGAGACTTTTGCGGGCTTTGCGAATCCCGTCGTCGCCACGGTCGGGGCCCTCTTCATCGTGTCGGCCGCGCTGCGAGAAACCGGCGCGCTCGACATGACGCTGGGACGCGCCCTGGGGCGAAGTTCCAGCGTCCGCCCCGCCCTACTGCGATTGGCCTTGCCCGTCGCCGGCCTGTCCGCATTCCTCAACAACGCCCCGATCGTCGCGATGATGACGCCGACAGTGATCGACTGGGCCCGACGCTATCGAATGGCGGCTTCCCAATTCCTGATTCCCCTCTCCTACGCCTCGATACTCGGGAGCCTCACGACGATCATCGGGACGAGCACGATCCTGACCGTGACGGGCATGGTCCTCGATGCGGGACTCGAACCCTGGGGTTTCTTCGAACCGGCGCCGGTCGGAATCCTGATCGCCGTCGCTGGCCTGCTCTACCTGATCGCGGTCGGCCCGACTCGCCTGCCCACCCGCGTCGAAGCCGTCGAGGAACTCGACGAACGGAGTCGCGAGTACACCTCGGCAATGCGCGTCACCCAGGACAGCCCGCTCGATGGAAAGACGGTCGAAGAGGCCAACCTGCGAAATCTGCCCGGACTCTTCCTGGTGGAGATCGATCGAGGAACGCGTCTGATCACTCCCGTCGCACCGGAACAAATCCTCGAGACCGGCGATATCCTGGTTTTTGCCGGGGTTCTGTCGACGATCATCGACCTCCAGCGAATTCGGGGACTGCAACCCGCCGCCCCCGAAGAACTCCTCCAGAGCCTGCCCGGCGGCCGCAATCGCCCGATGGTCGAGGCGGTCGTGTCGGCCTCTTCGCCCCTGATCGGCCAAAGCGTCAAGCAGTCGAATTTCCGATCGGTCTACGATGCGGTCGTGATCGCCGTTCATCGCAACGCCGAGCGTGTCCAGGGCAAGATCGGCGACATCGTGCTGCGACCCGGCGACACGCTCCTGATGCAATGCGCCCCGAGCTTCATGCACAACCATCACAACAGCCGGGATTTCTACCTCGCCAGCGAGCTGCCCGGCACCCATCTCCCCAACTTCGAGCGCGCCCGGATCTCACTCGGCATCCTGGCGATCATGGTGCTCGCCGTGGCGGTCGGGCAGATCCCCATTTCGATCGCGGCCTTCGTCACGGTCGGGGCGCTGATCGGCACACGCTGCATCAGCGCGGCCAAGGCCCGCCAGAGTGTCGATTGGTCGGTCTTGATCACGATCGGGGCCGGGCTCGGGATCGCGAACGCCATGACCCAATCGGGCGCGGCCGGCTTCGTCGCAAACGGCCTGGTGACCGCGGTCGGGTCCTTCGGTCCAATCGCCACCTTGGTCGTCATCTACGCACTCTGTCTCCTGATGGCCGAAACGCTCCATCACAACGCCGCGGTCGCGATCATGTTCCCGATCGCGCTGGCTGCGGCCGGACAACTCGGCGTCGACTCGCGGCCCTTCGTGATGACGGTCGCGATGGCGTCGGCCTGCGCTTTCGCTTTTCCGGTCAGCTACCAGACCCATCTGATCGTGTATGGCGCCGGGGGCTATCGCTTCCGAGACTTCCTTTACATCGGCCTACCGCTCGATCTGATTTGCGCCGCCGTCGCACTGATCGCCATTCCGAGGATCTGGCCCCTCTGAGAACCGGGCACCCGCCGGACCCCGAACAGGCCATTCCCCGCGCCCCAAGTCGGGATCTGCCACGGCATTGCCGGCGCGATTCCGTCTGCGGCGGGAAAACAGAAATGGGTTTCGCGAAATATGGGAGGATTTCGCCACAAGTCTGATGACGAAACCACGATAATGATGTAGGGCGAGCATTTCCAGAGTTGACGCGAATTCGACCCGCCCCTTGAATTCTGCATCACCTCTACTGCATTTGAGAGCACTCTCAGACAGCCGAGCACAGTGGGGAAGGGAAGTCATGACGAGACCAGCCAGACATGATCCATCCGAATCGCGACGAATCTATTCAAAATACGAAATTAGCTGGCTAAATAGGTGGAATTCAATCATTATCAGGCTACATCCAGATCCCTCGAAGGCTCAAAAGTTGTGAACGGCCGTGACTCGGAGACGAGCCACATAGCGACTGAAATCCCAATCTCCTTTCGAGACCCTGCCTCGGCGCGAAACCAAACGCGCGAGCGCGGCCTCAGAGTGATGAAGGAGCCATCGGTGAATCATCCAAGTGAACGATCAGCCTACTCTGCGCCCACGAGTCAGGAAAAATCATTAATCTGCCCCCCCGGGCGATATCGGATCATGAATTGTACCGGGAAGCGAGAGGAACTGAGTTGAAGACTCAAGAACAAGATCAGACGACTGCGACATCCAAAGCGTCCGCGGCCCCCGCCCCGACGATGGGCGCCACGGCGGTCGTCTCGGCGGAAGAACTCGATCCCGGACGTGAGCGCCGCCCCCTCGAGTCGTATTTTCAGGAGATCGGTGGAACCCGAACCCTGAAGCGCGAAGAGGAGGTCGTGCTCGCCAAGGACCTGGAGTCGGCGACCGCTTCGCTTCGTGACGCGCTCTATGCGATCCCGATCTCCGCGAAGCATGTCGTGGCACGTTGGGATGCGTTGCGCGCGCTGTCCCATACGGGCGCCAAGCTTTCGGAATCCGTCGGCGACGAGGAGACCGGCGAAATTGCCGCCCGTGTCGAGCGGGCCGTCAAGAAGCTGCGAGTCCAGCTGGCCGATCGAGAGAAGAAGATTACGAAGTCCGGTCTGCCCTATACGACCCTGCTCGAGAAGCTCGACGTCAAGATCACCAAGGAAATGCACAGCGCACAGCTCTCCCTCGCCCTGCTCCACGAGCTGCGCGAGAAGAGCATTCTGCTCAGCTCGGACATGCGAAGGGCCCGCAAGCGGACGAAGAAGCTCTCGGAGCTCGAAGTCGAAGCGGGTGTCGAAAAGAGGCGCATGCTCGATCTGACCAACGCCGTCGAGGACGCGCACGAGTCGATGTCGACGGTCAAGAATCGCTTCATCGAACACAACCTCAAACTCGTCGTCGCGATCGCCAAGGACTATCGAAATCTGGGCCTGTCGTTTCCCGACCTGATCCAGGAGGGCAACCTGGGCTTGATCCGGGCCGTCGAGAAGTTCGACCATCGCCGTGGCTTCAAATTCTCGACCTACGCCGTCTGGTGGATTCGTCAGGCGCTCGTTCGTGCGATCCAGAACCACTCGCGCACGATCCGCTTGCCCTCGCATGTCCATGATCGGTTGCAGCGCAGCCAACGCGTGAAGGCCGAACTCACGGGCAAGCTCGGCCGCGAGCCGACTCCGGCCGAATTGGCGCCCGCGCTCGGAACCGACACCGATGCACTCGAAGCGCTCGACCGACTCTCGCGTGAGGCGATCTCGCTCGAATCGAATGTGGCCGGGACCGAAAAACGTCTCGAAGACTTCGTTCCCGACGGAACCGCGGAACAGCCCGACGGCGGGATCGACGACGATCGCATGCGCATGGGCGTCGGATCCTTGATCGGCAGCCTGACGCCGCGCGAACAGTTGATCCTGCGCCTGCGATACGGGCTCGGCGGTGAAGAAGAGCATACGCTCGAGCAGATCGGTCAGTCCCTCGGACTCTCACGAGAACGCGTGCGACAGCTCGAAGCACGCGCTCTCAAGAAGTTGCGCGAAACGCAGCCGGCCCAGCGTCTGCGCCCCATCCTCGAGCCCTAGTCCATTCGGCAGCGGGAAGGGCCGGGGAGGCTGTGCCAGGTGTCGTGGGTTGTGAAGCTTGCCGCTCGCGGATTCCTCGCGGTTGGCGGGACGACCCGCATGATGCCTCGACTGCATAGCGGCCGACCACGGCGCTTTACGCTCCCGGCAAGCTTCCCAACCCACGACACTCGGGACGTTTTTGCAGGGCGATTCCCACTGCCATTCCCTCCCCCTGTGTAGTCTTCTGACAACTACGCTTCGGATGAGGCATATCCGCCCCTTTGCAGGGATCCGTGCGCCAGGGCCGCCCCTTGATCTACCTTGAGAAAATTGGCTATCCCGTGCGGGCTTAAAATTTGGACAGAGACACGAAAAGAGACTAATATTCCTGTACGGGATAGTTTATCACCATTCATGTGAAAAGTATTAAAGTTATCCCGTACGGGAAAATTATGAAGACGAAAGACGATGTCATCCGGAACCCCGCAGATCTCGGCAAATGGCTGCGCGCCGACCGCAAGGCTCGGGGTCTGTCCCAGGCCGACGCGGCCGCTCTTGCCGGCGTCGGCCTGCGTTTCCTCTCGGAACTCGAGCGAGGCAAGGCCACGGCCGAAATCGGTCTGGTACTCAAGGTCCTCGACCGCTTCGGCCTGACGCTGGTCGTGGCGCGTCGGGGCGGCGGCGACGTTTCGAGCGAGTCGTCGTGAGTTCGGACCGCCTGATCGTTCACCACCTGGATCGCGAGGTCGGCACGATTACCCGTCGGATCAGCCGTCAAAGCACCGGCAGTCGCACCCGCCCGAACAGCGGGCCACTCATGTTCGAATATGCCGATTCGTGGTTGACCGGTGGCGGCTTTGCCCTCGCCACGAGCTTGCCGCTGCGCGAGGGCGCATGGGAGACGGCGTATTTCAGAAATCTGTTGCCCGAAGCCGGCGCGAGAGAATGGATCGCCCGGAGCGCCGGAATCTCGTCCGATAACGATTTTGAGTTCCTTCGCCTCTTTGGTGCCGACTGTGCCGGCTCGCTGGAGATCCTCGATCCGGACGAGCGGCCGCGGACGACCGCGATCGGCGACGTTCTGCTCTTGAGGGATGAAGACGGTGCGAAGTTGGCAACGAAGTCGGGCTTCGCCAGCTACTTCCATCCAGAAAACCGGCTTCGTCTCTCACTCGCGGGTGCGCAGAACAAGTTGGCCGTCGTCCAAACCGAGCACGGCCTCGCCGTACCGACGGGCGGGCAACCGAGTACGCATATCCTCAAGCTGCCCAATCCCGACTACAAGGGCCTGGTCGAAAACGAAGCGGTCATGCTGTCCGTGGCGAAGGCGATCGGATTGCCCGTCGTCGAACATCAGGTCGTCACGCTGGGGCAGACGAAGCTGCTGCTGATTGCGCGTTACGATCGCAGAGTGGAAGACGACGCCGTATTGCGTCTGCACCAACAAGACCTCTGCCAGGTCACGGGACTGCCGCCCGACATCAAATACGAAAGCGAAGGTGGCCCCTCGCTCGGGACCACGTTTGACCTTGTGCGAGAAGAGGTCGCCGATCCGCTCAGCGCCGCCCGCTCATTGCTCGACTGGGTCGTCTTCAACGTCCTCGTGCACAACGCCGACGCCCATGCCAAGAACGTCTCGATCCTGCGCACGGGAGAAGATCGACAGGACCTCGCCCCTTTTTATGATCTCGTTTGCACAGGCGCCTATGACCTCGACCCTCGGCGGGCGATGTCGGTGGGCGGGCAATTCGATCCGGGGGCGATCGAAAAGAAGAACTGGGTACGCCTGGCGAAGGACATCGGCATCGGCAAGTCCTTGGTACTCCGAACCGTCAGTGAGATGGCGGACCGCCTTCCCGACGTTCTCGATGAAGAACTAACAGAGCTCCAGGATCGACTCGGGGGATTCCCGCGTCGCCAGCAACTCGAGCGTACGGTCAAGCGACGGGTCAGGAAGACCCTCGCACTGCTGGCGTGAACGGGAACTGCGGGATTTTCGTTAGGAGCTGAATTCGATTCCAGTACCGTGCCGGGTCCGGATCCCGCCGCGCCCAGCAGGCTTCACCGCCCGGCCCACCTGGCACAAAACCCAACAGCCGCCGTTCCCGCCGCGGGCTACACCAACGACCAGGCGAGGAACGCGCCTCCGACCGCCCAGCAATACCAGGCCCAGTAGTGGAAGAGGCTCCGATCGAGCATCCGCACGAAGAGCCAGATCGCGACCAGCCCCGACCCAAGCGCCGCCAAGCTGCCCACGGCGATATTGAGCAGCGTATCGGGGGAGGCCTGCGAAAGTTCCGGCAACGTCAACATGGCGGCACCGGTGATGGCGATGATGCCGAGCAGGAAGGAAAACTCGGCGGCCGCACGCGGGGCGACCCCCAAAGCGAGCGCGACGGCGACGGTCGAGCCGCTGCGGGAAATGCCCGGCAGGATCGCAAAGGACTGCGCCAGACCAATCGCGATCACCGCGAGCCAGCCGGGCGTCGCCGCGAGGACGCTGGCGGATGTCCATCGCGCGCTAAACACGATCGCACCCGTGACGAGGAGCGCGCAACCCACGAGCAGCGGATTCGAGAACTGCGCTTCGATCCAGCCCTTCGCCGTCAGACCGATGACGACACTTGGCAGGGTCGCAACGACCAACTTGCCGACGTATTCGATCGCCTCACGATCGCGATTCAGCAGGCCGACGATCAAATTCCCGATTCGGCGTCGGTAGAAAACGACGATCGCCACGAGCGTCGCGACGTGGACGGAGACTTCGAAGACCAGCGCGCCCTCGTCCCGGCCGCCAAACAGCGCCTGGAGCATCGCGAGGTGACCCGAACTGGAGACCGGGAAGAATTCGGTCAGGCCCTGGACGACACCGAGGAGAGCCGCTTCGATCGGGTTCAAGGTCGAGCTCCAGAGATCCGCCTGGGCGGAGCGACGCGAAGGGGGAACCCCATCCTAACGAATCGATCGACACGGCGGGTCGCTCGAAACCCGATCTCGCGCTAAAACCCCGTTCATGGAAATCGCGTGTCTCGACCTGGAAGGCGTTCTGATCCCCGAAGTGTGGATCAATTTTGCGGAACGAAGCGGCATCGACGAGCTTCGGGTGACGACGCGCGAGATCCCCGACTACGACGTGCTGATGCGCCAGCGCCTCCAGATCTTGAAACAACACCGCCTCGGCATCCAGGACATCCAGCAGGTGATCGCCGGAATGGATCCGATGCCCGGCGCAGCCGAAGCCCTGCTCTGGTTGCGAGAGCGATTCCAGGTCGTGATCCTGTCGGACACCTTCTACGAATTCGCGGAACCCTTCATGCGCAAACTCGGCTGGCCGACGCTCTTGTGCCATCGACTCGAGATCGACGCCAAGGGCATGATCGTCGACTACAAGATTCGACAACCCGATCCCAAGCGCGCCTCGGTTCAGGCCTTCCATCGCTTGAAATACCGAGTCATCGCGACCGGCGATTCCTACAACGACACTTCGATGCTCAGCGAGGCGGACGCCGGAATCTTGTTTCGGCCGCCGGACAATGTGGTCGAGGAATTCCCGCAATTCCCCGTGGCGCGAGAATACTCGGAGCTGCAGGCGGAGTTCGCGAAGGCTTCCGAGCGCGAGCTCTAGCCGGGCCCCTCGGCTTGGACGCACTCGCCTTCCGATTGGGCGTGCGGCGTCGAGATCGAAAAATTGCGCGTTCCCGAGATCTTGAACATCGGATGATCGGGGGGCTGATAGGTCAACACGATCGCGCGCCGCGCGCGGTCCGACAGATTGGGCTCACTGCCGTGCACGATGTGGGCGTCGAATACGACCAGACTTCCGGCGGGCACTTCCGCGAGCCACTGTCGCCCTTCGTGGAAGCTCGCGGGATTCGTGAAGAGTGGGCCCAGGCGCGAGCCATCCTCCAGCCCGGGAAGAAAGCCCTTGCGATGACTGCCCGGTATGACCCGAAAACAGCCGTTCTCCCGATCGGCGTCATCGAGCGTCAGCATCACATTCGGCAGCTGGTCACAATGTTCGCAGGCGTGACTCCAATACGGTGAATCTTGATGCCAGCGAAATCCGGAGCCTTCACGAGGTCGCTTCAGATTGATCTTGTCGGTCCACAGCGCCACCCGATCGACACCGAGCACGCCGCAGACGGGCGTCACGATCCTTGGATCCCGAACCAGATCATCGAATACGGGATCGAGATGATGAAAGGGTTCGATCACTCGAATCGTCTTCGAACCCGCGTGATGTTCGAATTGGACGGTCGCGTGGGCGGCCTCGACATAGCGGTTCCCGTCGATGCGATAGTCGACCGGGGTGTCCGTGGCTGAGGCTGAGACTGCGTCGGGGGCGCGCATGATTTCGAGGGAAGCTCGGGTCGCCGTTCCGACGACTCGCTCCGCGGCCGCTCGAAAGCTTTCGAGCTCCGTCCTTTCGAACACGGCTTCCCGAACGAAAAAACCTTCGTCCTTATATTGCTGCCGTTCCGCGTCTGTGAGGCTCAGTCCCACCACCGTCTCCGATCCTTCCACCGATCACCCGGGGAGTCTCGGAAATAGAACCCGATCGACTCGCCCCGTCAAGCATGGCCCTTTGCCCGAACGGGCCATCGGACTCGAAGGACTGAGGCCTATTGGCGCTTACGAAGCGATTTCGGCAGGATCCGTTTTCGCAATCGCAGCTCTTTCGGCGTCACCTCGAGCAGCTCGTCATCCTCGATCCATCCCAGGGCTTCTTCGATCGAAAATTTCCGATGCGGCGTGATGATCACGTTCTCGTCCCGTCCCGAGGCACGCATGTTATCGAGCTTCTTGGCACGCGTGAGATTCACATTCAGGTCCCCCTCGCGGCGGGCCTCTCCCACGATCTGACCTTCGTAGAGATCGACCCCAGGCGGCACGAAGAGCGTGGCGCGCTCCTGGATCTTGAAGATGGCGTGCGGCGTCGAGCGGCCCAGATCGGTACACACCACCGGGCCGACACCGCGGCCTGGCAGGTCGCCCGCATAGGGTTCGAATCCGCTGATGGTCCTCGAAAGGATGCCCTCGCCGCGCGTATCGGTCAGAAATTCATTGCGATATCCGAAGAGACCGCGACTCGGAACGGTGAAGGTCATCTGCACGCGGTCGCCGTGATGTTCCATCGAGTCCATGCGACCCTTGCGTTGGGCCAATTTCTCCATGACCGATCCCGCGGAGGTTTCGGGAACGTCGATGACGACTTCCTCGACCGGTTCGCAGGGCTTCCCGTCGATCTGCTTGAGGATGATCTCGGGTCGCGAAACCGCGAATTCGAAACCCTCCCGCCGAAGCGTCTCGATCAAGATCGCCAGTTGCAGCTCGCCTCGACCCGAGACCGCAAACGTATCGAGCTTTTCCGTCGGCTCGATCTGAATCGAAATATTCGAGGTCGCCTCACGGGCGAGTCGCTCCCGGATCTGTCGACTCGTGACAAATTTGCCATCGCGCCCGGCGAAGGGGGAGTTGTTGACCGAGAGATGGACTCGAATCGTCGGCGGATCGATGGAGATGCGGGGCAACGCTTCCGGCGAAGCCGGATCGCAAACGGTGTCGCCGACGTCGATCGCGTCGACTCCCGCGACGATCACGATATCGCCCGCACGCGCCTCCTCGATCTCGACCCGATCGATTCCGCGCGTCCCAAAGAGTTTGGTGATTCGAAAAGCGTCGACCGAACCGTCCTCACGCACCCGAACGACCTGCGAACCGCGTGTCATGCGGCCACGCATCACGCGCCCGATCACCAAGCGCCCCACGAAGGCGTCGTAGCCCAGCGTCACCGCCTGAAATTGCAAGGGCCCGAACTCATCAACGACCGGCGGCGGCGTATGTTTCAAGATCGCATCGAGCACCGGAGTGAGATCTTTCATCTCACCCCCGTATTCGGCCGAGGCCACCCTGTGTTTAGCGGAGCAATAGACAACCGGGAAATCGAGCTGTTCATCGTTCGCACCGAGCTCGACGAGCAGGTCGAAGACCTCCGTCACCACCTCCTCGGCGCGTTCCTCCTTGCGATCGATCTTGTTCACCACGAGGATTGGTCGCAACCCGTGCTCGAGCGCCTTTCGCAACACGAAGCGCGTCTGGGGCATCACCCCTTCGTAGGCGTCACAGAGCAGTAGCGCCGCTTCGGCCATGCCCAGCACGCGCTCAACCTCGCCACCAAAGTCGGAATGGCCGGGGGTGTCGACGAGTTGAATTCGAACGCCCTGGTATTCGATCGAGGTACTCTTGCTCTTGATCGTAATGCCGCGTTCGCGCTCGAGTTCGCCCGAGTCCATCACGCGATCTTCGATCTTGGCGTGTTCACTAAAGGCGCCGCAGGCCTGCAGCAAACCATCGATGAGCGTGGTCTTGCCGTGGTCGACGTGGGCGATGATCGCAACGTTGCGCAAATCGGTGCGGACTGCGGTTTTGGACATAGCGGGTTCTCGATTCCAATTGAGGGTCACACGGCAAAGATCCAGCCGGAGCGACACCATTCGAGTCGGACGCTGGACACAACACACGCGGGGATCAGGAGCCTCGTCGCCCCCCGGCTGAGGCGCGCGCAGGCTAGCGCAGAAGCTGGCAAACGCCCGTTTTGACGGAACTTTTCGATCTAGACGGCCCCTCCGTCGACCGCGATCGAAGGCTGCGGGGGGCGACGGCCTCCGACGCGAGCTGATGTGGGGAGAGGGCGCCGTGGGGTGGCCTAAGGCGATTGGGGAAAGACCAGCTCGATACGCGTCCGATCCTCGACGCGAATCACCTTCACATGTCCCCCGGACGACGCCAGGAGGCGCCTCGCGATCGACACGCAAAGAGGACGTCCGCAAAGCGGCGCCTCCGCCGACAGGTCTTCCTCGGCAGCGTCATCCTCGAGGACCAGAAGGGCCTCATCCCCGAGCAGATCCGTCTCCAGCACGATCTTCCCACTTTCCGAAGCGGCATCGAGCGTCGAACCGACGAGGGCCATGACCAGCGGCTGCAGCCAATCCACCGCGGGCGCCCTCGCCTGCGGGTCCGCCGGCGCCAGGATGTCGACCTGAACGCCTCGCGTGCCCTCGTTCTCGATCTGTCGGCCCAGCGCCTCGAGCAGACCCGACCATGACACAGCGCCCGACGGAGGGCCTTCAGCCGACGTGACCGGCGACATCGCCGGCGACAAGATCGGTCGTAACAACGCCAACAAGGGCGCGACACGCCCCGCAAGGCTGTCGATTTCGATCGAGGTCTCGGCCAGCGCTTTCGGAAGGTTTTCGTCGCCGAGTCCGAGCAGATGAGCCTGCAACCGAATGGCGCTCAGGTGATTGCCGATCTCGTGGGCGATCGCGAAGACCAGAGTGTGCTGCCAGGGTGTCTGCGGCGTCATTCGCGATTGGCCCTCCTCGACCCCGTTTGCGAGGCTTGGCTCAAGATCCAGAAGCGAGGTCCTGACTTTGCGCCCTGTCCGTCGCCTCGTACACTGCGCTGATCCGCGAACTACGCGGAATCGTTCGGTAGAACATAGACCTCTCACCCCGACGCGCGAATCTCGATCGAATGGACCCCTTCGATCGATCGCAGCGTCGCAGCGAGCCACCCGCCGCCGCCGACCTGCGGCCTGTCGGGATCGAAGGGCAAGACCGACCGCCAATGTCGAAAGAAGGATCAGCCAGGGAACGCCTCGAACGGATCACAACCAAATTGCGCCTACGGACCTACCAGCGGCATATCTTTCTCTGCGTGGGTGGCGATTGCGCTCCGGTGGACGAGCAGGAAGCGGCTTGGCAATTCCTGAAGAAACGCCTCAAGGAACTCGGACTCGTCGACACCGAGGGCGCCGTCTTCCGCTCGAAAGCAGCTTGCTTGAGGGTCTGTATCGAAGGTCCGATCGCCGTCGTCTACCCAGAGGCCATCTGGTATCGACATTGCGACGAGGCGAACCTCGAGCGCATCATTCAACAACATCTGATCGGCGGTCGGCCCGTCGAAGATCTCACGATTGCCCGCAATACGGTCTGCGGCGTGCAGCCCGATTCCGACGCCCGACCCAGCGACTCCGGGAGACACTAGTTCGCCATGCAGACCGCCATCTTGCGAGGCCGGGATCATCGACAGCTGGGCGGCCTCGAACTCACGGGCCTCGGCCCGGCGGCCGTCGCCCTGTCCCGAGGCGGAGCTCGTAAAACCTACTCGCACACCGATCCCAATGAAGATTGCGTGGCCTTTGCACTCGGCGAGGGCGGTCATCTGATCCTCGCCACCGATGGACATCATGGCGAACTCGGATCCGAGGCCGCCGTTCAAACGATTCTCGATGAATTCGCCGGCGACTGGACAGCCGCCGAAGCGCCGGTTTCCGGGGAAGCGGCGTGGCGCGCGCTGGGCGTCGATGCGTTGTTGCGCGCCAATCGTGCCGTCCTCGAAGTGGCCGGTCAAAACCTATTGCCGCCTGCGCCGACGACCTTCGTCCTCGCCCTGATCCGCCCCGCCGACGATCTACTCCTCTCCCTCTCGGTCGGCGATAGCCATGTCTTCGCGATCGAACCGAATCAAGCCTTTGAGCTCGGCGGGCGAAACCCCGACTGGAAGTTCACACCCTTCCTCGGCTACGAGGAAGCACGGCGCGAAATGATCGAAGAGTATTCGGCCATCGGATTCCGCAGCCTGGATTCCCTACGAGCGGTCGTGCTCGCAACCGACGGCCTCTCGGAGCCCGGTATCGGGGTCGCCGATCCGTCCGACGCGGTCTACCGCACCGTCCGGCAAGTCGAGTCGAATGAACCCCTCAATCGACGCGCCGTCGAGACCTGCCGGGGCGTCGTCGAAATAGCGCTCCAGGCCCATCGCCAACAGAAGGCAGGCGACAATATGGGCTGTTCCGTAGTCTGGGTCGGAAACTAGGCGCCTGACCCAAGACCCTCGCGGGAAGCCCGAGCGTGGCGGCAGCGCAGGAATTTCCGATCGCCGCAGCCACACGATCAGCGATGGCGAGGGCCGCGGTGAGCCCGGGCGATTCGATTCCAATCGTCCCGCAGCACGGCGATCATCCACGTTCTCAACTGGATTGAAATCTCGTCGCCAATCGTTCTCACCGCCTCTGGAGCCGGAGTCGCCCTTGAGGCCGAGTCGGCCTATTGAATGCAGGATACACCGGGCGGAACGCA
>SMVB01200476.1_pt1 | contig 17431 bp, 21 predicted proteins | sample 2456461 | NCBI WGS metagenome assembly SMVB01 (sample SAMN11095934, study PRJNA526329) | marine sediment metagenome | biome: Marine sediment; feature: Surficial sediment; material: Deep marine sediment; isolation source: Hadal surficial sediment | place: Pacific Ocean | collected 2014-05 | depth...
ATGAAACAAATAAAGTTAAAGAAGACGCAACAAGGCCTTAGCCTACTCATGACAATGGTTGTGCTTGCAATTATCGGTATTTTGGCAGAAGTGGCACTTTCGGCTTATCAAGATCACGTTGTCCAAGCGCAAGCTACTGAAACTGTTACGAGCAAAAAACATTGAGATTCTTTTATTCCAACCTATTAAAACCGTAAATACAAGGTAGGCTACACCCTTACCCAGACTAAAATAATCACATACAGGGCTTCTGCGAACGTTAGAGATTAGTTGTTTTCGGCAAACCTAATGTAGGCGGAAGAAGCGCTTTGCCCTGAATTCAGCTAGTAGTGGATTGTTCGCTTTTGGTACAAAGCAGAGATTGGCTAATGGTGGATGTCAACTCAAAGTCATTCGGAACGTTTGATTTACTGAAAGCTAATGGAGGGCTGTATGAAAACGCTCAAATTACTGTGCCTTATTATCGTCCTACTCGGATCAATGCCTGCTAGCTCAGCATGGGCACGTGGAGGTCACTTTGGAGGACACCACTTTGGAGGACACCACTTTGGTGGCTTTGGACTAGGCTTGGGCTTAGGCTATGGTCTGGGTTATGGTGGATATTGGCCTTATTATGGTGGTTATGGCTTAGGTTACCGTGGTTTCGGGGGTTATGGCCTTGGATATGGTGGTTATGGTGGTGGTTATCCTCCGGTAGTGTATATTCAACAACAAGGTGCCAAACAGTCAGCTACAGAATCACAGGCCAACTATTGGCACTATTGTAGCAACCCGAAAGGTTATTATCCACATGTCAAAAAGTGTCCAGATGGCTGGATGCAAGTTGTCCCTCAGCTATCACCTGCACAATAAAGAAAAGCAAAAACGTTAAAAGGAGAACCATTGAGAGAGTTAATATTTTGATATTCCAAAGTCTTGAAGTGTCATAGCTTGTGACACTTTTTCTGGCCTATGTTTTGGCAAAGATAGATTTGCCAACATCTTTCCCGCCCACAACAGTATAATTACTGATTGTGACTTTATGTATACCGATATACTTAAATGTATACAATTTCTTGCGGACTGTTAAGCCGCATGTCGCAGCTTCGAACCCTACTCGGGGTGCCAACAAATCAATTAGTTAGCTTTTCCCTTCGGCCTCCTCCTTATAATTGCTACCGAATTGCTACTTTACGGTGGATTCTGCCTAAGCGACAGCCTACTGGAAGTGTTACAAAGCACGTGAAAATTGGCTTGGAAGGAATTTTTCTAGATTATTCTTAACTTGGTGCTTATGATGGGTATTGTTGATGCCCCTTGCGGAAAAGTATCTCTTTAAAAGAGAGGGTTTCCATAAGACTTTCCTCCGATTCAAAGAGCGAGTAAGCGTTAATGTTGCGTTGTTCTAGCTTATTTAGAATTTTGTCTCTTTCTGAAATTGGAATATAGAACTTTAACAACTTGTCTTGATCTTCTTTGTTTTCTGCGAAAACATCCTCGTGGCGCGCGTAAGAATGTTTGTTATTGCAATATTTTGTACAAATAGTGTACTGGCTCTTCTGCCGAGAGTGTCGGGGATGGCTAAGCACGTTGGGACCAAGAACGTTAATCTCGGTAGTAATATTTGATTTATTACTTGATCTCGATTTAAGTTTCTTAGGATGTTAGCAGTAGACGTAGATCGAAGCGTTCATTGCTTTCGAGCTATTGTCTCGAAATGCGAAGTATGCGGTTATGTAAAGTAATTTTGTCCAATCTAGCAAGGGAGAAGGGAACCCGTGATGGCGAAGATAAACAGAGTACGCAGAACCAGGTAGTGGTCCGGTAGGCACAAGACGTTCTTTACCTAGGTAGTCAATGAAAGACGGTATTACGTTCCATGTTAGCCCGGTTAATGCTTCAACCTGTGGCTTTGTTGCTCGTAAGATTCTGTCATATCCCTCCAGCAGAAACAATTCGCCCGTGAATCGCTCAAGCGTGGTTTCAAGATTCCAATTACTATTGGATTGTCCGCGAAATAAATATTCTAAAATAAAGTGACCTGTATCCCTTATTTGATTTGATCTTCTTTCATTAAGTTGAGAGATGTAATCTTCGAATTCCTCCCATGTATTTAGATACTCTTTTTTCAAATGGATAGTCTTATAAATACAACTTAAATTATATTACATTATGCTCTAACTTTTGCATAACAACTACAATGGTATCTATCGAAAAATTACTCATCGTCAAAGAAGTGATGCCGATTTCAAAAATATCAAGGACAACTTTATTTAGCGAAATAAGTAATGGTGAAATCGCTGTTTATAAAATTCGAGGCAATCTAAGTATTGTGGAAAAAGGTATAAATGGCTATATCAAAAAGAAACGAGCCTATAAAACAAAGGCTGAAATATGTCCGTTAGAAAAAGGGCAATATGCGATATGGTCAAAAACATAATGACGAAAAGGAATCACGCAAAACTTTAGACCGACTGCTACGAAAGAAGCGATAAGTAATTTTAGGGGTCTTGTTTCCGTGGCCTATCAATTGGTTTCTGGCGGCACTTCTCAATACAGTCTATTACATCGGATTCGAGCCACAACAGCCAAATACTACCAGGAATAACTAAGTGCGATGGCGGGCAGTGAGGCCGCTTCGCAAAGTCAGCATAGACCGTATCCTTAGTCCTATTAAGCAGATTGCAATCTGTTGAACCCCAAGTGTTTTCATCTTCATAGGATCTTGTTTGATGGCTTCTTGATCATGGTGAAGCCTTGTCTTAAACTTTGCAAACTAGCTACAAGTCTTTGAAAATTTCAAGTACGTGATGGGTTTTCTTCAATAGCTGTTAGCTCGGATTCATAAAATGTTGTCTTCCAAACTCTACTTTGATACATAACCCCAACTTCATATATATTCTCGCCAACAGATGGCTTATTACAATTTTCAATAACACCTCGCATCTTGATTGGGATAACAAAAACAATTTGCGATATCTCAAACTTGTAGTTATTCATCCAACTCCTGCTTCTTACGTTCGTACTACGCTTCCAAAGCTAATAATTCCCTCTGTATTTTATACTCTCATACAGCTGGCACTGATTGTGGGTGTTGATGAGTTGCGACAATTAAAAACTAGAAACGATTAATTTTCTTAAGAAGGAATCAGCTATAAGTGGCCTTACAGATATGCAAGCTATTGTATTCTCATACTATATTTTTTTATTTGTTACCTGACGGAATTTTTCCCCCAGTTTTATTTGGTGGAGTAGTATTTTTTTTATAAACTTCTACCCGGAAAAAAACTTCATCTTGCTTAATCATACCTAATTCACTACGGGCACGTTCTTCGATGGCATCGAAGCCTTGCTTGAGATCCTGCACCTCTGCATCTATCTTGGCATTACGGATGCGGAGTTTCTGATTTTTTTCATTTTGCGTAATAACTTGCTGATTAATTTTCCACACCTTGTGCCAGCTACCTTTGCCCAACCATAACGGGTATTGCAATAGGGCAATCAGGGCAAATAGTATGAGGCCTAACACTTTCATTATTTTAACTGGTAGTAGGCTTTCCGTCCGGGATAGTTTGCAGCGTCGCCGAGGTCTTCCTCGATACGAAGCAACTGGTTGTATTTAGCTAGACGATCAGAGCGAGAAAGTGATCCAGCTTTGATTTGCAATGCATTAGTGGCTACGGCAATGTCGGCAATGGTGGTATCTTCAGTTTCCCCGGAACGATGTGAAATTACAGAGGTATAGCCTGCACGCTTTGCAATTTCAATGGCAGAAAAAGTTTCAGTGAGAGTGCCAATCTGGTTAATTTTAATGAGTATGGAATTGGCAACATCTTGTGCGATGCCTTCTTTAAGAATATTTGAATTTGTCACAAATATATCATCACCTACTAGCTGCACCGATTTTCCAAGTTTGTTGGTAAGTAATTTCCAGCCGTTCCAGTCATGTTCACTCAAACCGTCCTCTACGCTAATGATGGGATACTTGTCTACCAAAGCGACTATATAGTCTGTGAACTGTTCTGAACTCAAGCTTAAACCATCAGAAGCTAGATGATATTTTCCCTCTCTAAATAATTCCGAGCTAGCAAAGTCTAGTGCAATGGCAACGTCTGCTCCTGGTAAGTATCCGGCTTGCTCGATAGCCTGCACAATTAGTTGTAGCGCTGCCTCATTATTTTCTAGATTAGGAGCATATCCACCTTCGTCACCCACTGTGGTAGCCATATTTTTTTCATGAAGCATTTTTTTCAGCGTATGAAATATCTCAGCCCCATAGCGCAAGGCCTCGCGAAAACTTTTTGCACCGAGTGGAACAATCATAAACTCTTGTAAATCAAGATTATTGTTGGCATGTACCCCGCCGTTGATGACATTTATCATTGGCACCGGCATAGACATTGGTCCTGAGCCTCCTAAATAGCGATATAAAGGCAAACCAGATTCTTCCGCTGCTGCTTTTGCCACAGCTAGCGAAACCGCCAGAATTGCGTTAGCGCCAAGTCTTGATTTATTGCCACTACCGTCGAGATCAATCAGGGTTTGATCGATAAAATGCTGTTCCATTGCATCTATACCCATGATGGCCTCAGAAATTTCGCTATTTACGTTCTCTACTGCTTTAAGAACGCCTTTGCCAAAATAACGCTGAGCATCATTATCACGTAACTCAACAGCTTCTTTAGTGCCAACAGATGCGCCAGCAGGCACCGCTGCTTGTCCATGTATTCCAGATTCAAGTAATACTTCAGCTTCTACGGTAGGATTCCCGCGTGAATCTAAAATCTCTCTAGCAAAAGTTTCAACAATTGCACTCATGCTATTTTCCTTGTTACTAAGTAATCGGGCGATCTTGACTAGCTGCAAGATGGCAGAATCTCATCATATGGTAGGCACTAAATTAATATTTTTTAATTTGTTAAAACTTGCCGTATCCAATGTAGCACGCTTACCCATCGTATTAATGGCCGCTTCGATAAACGCCTTAAACAGCGGATGCCCTGTCCTAGGTGTGGAAGTAAACTCAGGATGAAACTGGCATGCAACGAACCACGGATGTTCAGCTTCCGATAGCTCAATCATTTCGCATAGTGAGTCCACTGCCGACAGTCCACTCGCATAAAGTCCTATCTTTTCTAGCTGGGTAATGTATTCGTTGTTGACTTCATAACGATGACGATGGCGCTCAGTAATTTCGTTTGTACCATAAATTTTCTGAACCAGTGAATTTTCCTTCAGCAAACACTTTTGTCCACCCAAACGCATGCTACCACCGAGATCCGATTGTGCGTTATGGGTTTTTATCTGACCATCTCGGGTACACCATTCACTTATTAGCCCAATGACAGGATAAGGTGTTTCAGGATTAAACTCGGTACTATGTGCATCTTTCATAGCAGCTTTATTGCGGGCAAACTCAATAACCGCCAGCTGCATACCAAGACAGATGCCAAGGTAGGGAATACGGTTTTCGCGTGCATAGCGAATGGCCATGATCTTACCTTCTATACCTCGTTTACCAAATCCGCCGGGGACCAAAACAGCATCTGCGTCCGTAAGGCAATTGGTCCCTTGTTTTTCAATGTATTCTGAATCCACGTAACGGATATTGATTTTGCTGTGAGTCTGAATTCCTGCATGAATCAGCGCCTCCGACAGAGACTTGTAAGATTCAGTTAAGTCTACATACTTTCCTACAAGTGCAATTTCCACTGTGTGCTGGGGATGTTCCAGTGCACTTACTAGTTTCTTCCACATACTTAAATCTGCCGGTTTAGCAAGAATATTCAGCTTATGACACACTATCTCATCCAACATTTGTTCATGCAGCAATACGGGAATTTTGTAAATACTGTCTACATCGATTGCAGAAATTACTGCTTCTTCTCGCACATTGGTGAACAACGCAATTTTTCGGCGTTCGTCTGTTGGTAATTCGCGGTCAGCACGACATAATAATACGTCAGGCTGGATGCCAATTTTGCGCATTTCTTTCACTGAATGCTGGGTTGGTTTAGTTTTTAATTCCCCCGCATAGGCAATATAGGGCAATAACGTAAGGTGAATGAAGCAAGTATCTTCGGGAGGGTGCTGGATTGCCATCTGCCGGATCGCCTCCAGAAATGGTAAGGACTCAATGTCACCGGCCGTACCACCAATCTCAACAATGGCTACTTGCGAATCAGCTGCGCCAGACTTTATATGCAGCTTTATTTCATCGGTAATATGTGGAATTACTTGCACTGTACCGCCCTGATAGTCACCTCGCCGCTCTTTCTTTATCACGCTTTCGTAAATCTGACCGGTGGTAAAGTTATTTAGCTTGCTCATTTTGGTGCTGATAAAGCGCTCATAATGTCCCAGATCAAGATCAGTTTCTGCGCCGTCTTCAGTAACGAACACTTCTCCATGTTGAAAGGGATTCATGGTGCCGGGATCCACGTTGATATAGGGATCCAATTTAAGCATTGTTACTTTGATACCACGGGATTCAAGGATAGCTGCTAGGGAAGCGGCGGCAATACCTTTGCCAAGGGAAGACACCACGCCGCCAGTTACAAATACATACTTGCTCATGGATAATTATGATAACTCAAAAGGCATGAGGGAACAAATTTGACAGGATAGTGTTGTTTTTTTGTTTCACAGAAATTATTGCTGGAGCTCAAATTCTCTGAAGTGTATGTTAATGATAAGGCATTCTACTTTTTTATAGCAATAAGAACCACTTACCATAAATTTGTTATAATAAATTTAATTTTCTTTAATATTAACTTCTGTCCCAACATCCACCAAATCAAATAGTTCCAACAGATCAGTGCTGAACATACGAATGCAACCGATAGAGCCGGGCTTGCCCATATTAATACAGTTTGGGCTACCATGAATATAGATAAAACGACGCATCGTATCTACTAACCCAAGGCGATTGAAACCGAGCTCACAACCAGAAAGCCATAGAATGCGAGTCAAAATCCAGTCGCGCCCCGGATAGCTTGCACCTAGCTCAGGTGTGTAAATTTCACCTGTCGGGCGGCGTTTTATAAACACTGTGTTGATCGGCTGGTCAGATCCAATTTTAGCGCGAACAATATGCTTACCAAGTGGAGTACAGAAACTGTCCTTTTTTTGCCCGACTCCATTTATTGCAGAAGAAATTCGATAAGATTTTATCCTAACCTGATTATTATCTATAACATCAAGATTCTGTAACTTTATTTTAATTTCGATCCTCATAAATCTTCTTTCTTAATCACCTTGCGTCGTTCAGCAAAAAAATTTTTAAGCAACGCACTCGTTTCATCTTCCAAGACACCATTTATCACTAAAGTATGATGATTTAACTGTTTCTTTGCTGGCAAATTAATTACGCTGCCACATGCACCGGTTTTAGGATCTTTTGCACCATAAACTAGACGGGCAATGCGAGCATGGAAAATTGCCCCAGCGCACATTACACATGGCTCTAAAGTTACATAAAGAGTACAATCTAACAAGCGGTAGTTGCCAAGGTGACGTGCTGCATCCCGCAGAGCCATTACCTCCGCATGGGCAGTAGGATCTGCTGCTGATATTGGACGATTATAACCGCGCCCAACAATAGTGCGACCTTTCACCAACACAGCTCCCACTGGCACTTCGCTCTCCTTTCTCGCTTGTTGTGCAAGATCAATTGCTGCACACATAAAATCACAATCGTTCATGATCAATTCTTTCAAATTAGTAATGCCATACTCTGGTATCTATCAACATTATCTATACCAGTAAAATATTACTCATTGGGTTTGTCTTACCCTTTCAAAAAAACAGATAGCTGCTGCTGCTGCTACATTTAATGATTCTGTTCCCTCCACCATAGGGATAGTAACTTGCTCGCTAGAAGCTTGACGTACTTCATCTGACAAACCTATTCCTTCATTACCAAAAGCGAATGCGATCGGCCCTGTTAAGTGTGTTTTATACAAGCTTTTATTTGTTTTCAGCGTAGTTGCAATAACTTTACCTTTGAATTCTTTTACGACTTTTACCAAATTAGATTGTTCATAAATGCGTAGCAGAAAATGCGCACCCATGGCAGCACGAAGTGTTTTGGGTGACCAGGCGTCGGCACAACCCGTAGACAGATATGCATCGCACACACCAGCAACTGCGGCAGAACGCAGAATGGAACCAAGATTACCGGGGTCTTGTATGGATTCGAGTAAAACACCAAAACGCTCACTTTCACGGACAGGGATGTCTCTGGGGGCAGGAATGGTCACTAACGCAATAATCCCGGTAGGTGTTTTGACTGGAGAAATTTCGCGGAACAAAGTATCACTTAATACAAATACATCTACCGCATCCTTTTTTTTCAATGTCAACAATTGTTTTATTTCTGCGCTTTCGCATCCTGATTCATTAGAAATCAAGCACTTTGGTACCCCTAATTTGGCATGATAAGAATTTACTAGATGCACTCCATCAAGTATCGTTAGCCCACATGCTCTGCGTTTTTTTGCTGATTCTTCCAGCTTGATGAGCCGTTTGAAAATAGGATTATCGCGAGAGGTAATACATTTCATTAGTTGTTCCAATCACAATAAATATAAAAACCACATAGATATCATCTTTGCCCACCAAGGGTCTGCTACCGTTGATCAGTCATCTCGAATAATTCCATTGGGATTGCCTGGTATTTGACTTCCAAAACTTTTATTCTTTTAACCCCACTCGGTATATGCAGATTCACTATGTCACCTTGCTGCGCTTTAGCCAGGGCCCGTGCCATCGGTGATATCCAGCTTATGTAACCTTTGGTGGTATCAATTTCATCAACACCGACAATGGATACTGTTTTTTTCTTACCTATCTGATTAGAAAAAGTAACCGTGGCACCGAAGAAAATTCGCATCTTGTCTTCCCTTGGAGCAGTTGGATCAATAATTTCTGCTATATCCAGTCGCTTGGTGAGAAAATGAATACGTTTGTCTATTTCACGCAAACGTTTTTTGCCGTAGATGTAGTCGCTATTATCTGATCGATCACCATTTCCAGCAGCCCATGACACAATTGTGGTTACCTCTGGTCGCTCTTTATTCATCAGCCATAAAAACTCTCCCGTCAACCGTGCATGGCCACCAGGTGTAATGTAGTTTTTACTGCGAGTGGAATCAATCATTAGTTTTGTTTTCTTCTGATCCATCAATTAGTTTGGTTTCTTTCGTACATAAATTGCTCATATGTAATGAAGTAACTTCACACCATAGTTGTATAAATTCATATTTAATAACATTTTAATAGATGATCTTTTAGCAACTTAACATCCGCTGAACTTCCTGCGTAGCACCCATTACCCCTATTCTTGGGTTCATCACCACATGTACGGGAATATCGCTCATCATTTTGGAGTAACGTCCTTTGTCACAAAACAACCTTATAAAATTGCCCTCTTGAAGCTTACCAATTATTTTTGGTGCAATGCCGCCAGCTACATATACTCCACCATGACACAGCCCTGCTAGAGCTAGATTCCCAGCATAAGCCCCATAAATTTCGACAAATAAATCAAGAGCTTTTACCGCTATAGCATGCTTTCGATTCAACGCAAAATCAGTCACCATCTCGGCACCGTCGCTATTTATATCTGTCTGTATAAACTTGTGGTCACCATTTAAACCTGCTTGTAAGAAATTAAACATATCCACCAGGCCATTTCCAGACAGAACTCGCTCAACCGACACATGGCCAAATCTTTTCCTCTGATATTCAAGAAAATTAACTTGTAATTCACCAGAAGGAGCAAAGTCCATATGCCCCGCCTCAGTGGAAAGTGGCACATAGTGTTTCCCCCGCCATGTAAGCCACGCCACACCCATACCAGTACCTGCACCTAATACTACACGCATCGATTGAGCTTTGGGTTTTCCTACTTGTAGTGTTTCTAGATCATTTGCAAGTAGAGCTTCAATGCTTAATGCCGCAGCCTCAAAGTCATTGATAAGTTTTACGGTGGGAATGGAGAATTCCGCAGCAATTTTCATGGCATCAATCAGCCATGGGAGGTTTGTAAGGTTTGCACGTTGTGCGACTACTGGGCCTGCAACTGCAAAGCAAGCGGCCACGGGATTGCACTTCTTGGCAACTGTTTCAACCTTGAGCAGAAAGTCACTAAGAACCTCAGAGAAACCAGCGAAGCTACTACTACCGTATTGACGTTCAAGATGTACCTGGATCTTGCCATCTATCGACTGTCCCAAACATAATAAAATCTTGGTACCACCAATGTCGCCACAAACGAAAAACCTACTCATGATCTATTCCACTATTGTGCCGGATTCTTACGATAATACTAAGAAAGCCGTTTGGACCCTAATATATGAGAAAAGCAGCTAACTAATTTGAGTTCTCACGTTGAACAAAGCCACAGAGTTTGTTGATACGCTATAATTTTGCTTTTTACAGAAACCTTCTGATGCTAAAAGTATCTGATTTAGAATGCATGCGCGGTGAACGTAGTTTATTCAAGGATATTAACTTCTCTCTTGAAGCTGGTGAGCTAATGCAGGTTAACGGCCCTAACGGCAGCGGCAAAACTAGTTTACTACGGATGCTATGTGGGCTGGCAATTCCGGTTCATGGGGAAATTCGCTGGTGTGGAAATGCCATCCGCTCTTTAGATGAAGAATATCACAACGCCATTACTTATCTCGGACACTTGAACGGAACTAAAGATAATCTGACCGCAATCGAAAACCTACGTATTTCAAGTGCGTTGGCAGGTAATGAGATTGATGAGAGTGAGGGATATATGGCGCTGCGACATATGGGCCTAGGTGGATGCGAAATACTGCCAGTCAAGGTTTTATCGCAAGGACAACGACGACGAGTAGCATTGGCGCGTTTATTGGTCTGCAGAACGGTGTTATGGATACTCGACGAACCATTAGTTGCACTCGACAGTGCAGCCGTAAAGCTAGTACAAAGTTTGTTAGTGCAACATTTAGATCAAGGTGGCATGGTTGTGATGGCCACGCATCAGGATATTAATGTTGCTGCTGTTATAACGAAGCGTTTGCAGCTCGCCTAATATGTTTCTATGGGTAATTCAGCGTGATCTTCTTCTGGCGATGCGTCAGCGAGCAGATGTATTAACCACATTATTTTTCTTCATTATCGTGGTGAGTCTCTTCCCTCTTGGTGTGGGGCCAGAAATGAACATGCTCCGTATTATGGCACCGGGTGTAGTGTGGGTCGCAGCCTTGTTGTCTTCGATGTTATCACTAGAAAGAATGTTTTTCAGCGACTATCTGGATGGCACACTGGAGCAAATGCTGCTTTCGCCCCAACCGCTATCGCTACTAGTTCTTGGCAAGGCGCTAGCACATTGGCTAGTAACCGGTTTGCCCCTAGTGCTAATAGCACCTGTGCTTGGAATTCAATTTAATTTACCGATGGACTCGTTGCTGGTATTAACTGCGTCATTATTACTAGGCACGCCCGTTTTGAGCTTAATCGGCGCCATTGGTGCAGCTCTTACTTTAGGGCTGAGAGGCGGCGGGGTACTGGTATCGTTACTGGTTCTTCCTTTATATATTCCAGTACTAATTTTCGGTACAGGAGCGGTAGAGGCAAGCTCTGTAGGTTTGGGAGCCAGTACTCATTTATCGTTGCTCGGAGCATTGTTATTGGCATCACTAGTATTGACACCGTGGGCAGCAGCAGCAGCGTTGCGAATTTCGATGGAGTGAAGAAAACAGTTACCAGTTTTAATTTATGAGTTAAAATAATGGGTTAAAAACAGTTAAAGACAAATAAACTTGAGCGTTACATAAACCCTTAAATATTTATACGAAATGGCAATTAACTGGTTCAAATATTCTTCCCCAGCGAGTTTTTATTCTCTTGCTGGGAAAATGACCCCATTATTTTCTATCACTGCATTTGCGTTGTTTGTAGCGGGGCTTTACATTGGTTTTTTCGTTGCTCCTACAGACTTTCAGCAGAGTGAGGCCTATCGAATTATATTTATACATGTTCCTGCCGCGTGGATGTCTATGTTCCTCTATTTGATAATGGCAAGCTGGGCTGCTATTGGTCTTGCTTTCAATACTCGACTTTCTTCTATGATAGCCACAGCCATCGCACCTACAGGTGCAATGTTCACATTTCTTGCCTTATGGACCGGAGCACTTTGGGGTAAGCCCATGTGGGGAACATGGTGGGTGTGGGATGCACGGCTTACATCTGAATTAATTCTATTGTTCCTCTATATCGGTTTTATGGCATTACAAGCGGCGATAGATGACCCTCGTCGAGCTGATAAAGCGGGCGCAGTGATTGCGCTAGTCGGTGTAGTAAACATACCGATCATCTATTTTTCGGTAAAATGGTGGAATACTCTACATCAGGGGGCCACGGTTAGTCTTACTCAATCTCCCAAAATGGCTGCCACCATGCTTACTAGCATGCTCATTATGGGGCTAGCATGCTGGATGTATTCTATCGCTGTAGTGTTGATGCGTACGCGTACCATTATCCTAGAGCGTGAACGTCATACTATGTGGGTAAGTGAGTTGCAAGGAACGGCATAATGAGCTGGGCAAGCTGGTCAGATTTCTTTGCCATGGGTGGATACGGGTTTTATGTATGGGGGTCCTATTTGGTATCATTCTTCTGTATGGCTGGAGAAATTGCATTGGCATTTAATCGCAAGCGAACTTTGCTGAGGCAACTTAGTCTGATTCATAAACCAATTCAAAAAGAGCAGAACAATGAAACCACGCCATAAGAAGTTGACAATTATTATTATGAGCGTAGCCGCATTAGGCTTATCTGCAAAGCTAGTGCTTGATGTGTTCCAAAGTAACTTGGTTTTCTTCTTTAGCCCAACTCAAGTAGCTGCTAACGAAGCACCTAGGGGCAAAAGTTTTCGAATTGGAGGGCTAGTCGAAAAAGGTAGCGTCAAACGCCAAAGTGATGGAATAACGGTAAATTTTGTAGTGACCGACACCGCAAAATTTATCCCTGTTGTGTACACGGGTATCCTTCCCGACTTATTCAAGGAAGGTAAAGGGGTGGTAGCCCAAGGAAAACTGTCAGCAGATGGGGTTTTTCTGGCAGATGAGGTACTCGCTAAACATGACGAAAATTACATGCCACCAGAAGTTGCTAACGCGTTAGAACAAGCAAGTAAAGCACAAAAAACAGTGGTAACAAAATAACCATATCAATGATTAGTACTAGTATTTTTCTCATTTCCTGATTACTTGATCTCGATTTCTACATCTAAATCACACGCACCATCATGATTCCAGAACTCGGTAATTTTGCTCTAATCCTTGCTCTACTGCTAGCGATCACACAAATGACCCTACCCATAATTGGAGCGGCTCGTGGCATTCCCTCATGGGTTGCACTGGCACGACCGGTAGTACAGGGACAGTTTGTATTTATTGTCATTGCTTTTGGTTGCCTTGCCTATTCGTTTATAAATAATGATTTCTCAGTTCTAAATGTTGCCACCAATTCCAATTCCAGTTTGCCTATACAATATCGATTCGCTGCAACCTGGGGCTCACATGAAGGTTCATTGCTTTTGTGGATGTTGATGCTGGCATCCTGGTCGGTTGCTGTCAGCGTATTTAGTCGCCATTTACCAGATGACATGGTGGCAAGGGTATTAGGAGTGATGGGAGTAATCAGCGTAGGTTTCTTATTGTTCATGCTGTTTACATCTAATCCGTTTGACCGTCTTATTCCTGCAGCTATTGAGGGAAGTGATCTTAATCCCCTCTTGCAAGATGCGGGCATGGTAATTCATCCTCCCATGCTCTATATGGGCTATGTAGGCTTCTCTGTTGCTTTCTCTTTCGCCATTGCCGCTTTACTAAGCGGGCAGATGGACGCAACCTGGGCGCGTTGGTCGCGACCCTGGACTACAATTGCATGGGTATTTCTTACCATAGGTATTATGCTTGGTAGCTGGTGGGCATACTACGAGCTAGGCTGGGGTGGTTGGTGGTTTTGGGATCCGGTTGAAAATGCATCCTTTATGCCATGGTTAGTGGGCACTGCGCTCATCCATTCGCTGGCAGCAACAGAAAAGCGTGGCAGCTTTAAGAGTTGGACCATATTGCTTGCCATTTGTGCTTTTTCCTTAAGTCTACTCGGGACTTTCCTTGTTCGCTCCGGTGTACTAACATCAGTTCACGCGTTTGCCACCGATCCTGCGCGTGGCATATTTATCCTAATTTTTTTAGTTATTATTATTGGTAGCTCATTGCTGTTATTTGCTTGGCGGGCTCCTAAAATTGGACTCGGTGGAAATTTTGAGATGGTATCAAGAGAATCCCTTCTACTCACAAATAACGTGTTGCTAATGGTAGCGGCGAGTAGTATTTTACTTGGAACTTTGTACCCATTAGTGATGGATGCGTTGGGACTTGGCAAAATATCGGTAGGCCCTCCTTACTTTGAGGTAGTGTTTGTAGCGTTAATGACACCAGCATTTTTCTTTATGGGTTTGGGTCCTCTGGCCCGTTGGAAGCAAGCAAGCCTACCTGAACTTGCGATACGTTTGCGTTGGGCTTTTGGAGTAAGTTTTGTCACAGCCCTATTTTTGCCACTTACACTTGGCGAGTGGAAACCAATGGTGAGTTTTGGATTGTTACTAGCTTTTTGGATTATTGCCAGTATCTTTGTAAGTCTATGGTATCGCATAAAGAGTAGCAGTCATAAAGGGTTATTTGCAAAGTTCTCAAAACAATCTCGTAGTTATTATGGAATGCACTTTGCTCATTTTGGCATCGCCATTTTCATTATTGGCGTGACGATGGTAAACGGTTATGAAACAGAAAAAGATGTACGTATGGATATCGGTGATACAGTTGATGTCGGTGGCTATACTTTTCGTTTTAACGGTACCGATACAGTACCTGGTCCCAATTATCAAGGTATCCGTGGCAATATAGAAGTATTTCGTAACGGTGAGAGAATCAATGTTATGCATCCTGAGAAACGTACATATAATGCGTCAGGCATGGCTATGACTGAGGCTGCGATTGATGCCGGTATATTTCGTGACCTATATGTAGCTCTAGGAGAGCCCTTGGGAAATGGGACATGGGTAGTACGGGTCTATCACAAACCTTTTGTCGATTGGATCTGGTTCGGATGCTTACTGATGGCATTTGGTGGTACTCTCGCGGTATCTGACCGACGTTATCGTTTGAAAGTGCGAAAACAATCTGAGGCTATGATTGATAAAAAAGATGTTAGTAATGTTCCATTAGTTACTGAAACTAGAAAGGCATGATACGTTTCTTGCTGCCACTAGTTGCCTTTATTGTTCTGGTTGCATTTTTGCTTGTTGGGCTCAACCTTAATCCGCGCAAAATTCCATCTCCTCTGATAGGAAAGCCAGCTCCCGAATTCCAATTACAACAGTTGTATGAATCAGAAAAGACTCTCGCTTCAAAAGATAATTTGGGTAAGGTATGGTTACTTAACGTATGGGCCTCGTGGTGTGCTGCTTGTCGTGAAGAGCACCCATTACTAATACAGTTAGCAAACTCTGGTGTAGTCCCCATCTATGGTCTCAACTATAAGGACAAACGTGATTTGGCTCTACAATGGTTAGATCGTTTTGGTGATCCTTATACTGTAAGCATAGTAGACCCAGATGGCAGAGTGGGGATTGAATATGGCGTTTACGGAGTTCCAGAAACATATGTTATAGACAAGAGCGGAATTATCCAATACAAACAAATTGGTCCTGTAACTGTGGATGTCCTAGAAAAAACGATTCTGCCACTAGTTAAGGGGTTGCAAGGAGGAATCTAAAATTGTCACTTGAGTTTATAAAAAATCACCGCCAATTAGTGACTACTTGGTTACGAATTCTACACGGTAAAAGACAATTGGTATTGCTGCTTACTATTCTAGCTGTGTCGCCTTTAGGTTGGGCAAAAGTGGCAGTGCCCGTAGCTGAGAACCCAGAAATTGAAAGACGTATGATTGCATTATCTAAGGAATTACGTTGCTTAGTATGCCAGAATGAATCTCTTGCAGGATCACAGTCTGATTTTGCAAAAGATCTCCGTCGTGAGATTCGTGAACAATTGATAGCAAACAAAAGTAATCAAGAAATTACTGATTTCTTAGTTGCTCGTTACGGAGATTTTATACTTTATCGTCCTCCCATAAAATCTACTACTTTACTGCTTTGGTTTGGTCCATTTATTTTTCTTTTAATTGGAGCAGGTGCGCTAATTATTTATCTCAAGCAACGGCGAAAACTACTTGAAGAAATGCCACTATCAAAAGAACAGCTCGATCAAGCTGAAACATTATTAAAAAAAGGTAGCGATGGTGATAGCACATGACATCGTTTTGGGTCGTTTCCGGAATTTTTATAGTTGGAGCTTTGCTATTTATTCTTCCCACATTATTGCGAAACAGGAGCGGCCAAAGTGGTGTGGCGCGCAGGACAACAAATGTCAGCATTTACCGGGACCAGATATCTGAGCTTGATAATGATTTACGCAACGACATCCTAAATCAAGAGCAATACAATCAAAGCAAATACGAATTACAGCAACGAATGATACGGGATATACCAGAAGAAGATCCCATCTCTGGAGCACAAACAACTAGCAAGCGAAGCATCGCTACTTCGGCAGTGGTCATCTTAGCAATGCCAATCTTAGCGGTATCACTTTATTTGCTGCTTGGGAACAGTAGAGCATTACTGCCACAACCAATTATTGAGCAAGCAAAAATTGCCGATCGGACATCAACGTCAGAAGATATTGGCCATCAAGATCTAGAAATTTCTTCAATCGTAAATAACCTTGTTGCACGCCTTGAGAGTCAACCGGACGATCTAGAGGGCTGGTTGATGTTGGGACGCACCTACTCTATTTTGGGTCGTTTTAAAGAAGCAAGTGAAGTCTATGTAAAATTACTTGCATTGTCGCCCGATAGCACAGAGGCATTAGTTAGTTATGCTGATGTCTTTGCAATGACACAAGATGGGAGCTTAATGGGAAAGCCCATTGAACTAATCAATAAAGCATTGCGTATCAATCCAAAGAATCCCAAGGCGTTGGCTTTGGCAGGTACAGCGAAATTCGAACAAGGTAAATTTATGCAGGCTGCAGTCTATTGGGAGAGATTATTGGCAATTATTCCAGCAGATTCTGAGCTGGCACAATCTGTTTCCGGAAGCGTCGATAAAGCAAAATCTCTGGCGTTAAACGAGAAGGATCATACCATCACTATGGTGCAAGCCTCAAATTTAAGTAATAAAAATACCTCGTCGTCTAACAATCAAAAAGTAACTAACGGTGTAGTAGCAAAGGCATCATCCAATACCATTTCAGGTATTGTTAGAATTACTCCTGCACTTGCTGCCAGGGCATCCCCTGAGGACACCCTTTATATCTATGCTCGTGCGAAGGACGGCCCAAGG
>SMVB01116066.1_pt1 | contig 17425 bp, 16 predicted proteins | sample 2456461 | NCBI WGS metagenome assembly SMVB01 (sample SAMN11095934, study PRJNA526329) | marine sediment metagenome | biome: Marine sediment; feature: Surficial sediment; material: Deep marine sediment; isolation source: Hadal surficial sediment | place: Pacific Ocean | collected 2014-05 | depth...
CGGCAGTTCCGATCGCCCCGATCTGCAATCGGCGTCCCTCGTGGTGTCCGGCGGACGCGCCTTGGGCAGCGCCGAAAACTTTGCTCTCATTTATGCTCTTGCGGACAAAATGGGCGCGGCCGTTGGTGCGTCGCGTGCCGCCGTGGATGCAGGCTATGTACCCAATGAACTGCAGGTCGGACAGACCGGCAAGATCATCGCTCCGGATCTCTATATCGCCATCGGTATTTCCGGCGCCATCCAGCACCTGACCGGAATCAAAGACGTGGGCACCATTGTCGCCATTAACAAGGACGAAGACGCGCCCATCTTCGAAGTCGCCGACATCGGCCTCGTCGGCGACCTGTTCAAGATTATTCCAGAGTTAAAAGACGCGCTCTGACGGCGATGTTGGCGGAGCCACCTCTGGCCGATGCATCAACAATCTAATTCTCGTATGAGGGTCTAATTGCGGGGACAGTTTGTAATTGCGGGGACAGTTTCCTGAATTAGATAAGTAAACTGTCCCCTTAACTCTTAACCCAAACGAAATCTACAAATTCTCCAGAATCGCCTCCGCCTTGCTGACGTCGAGTTCGCCGGGGGCTTCGACTGCAACGTAGGTCGCTGTTCCATCGTCAACAATGATGGCGAAACGCTTGCCGCGTGAACCCATACCGGCGCCGCTCGCATCAAGTTCAAGATCGAGCGCGCGGGCGTATTCGCCATTGCCGTCTGCCAGCATGATGACCTTGTCGCCAACTTCACGATCTTTGCCCCAGGCATCCATGACGAAGACATCATTGACAGCCATGCAGGCAATTGTGTCGACTCCCTTGGTAAAAAGGGTGTCTGCCTGGTTAATGTATCCGGGTAGATGGCCCTTCGAGCAGGTCGGCGTAAATGCGCCGGGAACGGATACCAGCACCACCTTCTTGCCAGCGAATAAATCGTCGGTCGACATACCGCCGGGCCCGGATTCGGTCATCACTCCAAACACGCCGGATGGCATTTTTTCGCCTGCTTGTATTGGCATCTTAATTCTCCTTAAGTTTTTTGCTGTGTACTTTCATCGTAGCACCGCGTAAGTATAATCATCTGAACCACGGGAGCCAGCATGATTTTTGATTTAAATGAAGAGCAGCAGATGATTCAGGCCGCTGCCCGGGACTTTGCACAAAATGAAATCGTCCCGATTGCGGCCGAGTTTGATGCGAGTGGAAAATTTCCGCTGGACACGATACGCAAAGCCGGCGAACTCGGCTTCATGGGCGTCGAGATTCCGGAAGAATACGGTGGTGCAGCGTTCGATACCATCGGCTACGCGCTGGTAGTTGCGGAGATATCCGCTGCCGACGGCGCGCACGGCACGATTGTGTCAGTGAATAATTCCCTGTACGGCAATTCCCTGTTGGACTTCGGGACAGACGATCAGAAAAGACGTTTCCTGGCGCCGGTGGCATCCGGTCAGGCCATTGGTGCCTACGCGCTGACTGAACCACAGTCCGGTTCTGACGTATCCATGATGCGCGGACGAGCGCAGCTTTCCACGGACGGCTCTTACTACACGATCAATGCGAGAAAGGCCTGGATTACCTCCGGACCGGTTGCAAAGTACATTATTCTATTTGCCAAGACCGACCCGGATGCTGGCGCTTCTTCGAGTATCAGCGTTTTCGTCATCGATACCGATGAAGCCGGTTTCCAGTGCGGCAAGACGGAACCCAAGATGGGTATTCGAGCGTCAGCAACCTGCGAGATCGAGCTAAATGACTATCGGTGTCCGCTTGAGAACCGGATCGGCAAAGAAGGACAGGGTTTTCGTATTGCGATGACGGTGCTGGATGCGGGCCGGATCGGTATTGCCGCACAAGCGCTTGGGATCGCCCAGGCTGCCTATCAGGCCGCCATCGAGTATTCACGTGAGCGACAGGCATTTGGCGCCAAAATTGGCAGCTTTCAGGCGATTCAGTCCAAGATTGCCGATATGAAGGTTCGCATCGAGGCCTCGCGCTTGCTGGTGATGCAAGCCGCGTGGCAAAAGATGGAATGCAAAAAGAAAGGCACCCGCAACACACTCAATAGCAGCATCGCGAAGCTTTTCGCTTCTGAAACTGCCATGTTTGTGACCCACCAGGCCATGCAGATTCACGGTGGCATGGGCTACAGCAAAGAATTGCCGCTTGAGCGCTATTTTCGCGATGCAAGAATCACTGAGATTTACGAAGGCACCAGCGAGATTCAGCGAATGGTCATTGGTCGGCTGGAAACGGGCCTGCGTTAGCAAGCCTGTTTTTTACCGCTTGCCACGCCTGACGCGAGGTTCCTTAATACCCATTTTCGGCAACGTGTACGATCAGGCCGTCGAGTTCATCCGTCACTTCGATCTGGCAGGTTAGCCGGCTCGTGTCTTTGCGTTCATACGCCGCATCGAGCATGCTGTCCTCCATGTCATCCATTTCGGCAAGCTTGGCAAGCCAGGCTTCGTCGATGTAGCCATGACAAGTTGCACAGGCGCACGCGCCGCCACACTCTGCAACAATGCCCTCGATATTATTATTGATTGCTCCCTCCATGACGGAGTAGCCAACTTCCACCTCAACGTCGTGGCGTTCACCGTCGGTAGTGATGTAACAGATCTTCGGCATTCCGGGAATTTCCTCTTGCGGGTAAAGCAGGCCATTGTGGCAACGGCGGACTGCTTCAAGTCAATATTTCAAGTCCTCTGACGCAACAAAAACAGCCCGGCGTCAGCCGGGCTGTCTTAATACGACTGATTATATATTGGGTCAGATACGATCGATTTGCTTGCGCCTTTTGGCGAGTTTCTGTGCCTGCTTCCGTGCTGCACTCTCCGCCAGTCGAATCTGCCGGTCTCGTGCGATATCGCTTTTAATGACATTAATCCATTGCCTGGAGATACGCGCCGACCGTTTTGTCTTGCCTGCTTCGCTGAAAGCCTTGATGGAGTCCTGATACTTCTGCAGGTTATAAAGACACATTCCCAAGGAAATTTGCGCATTGTCCAGGCTTTTAATGCCGCCCTTGCGCAGACCGGCACGAACAGATGAGACGCACTCATTGTATTGGCCAAGATTCAAATAGGCATTCCCCAGACGCAAATCCAGTTCGCCTTCATCCGTCATCCTGGCGGCTTCCTGTAATGCCGGTATGGCTGCCTTGTCCTCCTGAGCGAGGGTCAATGCCTGCGACAGCAAGCGATAGTTTTTCGCCGTCTTGCCGACACGACCGCTGTTCATTTCGGTATTGAGCAACTGGGCTGCTTTGTAGGGCACTTCGGCCTGCATATAGAGTTGCGCCATGGTGACCAGCTCAGACTCTTTCACCAGCAGTTTTTGAGTGTGCGCGGCATCGTACGCATAAATCAGATTCTCATCTTCGCCTAACTCAGTGTAGGCGCCGGCCAGCGAGAACCAGTATCGCTTCTTCGGCCAGGTCATCAGGAGAGTCTTCTGAATATCGCGAACCATGGCGTAGTTTTCTTGTTGAAAGTAAGCGAAATTCAGCAGCGTGTACCAATCCTCCTTAACTTGTTTATTGCGTTTTCTCGCTATATCCATTGCTGTTTCAATGGGCTTAACCATCGCAACAAAATCATCCACCTGGTACAGGTTCTGCGCGTAAAGGATGTATGGATCGGGCGCCGGATTCAACTCCAGCACGAAGTATTGGTCGAGTAGCTTGATCGCCTTGTGGTATTCCTCTTCCATCGTATTGAGTTGCGCCATCGTATAGATGGTGCCCTTCAATATCTGTGGCTCGATGCTCGGAATACGTGTCATCTTGCCATAGGCGTCCAGCGCCGCCGTAATATCGTCAATGTTGTAATAAACGAAGCCGAGATAATTGAGGACATTTTGCGACTCATACTCCGTCAGCTTGCCGCCTCTCATCATATTGTTCAGAATTTTCAAAGCACCCTGGTAGTTTTTTGAATCCACGTGCTCTTGCGCTTTCGTGATTCTGTCGTAGACCTCCTTGCTGACCGCTTGAGCCTGTTTCGTCTGCTGTTTATCGCGCTGTGCACGCTCCTCTTTCCTGGACGTCTGCGCGCTGGCCGAGCTCACAACGAGGAAAATCGCCAATACAAGCAGGGCAATTCGGGTGGATATTCTATTTGAAATATTCATTCTGATTTATTCCTCAGCGTATTCCCGCACTTGGAACTACTCTCCATAATTCGTCGCTTAATCTTCCATCCTGAAAGTGATTCGAGTCTTGACGCCTACCACGTCAACGGGTATGCCATCGACAACGCGCGGTTTGTACTTGAATTTCAGTACTGCCCGTGTTGCTGCTCTCTCAAACAGACTGCTGGTTGAATACATGACGATGGGATTAGTAACGCTGCCAGTCGCTGTCACCGTGAAACTCATGTCCACATAACCTTCCAGACCACGTGACTGAGCACGGGCCGGATATATCGGCGCCACGCGAACGATGGGCAGATAGTCACCTTCGGCAATGTTCATTCCTCCGGGACCACCAATGTCGATGTTTTGTGCCACTGGAGGTGGTGGGATATTGATCGTCGGTGCGTTCGGATCAATGCTGTCCGTATCCTGTGGTGGAACCACGGGCGGGACCTTAGGCGGCTTCGGCGGTTTCTCCGGCGTTAAATCCTGTGTATTGACGTTTTCGTTGCGTCGCACGCGCACAAACTCAAGCACATGGCGCTCCCGCGGCTTGACCAGCGCGTCCACTCCCGACTCGATGAGGATTTGCATGATAAACAACAGGCTTAACGTAACGATGCTTCCCGCTACAATAGAAAATGCGTATCGGCCTAGCATAAATTCATTCTCCTGCTTCGCTGTTTCCGCTCTTGATCAGGCGCGGAAATCCGGCGCCTTTAAGTCTGTCAAGACCCCGAATTTCCACAGCAGTTTCTAGTCCATGTTCGCCGCAATCGAGATGTTATACACCCCCGCCGCCCGGGCGGCGTCCATCACAATTACCAGCATCTCATTGGTTGATTTCTTGTCCGCCTGGATGACCACCGAACCTTTCGGATTTTCCGCATGCAGCCGCTCGATATTCGGCCGCACCGCGCGCGGATCGATCAGTCGCTTGTCGATCCAGATTTCATCATTCTGGCTGATGGCGATCAGAATATTCGCATCCTCGATTTTTTCTGCCGTGGGTGCATCGGGCCGATTCACGTCAATGCCCGCCTCTTTGATAAATGACGCTGTAACGATGAAAAAGATAAGCATGATGAATACAACGTCGAGCATCGGCGTGAGATCGATCTCCGCCTCTTCTTCGGGTTCTATTCCTTGATTGCCTCTGCGCATAATAATTACCTTTTAGTGATCCGTGGTGAGCGAGTCGCCAAGAAACTCGATTTCACGTGCTGCCCGCCTGGTTAACAAAGTGACCAGGAGCACTCCGGAAAGCGCCCCCACCATACCCGCCATGGTCGGCACAGTAGCCTGCGATACGCCCGCTGCCATGGCCCTGACGTTGCCGGACCCGGACGTGGCCATGGCCCCGAAGACCTTGATCATGCCGGTTACCGTGCCCATCAGCCCCAGCAACGGACACAACGCGACCAGGGTTTTGATCATCATGATCTGCCCATTGGTTTCCATCGAGAATCGCGAAATCATTCCTTCCCTGATTCGATGTGCGTTCCACGAGCGGCGTTCAGCCCGGCCTTCCCAATCGGCCCGAATATTCTTCGCGATGGCCTGCAGATTCGTTCTGAAAAACAACAGGCGTTCAATAATCAACGCCCACATCACGAATATCACCAGCGCGATCCACCTCAATACCGGACCACCCAGTTCCATAAAGTCCCGGATGGCCTCAAAAGCATCAGCTAACCAAAGCATATTCGCTCCTTTTAAGTCTCGCCGTGCTTCTCAGAGTGGACTGCAACGATGCCAGCGCTCTGCGATTGAATGATATTAATGATCTTGCGACTCTGGCCGCTGACCAGCGTGTGAATCAGGATCATCGGGATGGCGACTACGAGTCCCAGCACCGTGGTCATCAGTGCCTGGGAAATACCGCCTGCCATCATTTTCGGATCCCCGGCGCCGTAGAGCGTGATCACCTGGAAGGTCTTGATCATGCCGGTTACGGTACCGAGCAGGCCCATCAGCGGCGCAACCGCCGATATCACCTTGATCAGCAACAGGCCCTTGGTCAACTCCGGCATCTCCTTCAACGCGGCCTCGCTCAGTTTGAGCTCTACAGTTTCGGTATCCGCGTTGCGGTTCGACTCGTAAGCCGCGAGCACGCGTCCCAGCGGATTGTCGGTGCTCGCCGTGTCACTCTTGAGCTGTGCCCTGACCCTGCGACCGTCTCCCGACAGTCCGACCCAGCGCCATCCCGCGATGAGGAGCCCGATGAATCCCAGCGCGATAATGCAATAACCGACGATGCCGCCCTGATGAATCCGTTCCATCACGGTGGGTGATTCGACCAGCAACGCCAGAATGCCGCCACGAGTCACATCAAGACCGAAACGGACCAGGCCGTCGGTCGCATCCATCATGTCGCCCGTCGAATTCGTATAGCGAGCCTGTTCCGGCTGACGTTGCAATTCTGTGATGTTCTTGGTCTGCGAGTCGTAGCGCAGATAGCCGTCTTCAAAGACCAGATTAAACACGCCGACACGAACGACTTCGCTGGTGACGCGTTCGCCGTCAGCGGTCGCATATTCTACCGTGAAGCGGACAATCTTGCCCTGCTCGGTGACTTCGCGCTGCAACTCGAACCACAGTTTTTCGATGTCCTCAATCGAGGCCAGACTGCTGGCGCTAGCCATCTTGTTGCCCAGATCAATCAAGAACCCGGCACGATCCGGAAATTGAATATTCGTCAAAGACGAATCGAATCGCCCCTGAGCATCTCCGGAAACCGTTTGCAATACGCCAAACAATTCCTTCAACGCGCCAAGGCGCTTGTCCAGTGCCGCTCTCGCGTCAACAATTTTCTGTTGATTTGCCGTAAACAGGTTTTCCAGCCGCTGGCTGTTACTTTCCTGGCGGTTTCGTTCCGCACGAGATTGGTTCAACAGGCTTTGCTGTTCGCCGCGCGCTGCTGAAAAACGTGCTTCACGCTGCTTTGCTTCCGCCGAATCACGGGCCTGGCCTTGCTCAATCTGGCGTAAAAGCTGATCCATTGAGCTGGCATCTTCCTGCGCCTGAACTGCACCAAAAGCAAGCAGGCAGGCAGAGATTACTATCGCTATACGTTTCATTTAGGAAGTCTCCCCGGCGTTGGTTGCAGCGGGCAATGGCAGTAACAGGAGTTCAGGTGCGATCAACTGTCTCGCCATGCGCAGGCCTTTTCTGATTTCGCCCCGGTATGAGTTGTCAAGGACGATAAAAGCGCCCGCATCCACATCCCACATTCCGGTGATCTGCGCGTCATCCGACTGGAAATACAGACCGATGCGGCCGATTCGCAACATGTTGTAGTCACGTACTCCACCGGCGATTTCCAGCGTCTGCTTGTACCACTCTACCGAAGATCCATAATCCAGTTCAATCTGGTACGCCTCCATGACCTTGCGGAATTTCTCCGCAACGCTGACGTCGGAACGCGCCAGGGTGTCTTGCAACGTGGCGATGCGCTTTTCACGTTCCCCCAGCAAGAAAGGGATGTCGAGTGCAATGGACTGCTCGATACCATCGATCATGCGCTCCATCAACGGATAGATCTGCCGGTTAATGACATCGACCTGATCCATGGACAGGTCGATATCGTCCAGGGTCGCCTGCTGCCCCTGTACCTGGGCCGTCATCAGACGGTTGTAAACTCGAAGGCCGTCAATCTCTTTGTTAATCGCACGGTACTGATCGGTCAAAGATCGCGCAGCCTCGTTCGTATTATTAATGCGTTCCTGTGACGCCTGAGCGAGACTCAGCCGTTTCTGATCTGCCCGAAGCACATCATCGACTGACGCATGCTGGGCGAGGACGCTGCCGGTTAGCACTAACACAACTGCTGCAATGCCTGCAGTTGTCAGATGCCGACTGCTACTTTTGTACCGTTTCATGGATACTCCTTCAAATACATCGATTTCAAGTTATTTGGATATATGGAAGAGGGATGCGCCGTATCCAAGCGAATACTTGCACAATAATTTCCGAAGACACGCACCTTGCCGCATCCTCTGCTGCACTCGCGACCCTCTCCCCTGACGCCGCGGCAGTTAAAACAGTTGTTACCTTCTCTGTGGTTCTAGTTATGGACCATATCATCGTTGCGGCGCTCCGTTGCCCGCGAATGATCGGTCGGACCCTTCATCCCTGCGGGCAAGACTAACATATGGCTCATATATCGCCAGCCCAACCGCGACATAACCTAAAGGCATTTGCTGCAGCCATATGGTTACGCTTGTAACCCACGCTGCCTGGCAAGCTCCTGTTTCGCGATCGCAGCCCGGTGCACCTCGTCCGGACCGTCAGCAAGCCGCAAGGTCCGCGCGCCGGCCCAGGCAGCCGCCAGGCCGAAATCCCCGCATACACCCGCACCTCCATGCACTTGCACGGCTCGATCGAGCACGCGCAGCGCCATTGAGGGGGCGACCACTTTGATCATCGCAATCTCGGCGCGGGCCATTTTGTTGCCGACTTTATCCATCATGTCCGCTGCCTTCAGGGTCAGAAGCCTGGCTTGCTCAATATCGATTCTGGAATCTGCAATCAATTCCCTGACCACGCCCTGCTCGGCCAGCGGCTTGCCGAACGCCACCCGCTCAGTCGCGCGAGCGCACATATCGGACAATGCCCGTTCCGCCATGCCGATAAGTCGCATGCAATGATGAATGCGGCCCGGGCCGAGCCGGCCCTGCGCAATCTCAAAACCACGTCCCTCACCCAGTAAAAGGTTGCTCGCCGGCACACGCACATTCTCGAAGGACATTTCCGCATGGCCGTGTGGCGCATCATCGTAACCGTACACGGTGAGCGGCCGGACAATTTTGACGCCGGGGGTATTCATGGGTATCAGGATCATGGACTGCTGGCTGTGTCGTTTCGCATCCGGATTTGTCTTGCCCATGAAAATCAGTATCCGGCAGCGCGGATCCATGGCGCCCGAGGTCCACCACTTGCGACCATTGATGATGTAATCGTCTCCGTCGCGGAGAATCGTCGCCTGAATGTTGGTCGCATCCGAGGATGCTACCTCGGGCTCAGTCATCGCGAATGCGGAGCGGATTTCGCCCTCCAGAAGGGGCAGCAGCCACTCTTCTTTCTGCGCCTCACTGCCATAACGAAACAGGACCTCCATATTTCCCGTGTCGGGTGCCGAGCAATTGAATACCTCCGAGGCCATCAATGAGCGACCCATAATCTCCGCAAGCGGCGCATATTCGAGATTGCTGAGTCCGGCACCGTACTGGTCATCCGGCAGAAACAGGTTCCACAAACCCGCTTCGCGCGCGCGGCTCTTAAGCTCGGCCATAATCGGCGGAATGGTCCAGCGTGAGTCGCCGTCATTTACCGCGTCGAAATACACCGATTCATTGGGATAAACATGCGCAGCCATGAAATCGCTCAGCCTGGAACAAAGTTCCTGCATTTTTGGCGTGTAGTCAAAATCCATACAGAGTCAATTCATTGTAACGTCGTCATTCGCGGGTCGGCGGAGCATACCGCTATATAAGGGCTCGAACCAGTCCGGCTTAAGCTCGCTTGCTGCTAGTCCGGACTATTTATGAATCACCGTGATGATTGCGTAGAGGTTTGTTTGCACACGGGATTTTCTGCTTGAGCGGAATACCCCGTGTATTCCCGAAAGAGGAAGATTCCGTGTGCAAACAAAGACCAAGCAAGGGCACGAGTGCATTCATGAATAGTCCGGACTAGACTCCGCGCATCCATTAGCCGCTAACCGTGAGGAGAGTCACCCAGTGAAAGCCATACTGTGTCAGGAACACGGCACCCCGGATACGCTTACATTTGAAGACATCGCAGAACCCCGACTGGAGTCAGGCCAGGTACGCATCGCCGTGAAAGCCTGCGGTGTTAACTTTCCGGATGTACTGATGGTTGCCGGCAAGTACCAGATGCAACCTCCACTGCCGTTTTCCCCGGGTGCCGAATTGGCGGGCGAAATTCTGCAGGTCGCAAGCGACGTCACAACGTTTCAGCCCGGGCAACGCGTACTGGCCTTGTCTGCCTGCGGCGGCATGGCGGAGCAAGTCTGCGTACCAGCGCAGACGGTCATGCCGATTGCCGATGAAATGCCCTATGAAACCGCGGCAGCCTTCCTCTTGACCTACGGCACTTCTTATTACGCTCTGCAACAACGCGCTCAATTGCAGGCGGATGAAACGCTGCTGGTGCTCGGTGCCGCAGGCGGTGTCGGCCTGGCTGCAGTGGATCTCGGGCATCGGCTGGGTGCAAACGTCATTGCCGCTGCAAGCAGCACTGAAAAACTGGATATTGCACGCGAATACGGCGCCTCCATGAGTATTAACTACAGCACCGACAGCCTGAAAGACCGGCTGCGTGAATTGACTGATGGCAAAGGCGCCGACGTCATTTACGACCCGGTTGGCGGCGATCTCTTCGACCAGTGTCTGCGCGCCGTCGCCTGGAATGGGCGCATACTTATTATAGGCTTCGCGAGCGGTACGATACCGAAGATCCCTGCCAACCTGCCGTTGCTCAAGGGCGCGTCGATTGTTGGCGTGTTCTGGGGTCGGTTCGTAGAGAAAGAAGCGGCCCTTCATCAGCAAAACACGCGGCAACTGTTCGCCTGGTACGCAGCGGGCGACATTCGTCCCAAAATTTCCCGCACATTCCCGCTCAAAGACGCTGCCGACGCCATCGCAATGCTCGCAGAACGCCGGGCAATCGGAAAAGTTGTGGTCACTATTTAGTGTATTATCATTTGTTTATCAAATTATCTTAATGTTTATTCTGATCTTCGCTCGGGCCTTTCGGGTCGTCGCCTGCAGATGCTCGCCAGCAACTTACTCATGAGCGTGTTTTAGTATCCCAAGCAACTGATTTTTCAATGGTTGACATCGATTCAAGCTTCAAACATGATCGGCCCATGCAGCAAGCAACACAAAATGCGGTGTTTTTCTCCCCGAAGATGACGGTGAAGCTTCTTACGGTGCTTCTTGGCGTGGTCCTTGTGAGGTGACATAGCGGGTAGTGCAGCATTAGCAACAAACCACACAAGCCCCGCATTCCAACTGGATCGTGGGGTTTTTTTTGGCACTTTGGACATTCTCAATCAGCGCGCGAAGCAAACGGCCAGCCGCCGTTCAAGAGGACACATCAAGCATGCAAATGTATACAGAAAAAGACGTCGACACTTCCATCCTGGCGGGCAAGCGCATCGCAATCCTTGGCTACGGAAGCCAGGGCCGCGCACATGCGCTGAATCTCAAGGACAGTGGTTTTGATGTCGTCGTGGGACTGCGCCCGGATGGCGCCAGCTGGCCGAAAGCCAAGGCGGACGGATTGGCTGTCAAAGAACCCGCGGAGGCCGTCAAAGAGGCCGCGATAACGGCCTTTCTCACGCCAGACATGGTGCAAGCGTCGCTGTACGAGACTGTGCAGCCAAATCTGGCGGAAGGATCGGCCATGCTCTTCGCCCACGGCTTCAACATCCATTACAATCGCATCAAGCCACGGGCGGATCTGGATGTCGTACTCATCGCACCCAAAGGCCCCGGCGGTCTCGTGCGTCGCCAGTATGAAGAAGGACATGGCGTTCCCTGCCTGGTTGCCGTTGAGAAAGATGCCTCCGGCAAGGCGCTGGCCCTGGCGCTGGCCTATGCACACGGAATCGGTGGTGCGCGTGCCGGCGTGATCGCCACCACCTTTGCCGAAGAGACTGAAACCGACCTGTTCGGTGAACAGGCCGTTCTTTGCGGCGGAGCCACCGAACTGGTCGTGGCGGGTTTCGAGACACTGGTGGAAGCAGGCTATCAGCCGGAAGTTGCCTATTACGAATGCATGCATGAATTGAAGTTAATCGTTGACCTGCTGCACGAAGGCGGGTTGAAAAAAATGCATCAATTCATCAGTGATACTGCAGCTTACGGCGACCTGGTCAGCGGACCGCGCATCATCGATGCGCACGTGCGTCAGAATATGAAAGACGTTCTCAGTGACATTCAGGACGGTACGTTTGCCAATAACTGGATCAAGGAAACGGAGAACGGCCAGAAGGAATATCGCCGCATGATGAACGAGGACCTTGCACACCCGATCGAGAAAGTCGGCGCCGCATTGCGCTCCCAGATGGACTGGCTCGATAATTAACAACCAAAGGTAGCTGCAACTCATGCCCGCACATATCGACGATCTGGATGAAACCGACTGGGGATCCGATGCCGGCTCCCCGCCGTCGCCAATCACGCTGGCCGATGTCAAGCGTGCGCACAAAGTGATCTTACCCATCCTGCCGCCGACGCCATTGACCAGCCACCCGCTGCTGTCGGAGCGTTTGGGTACCGAGACCTTCGTCAAACTGGAAAACGTGCAGAAGAGCGGCGCCTTCAAAATCCGTGGCGCGATCAACCTGCTCGCCGGCATGGACAAGAAAACGCGGCAACAGGGAATTGTGACCGCCACTCGGGGTAACTACGGCATGGCACTGGCGGAGGCCTGCGCCATGTACGACGCCAGTTGCACGGTATTCGTCCCGGAAGGCAACAGTCCGGACAAGAATGCCGCCGTGATCGCATTGGGCGGCAACATCGTGATCAAAGGGCACGATTTTGATGCGGCCTGGGATGCGTCCGTGCGGCACGCACGGCGCATTGGCGCGATTTCAATTCATCCGGCTAAACGGCCTGAACTGGTTGCGGGCCAGGGTACCGTCGCGCTTGAAATGCTGCAGCAGTGCGAGGGTAAACTGGACGTGTTATTCGTTCCGGTCGGCGGTGGCAGTCTCGCCGCGGGCGTGACCACGGTGATAAAAGCGTTATCGCCGCATACCCGGGTCATTGCGGTGCAGGCAGAGAATGCACCGGCATTTCATCATGCCTGGCACAGCAAAGAATATTCACCCATGATCGCCAATGAGACCATCGCCGACGGGCTTGCGACGCGCGTGCCGGTTCGCTACACGCTCAACATGATGCGCGATCTCGATGGTTTCGTCCTGGTCAGTGAGGAAGATATCTGCGCGGCTATCCGTTGTTACGCACAAACACTTCACCAGATGTCCGAGGGAGGCGGTTCCGCACCGCTGGCCGCCGCCCTGAACATGAAGGATGAACTGGCCGGGCAACGCGTCGGTCTCATCCTGACCGGCGGGAACATTGACCGGGCATCGCTGCAACGAGCGCTGCAGATCGACGCACCGGTACACACGCCACACGCGGTACCCAATTTTCCGCTGGCCAGCCTCGATTACGGCGACTGAAAGAGAACAACATGGGCAACACTCACATAAAAATATTCGATACCACATTGCGAGATGGCGAACAGGCGCCCGGATGCAGCATGACACTGCGCGAAAAAGTGCGCATTGCCAAAGCGCTGTGCGATCTCAATGTCGACATCATCGAGGCCGGATTTCCTGCGGCATCGCAGGGCGACTTCGATGCGGTGAAAGCCATTGCCGATGAGAATCGTGGCCCGATCATTTGCGGCTTGGCGCGATGCAATCCCGATGACATTCAAAAAGTCCATGCCGCAGTCAAAGGTGCCGACAAACATCGGATTCACGTATTCGTCGCCACCAGCGCCATTCATCGGGAATACAAGCTCAAGATGGCGAAAGAGGAAATCATCAAGAGTGCAGTCGGTGCCATCACGCTCGCACGCGAGCTTTGTGATGACGTCGAGTTTTCCCCTGAAGATGCATCCCGCACCGAACTCGCCTACCTGGCGGAGGTTGTTACTGCCGCGATTGAAGCCGGTGCGACGACGGTGAATATCCCGGATACCGTCGGCTACACCGTGCCGTCGGAATTCGACAACCTGTTCCGTTATTTGAAGAAAAATGTGCCGGGCATCGACGACATTACCTTGAGCGTGCATTGCCACAACGACCTGGGCATGGCGGTGGCCAACAGCCTGGCGGCAATAGTCGCCGGAGCGCGACAAATCGAATGTACGATCAACGGCATCGGTGAGCGTGCCGGCAATTGCTCGCTCGAAGAAGTCATCATGGCAATCAGGACACGTGCCGAATATTTTGAGCTGGAGACGGGCATCGACTCCACTCGACTGTATCCGACTGCCCGGCTGGTCGCCGGTGTTATCGGCATGCAGATTCCCCGCAACAAGGCAATCGTGGGTGAAAACGCCTTTGCCCATGAGGCTGGAATCCATCAGCACGGCATGCTGCAGCACCATTCGACCTACGAAATCATGCGGCCGCAAGACGTCGGGCTGAGCGAGACCCACCTGGTTCTTGGCAAGCACAGCGGGCGCCATGCTTTTCGCGAGCGCGTCAAAGAGCTGGGGTTCGACCTCGATGAATTCGAGACCAACCGCGCCTTCCTGGAGTTCAAGAGCCTCGCCGACAAGAAAAAGAACATGTACGACGGGGATATCGAAGCGATTATCATGAACGCGGGCAGCGCCTCCTCCGGACCGTGGCTTCTTAAATCCATGCAGGTTTCCTCCGGCACCGATCAACCCGCAACGGCAAGCATCACGCTGGTCGATGAACAAAATAATGAAATCTCGGAGACTGCCGAGGCCTCAGGACCGGTCGAGGCGGCGTTTCAGGCACTCGAAAGTGCCACCGGTGTGAATCTGACGCTGAAGAAGTTCGAGTTGCACAGTGCAACGATTGGCGACGATGCTCAGGGTGAAGTTACCGTGACGGTTGAATACAACAATCAGCCACATCGCGGTCATGCGGCATGCGTCGATATTGTGGAAGCCGGCAGCCGGGCTTACCTGGAGGTTATCAACCGCATCCTGAGACGCCGGCAACGCGGGATGGACAAAGTCGCCGTCGAGCCCGACGTAAATCGAGTACCCATTTGAATCACAAAACGCGGGTGCGAAGTCAGAGAACCCTTGATAGAGTATGCGTCCCAATATTTGCGCGGCCGAGCGCGGAGACAGAGCATGAGTTTTGACGGTGGAAAATTAATCTGGTTAAACGGCCGGATGGTGCCATGGAACGAAGCAACAATTCACATAATGGCGCACGCCCTTCACTACGGATCCTCGGTATTTGAGGGCATTCGCATGTACAAGACTCCGCTCGGCCCGAGGATTTTCCGCCTGACGGATCACATGAAAAGACTTTATGATTCCGCGAAGATTTACCGCATGCCCATTCCCTACGAGTTGCATGAGCTCATCAATGTTTGCAAGGAAGTGATTGTCGCCAATGACCTGACGGATGGTGCCTACCTCCGACCCATCGCTTTGCGCGGCTACGGCGAGATCGGACTTGCACCCAAACCGGATCACCCGGTGGACGTCGCGATCGCCGCCTGGCATTGGGGCGTCTACCTCGGCGACGAAGCACTGCAACAAGGAGTCGATGTCTGCATATCCAGCTGGCAGCGCGCCGCACCGAACACCCTGCCCTCGCTCGCGAAAGCGGGTGGCAATTATCTTTCCAGCCAATTGATCAGCACTGAAGCGAAACGGCTTGGATTTGCGGAGGGCATTGCTTTGTCCACCGACGGCACGGTCAGTGAGGGCGCCGGCGAAAATCTTTTCGTCATTCGTGACGGTGAGATCATGACGCCGTCCGCAAACGCATCGATCCTGCCCGGCCTCACCCGCGATTCGATCATCAAACTGGCAAAACGGCTTGGCATGCCCGTAAAGGAATGTTCAATTCCGCGCGAAGCACTTTACCTGGCCGATGAATTATTTTTTACTGGCACCGCCGCGGAAATCACACCGATTCGATCAGTCGACCGAATACAGATCGGCAGTGGCAAACGTGGCCCCATTACGGAGAGACTGCAGCGCGCGTTTTTTGGCCTGTTCAATGGCGAGACTGACGACAACGATGGCTGGCTGGAAGATCTGCAGCCAGTGGCCAAATCCTGAAACGAGCATGCACTCATAACGCGAATGAGCACAACACAGCCAAAGACCTTGTATGAAAAAGTCTGGTCAGAGCATCTGGTCGTCAACGAGACGGACGATGCGCCCGCCATTCTGTACATCGACCTGCACCTGATTCACGAAGTGACGACGCCGCAGGCGTTCTCATTACTCAGTGAACGCGGGCTGCCGGTGCGACGCCCGGATCTCACGTTGGCGACGATGGATCATTCCACGCCGACGACTCCGGTACGAACATTGAAAGACCTGCAAATCGCCGGTAAGGGCGCAGCGGCACAAGTTCTGAAGATGCAGGAAAACTGTCGACAGTTCGGCATCGATTTGCTGGACTTCGACAACGAACAACGTGGCATCGTGCACATCATCGGTCCGGAACTCGGCGCGACCCAACCGGGCAAGACCATTGTTTGCGGCGACAGCCACACCAGCACGCACGGTGCTTTTGGCGCGCTCGCCTTTGGCATCGGCACGACCGAGGTTGCCCATGTCCTCGCGACGCAGTGCCTGTTGCAACGCAGCGCCAGAACGCTGCTCATCGAATTTTCGGGTGAACTGCAGACAGGCGTTACAGCAAAAGACGTCATTCTTGCCACCATTGGTCAGATCGGCGTTGACGGCGGCATCGGGCACGTCATCGAATATCGCGGCACAGCCATTTCGGCCATGGACATGGAAGCACGCATGACAATCTGCAATATGTCCATTGAAGCCGGTGCGCGGGCCGGCCTGATCGCGCCAGATGACACGACGTTCGAATACCTGCACGGTCGACCCTGGTCACCGCAAGACACGGCATGGGATGAAGCCGTGACACGATGGCGTCAACTGCCCACCGATGAGGGTGCGCATTTCGACAAGAGCGTCACAGTGGATGCAAAAGCACTCGAACCCATGGTGACCTTCGGCACCAACCCTGGCATGGTCGTGGCGATCAACGATCCGGTGCCAGAAGACGGCGATGCCGCATTCAGGAAAGCGATCGAATACATGCAAATTACGCCCGGCAAGCCGCTTTCCGAGTCACGCGTTGATGTCGTGTTTATTGGCAGTTGTACCAATTCGAGAATCTCCGATTTGCAGCAAGCCGCCCGCATTTTTGCAGGACGAAAAGTCGCCCCGGGCGTCAGGGCACTGGTCGTGCCAGGGTCGCAGCAAATCAAACGTGAAGCGGAAGCATTGGGTCTCGACAAGATCTTCGCAGAAGCCGGAGTCGAGTGGCGTGAGTCGGGGTGTTCCATGTGTATTGGCATGAATGGCGACACAGTCCCCTCCGGAAAACTCAGCGTCAGCACCAGCAACCGCAATTTCGAAGGCCGGCAAGGCAAGGGGGCGCGGACCATACTCGCCAGCCCGCTAACCGCTGCGGCTTCCGCGATTGAAGGCCGGGTCGCTGATCCGCGTCGCTACCTGTGAATTGTCAATGAAGCCGATTACTAAAATCC
>SMVB01204888.1_pt1 | contig 17425 bp, 14 predicted proteins | sample 2456461 | NCBI WGS metagenome assembly SMVB01 (sample SAMN11095934, study PRJNA526329) | marine sediment metagenome | biome: Marine sediment; feature: Surficial sediment; material: Deep marine sediment; isolation source: Hadal surficial sediment | place: Pacific Ocean | collected 2014-05 | depth...
CGAGGATTGACGAGGGTTGCCAGTAGACCGAGAGCGAGGGCGGCCAGCCAGCGTCGGGCCAGCGCGCTGTCGCCGGCGGGACGCTCGGCCGGATTCAATAACCAATTTGCGAGCAGCATGCGCAGGCCGACACCCAACAGCGCCGCAACCAGCAGGGCCGGGCCGATGGCAAACAGCGAGTAGACGTTGGCCCACAGCAGCAGCAGCAGCGTCGAGCCAGCGACCGCGTGCCACGTGGGTTTCGTGCCGCGCTCGAGCAGCAGCACGTAGAGGCCGAGCATGGCCAAGAGACTCACCAGCTCCGGTCTCAGCTGGAAGAGTCGGTACCAGGAGAGGACCACCAGGGCTGTGGTCGCGAGCGCCGCCCAGGCAGGGTCGGGCAGGGCACGGCGGAAGATTCGGAAGCACCAGGCCAGGATTCCAACCACAGCCAGGACGTGCAGGAACCGCAGGCCGTGGAAGCCCAGCTGGCCGAGGGCGCCGTGAAGAGCGACCTGGAAGAGCCACTCGTGGGGAATCGTCGGCCGATCCCGAGTGGTGTGAAGCAGCGGATCTGCCTCGACCCACGGGCCCCGTTCGGCATAGACCTCGCCCAGGGCGAGATGCCACCAGACGTCGTCGGTCGCCAGCGGGCGTCCGACCAGATAGACGAGCACCCCCACTGCAAGCAGGAGCCCCGCGACTGCCAGGAGGCCCGGCCACGCCTGGCGACCCGGCCCCACCCCCGAAACCGCCATCTCCCGCTTCCCCGCTGGCTCGCTCCGAAGGTACACGCGATCACCCGGATTCCCGCTTTTCCTGGCTCGTGCGAGGCATTATATATCTTTTGTAGATGCCTCCGTCGTCGGCCCACCAGACCGCCTGTGCAGCTCCGCTTCAGCGTCGTGCGCGTATGCGCTATGCCGTGCTGGGCATGCGCAGCGTGGGCCTCGCGCTACGGGCGACGCGATGAAGCAGCACGACGCGGCTCCTGCAGCGGCTGGATTCACCCCGGGACGAAAGTCGCGTCGACGCCCAGGCGTGCTGAAGTTCCCTCTCTGCCTTGATTGGAGACTCCATGGTCGTTCAGAACTACGAAGAGGTCGATGTCTACCCGATCGCGCCGGACCTGCAGGAAGAGATCCTCAAGACCCAGAACGAATGCTCGTTCGTCTGGGGGACCCAGGACCATTGGCCGATCGGCGTGATCATGAGCTACGTCTGGCTCGACGGAAAATTCTGGTTGACCGCATCCAGCCAGCGTCCTCGGATCCGCGCCATCCGGCGCGATCCGCGCGTGTCGCTCATCATCTCCAGCGTCGGCACGAAGTTCGGTCCGGCCAAGTCGATCACCGTGAAGGGGCGAGTGCGCCTTCTCGACGACAGCGCCACCAAGGACCGGATCCTGCCGCTCCTGTCAGCCGCGATCCTGCCGGGCGCCGATGAGCTCCAGAAGAAGTTCACGGCCATGATGGATTCCGAGCGCAGGTTGGTTCTCGAGGTAACACCCGAGAAGTGGATCACGTTCGACGCCGCCGGAATGATGCAGGCGTCCATCATGGGGGCGGACTGAGCATGCAGGAGCTCAGCGGCAAGGGCGCTTTCGTCACCGGTGCCGCCAGCGGGATCGGATTGGGGATGGCGCGCCGGTTGGTTGCCGAGGGAATGCGGGTCGCTCTGGTCGACGTCGAAGAAGAGCCGCTCGAGAACGCCGTGAAGGAACTCGAGGGCGCCGGGGGGAAGGTGGTCGGCATCGTCTGCGACGTGTCGAAATTCGAATCGGTCGAACAGGCCGCGGCCCGGGCCGCGTCGGAGCTGGGCAGGCTGCACGTCGTGTGCAACAACGGCGGTGTTGCCCCCTTCGGCCCGATCGCGGATTCGACCCCCGACGAGTGGCGTTGGGTCGTCGACGTCAACCTGATGGGGGTGGTGCATGGCGTCCTGGCACTTCTCCCGCATTTGAAGGAACACGGCGAAGGCGGGCACATCGTCAACACCGCCTCGGTCCTCGGCTTGCTTCCGCTCTCGCTAGCGGGGTCTTATGCGGCGACGAAGTATGCGGTCGTCGCCCTGTCGGAGGTTCTGCGGTCCGAGCTGGCGCCGCTTGGGATCGGTGTGTCCGTGCTCTGCCCGTTCTTCATCAAGACGCGACTCCACGAGTCGTTTCGCAATCGGCCGGCTGGCCAGACCGTTTCCGACGAAGTTCCGGACCTGATCAAGGCGGCGATCGCGGGGGGCATGGATCCGGATGAACTCGCCGACAAGGTCGTCGAAGGGATTCGCACCGATGCGGCCTACATCATCCCCCAGGACGACACGAGGCCCCTGTTCGACCTTCGTGGTCGCAAACATCCAGAAGGTGTACGGCGCATAGGAAGCGCGCCACGAGAAAGGGACGGTTCATGCTCGAACTGACATCGCACAAGGAACGCGAGATCGATGCCCCGGCGGACCGGGTCTGGTCGCTGATCGCCGATTTTGGTGCCATTGGAGACTGGTGGCCACCCGGCCTGATCACGAAGGTCGAGAACGTGGGGGAGGGGGTCGGCATGGTGCGCCACATCCATACGGTGATCGGAATCGTGCTCCAGGAGAAGCTCGAGTCGATCGACGACGAAAAGCGCTGTCTCGAGCTGACCATCGTCGGCGACCTGCCGGCCGGCATGAGCGACTACCAGGCAAGGGGCAAGCTGCACGAGCTGGGCCCGGATCGTTGCCGCATCGAGTGGACGGGGACGTACCAGGTGCCGGGACCCGAGGCCGAGAAGGCGGCACGTGGCTTCATCGAAGGGGCCTATGAGGCCATGTTCCAGGGGCTCGCAGACGCGTCGGAGCAGCCAGCCCGCTGAGCCGGCAAATGGGGATCGGCCGCGCGGTTCTGGTTGCGGTGTTCAGGCTCCGTGGTCTGCGCTGGTGTCGAGGCAATCTCCCGGACTCGCGTTCACTCGTTGGCCAGCCAGCGCAGCGGAACGCCATTGCGGATCACGAAGACCTCCGGGCCGCCGCTGTACAGGGGCAGCCGGTGCGCCAGCCACTTGTAGGGCGCGCTCGATTCGAACCACACGGACAGCTTCGGAACGAAGCTGCGGGCGATCAGCGATGCAAAGCCGAAGTCGGGCCCGTAGCGCACTTCGACGATCTCTCCGGCGCCGTGCCGGCGAGACGCCGGGGCCAGGTTCGCCACGAAGTCGACGAGCTTCGCACCACCGCCACAGAAGAAGAGCTGGAAGTCGATCTCTTGCAGCTCGCCACGCACCAAGGGTAGCAGCAGCAGGTTCAGGGTTGAATTGGCGACCCGGTCGCCTTCGGGGAGGGAAACTTCGCGGACCTCACCCTGCGGAGACGTGCAGGTCGCCAGGGATGCTTTGTGGTCGACCGTGAGAACCCCCAGTGGCGTTCCGTCCGTGTCGAACGAGCGCGACTCCTGGTGGACGGGAGCCAGCATGCCGTCGCCGACGGGTTCGAGCCGGGCGCGCACCAGCGTGCGCGCACCTCGAGTGAAGCCTTCGTCCAGCGACATGATGACGCTGCCGTCTTCGTTCTTTTCGATAAAGATGCCGGCGTGTCCCACCTGGGTGCGATCCATGTCGTAGGTTGCAGCCGGAATCTTCCCGTAGCTTACGGGTGCCTCGATCCGTAGGGCCGATCTGGCGGCGGCGGGCAGGGGAATCGACAGCCCGGCGACCCATAAGAGCGCTGCCGGAACGAAACTCCAACGGCTGTGCGGCATCGTCGCGGCACTCTAGCAGACGTTGACTGCCCGATGGCAGAGTGGCTTCTGCCAGCGAGGCGGGGGGGGCCCGAGGCCTCAATTCATCATGCGAATCCTGCGGGCGGGTGGTTCCGAGCCGGAAATCCAGCGGTCTGCGGGATCCCGTCGCTGCGTTGACGCGGAAATCAAGAATCTGATAGCGTGTCAAACCAGCCAGAATCCCGCTCCCGTATCGAGGATCCAGCATGAACTTCGGCTTCAGCGAGGAGCAGGAGTTGCTCCGCAAGACCGCTCGCGATTTTCTGACCGAACACGCCCCCATGCAACGCGTCCGCGAGGTGATGGAGGGCGACCTGACCTGCGACGCCGAGCTGTGGTCGGCCATGGCCGAGCTCGGCTGGATGGGTCTGGCCTTGCCAGAGGAGTACGGCGGGGCCGATCTCGGCATGGTGGAGCTGTGTGTGGTGCTCGAGGAGCTGGGAAGGACGCTGGCGGCGGTGCCATTCCTTCCGACCGTGATCGCGGCCAGCGCAATCCTGGCAGCGGGCGATGCAGCGCAACGCTCCGAGTGGCTGTCGAAGCTCGCTTCGGGCGAGCTGCGCGCAACTTTCGCGATCACCGAAGAGGCCGGCAGCGATGCGCCTGCTGCCATCGGTCTCGCAGCGAAGCGCAGCGACGCAGGTTGGTCGCTCACCGGATGCAAGCTCTTCGTTCCTGACCTGGCCGATGCCGATGTGGTGCTCGTCGTCGCACGTACGGGGAGAGAGGGTGAAAGCGGACTCGGGCTGTTCGTGGTTTCGACGGGAACCGCCGGCCTCCGCGTCGAGCCCATGAAATCGATGGATCTGCTGAGACCGCTCTACGAGATTTCGTTCAACGGGGTCGAGCTTCCCGGCTCGAGCTTGCTGGGCGGCGCGGAAGACGCCTGGCCCTGCATCGAGAGGATTCTCGACCGGGCCCGCGTGATGATCTGTGCCGAGATGCTGGGCGGTGCCGAGCGGTGCCTCGAGGACTCGGTGGCCTACGCCAAGGAACGAGTCCAGTTCGGCAAGCCGATCGGCGTGAATCAAGCCATCAAACACAAGTGCGCCGACATGTTGTTCGGGGTCGAGTCGTCCAGATCGATAACGTACTACGCCGCGTGGGCCGCCAACGAAGACAACGACGAGGCGCCCATGACGGCGTCCATGGCCAAGGCGTTCGTGAGCGACGCATACCGTGCGGTGGCCGCCGAGAACATCCAGATCCACGGTGGCGTCGGCTTCACCTGGGAATACGATTGTCACCTCTTCTTCAAGCGGGCCAAGGGCAGCGAGGTCTGGCTCGGAGACGGGAGCCAGCATCGGGAGCGGGTCGCACGCTTGCTCGAGATCTGAACCGCCCTCTCGAACCTGCACTGCCAACCGGAGTGGCCGAGGTACAATGCTGCGCGTGACTTCCTCCGCGCCGCCGTGGAGCATGCGCGTCATCGACGGCGCCTGCTGGGTGTTTGCCGTTTGGACCGTGACCTGCCATGCGGTGGTCGCGCTGGGCGGTTCGTTGCGATCACTGTTGCTGGCCTTCGCCGCGTCTAGTGCTGCGATGCTGGTCGCCTGGGTGTTCGGCCGCCGCGCGTTTCCCCGGGCCGCCGCGGAGCCGACTTGGCCCAGCGCCCCCCCCGTGTCCAATCCCCGCTTGCGGGTCCCGGTCCAGGGGGCCGTGGTGGTCGTGGCGGTGTTGGGGGCGGCCTGGCTCCGGCATCGGCCCGTCGAGCTCTGGTGGCTCGGCCTGCTTCTGCTCGGCGTTGCCGCGTTGGTTCTCGTCCTGCGCGAAGAGCCTCGCAGCGCGCCGCCACTGCGGGGACGTTCTGCCGAGTTCGCGCTCTGGACCCTCGCCGCGATCTGCGTGGTCGTCGTATTGGTGAGCCACCGGATCGACATGGACGATTCGTTCTACGTGAACCTGGCGGTAGCCGCCGCTGACGCGCCCGCTGACCGGCTGTTGGCGGAAGACACGCTTCACGGGGTCGCCGGCCTGCCACTCCACCTGCCGGTCTATCGCCTGCACAGCTACGAGCTCTGGAACGCTGCACTTTCCTACCTGACCGGCATTCCAGCCCTCGCCGTGTTTCATTTCGTTTTGGCCTCACTGGCTGCCTGCCTGCTTCCGCTGGCCTTTGCGCGCCTGACCCGCTGGCTCACACCCTGCTGCTGGCCGTGGACGGTCGCCGCCCTGATCTTCGTATTGCTCGCCATCGGCGAGACCCACCGCTGGTACGGGAATTTCGCTCTGGTCCGGTTGTGGCAAGGCAAGGCGATCTTCCTGTTCGTCTTCCTGCCCCTGATCTATGCGTATGCCATCGAGTTCGTCGGGCGCCCGAGCTGGCGCGGCTGGCTGTTGCTGGCCGCGGCCCAGATCTGTGCCGTGGGTTGTAGCTCGACGGCGCTCTGGGTCGCGCCGGCTTCGGCCCTTGCCGGAGCTGCTGTCGCACTGCGTCCGACGAAACGGGGCGTGCTGCGCCTGGGCCTGGCCGCGCTGGCTTCGGTGTACGTGCTGGGCATCGGCCTCGGCATGCGCGTGACGCTCGAAGAGGGCGCCCAGGCCAAGGCCGAGCTGCGCACCTCGGCCGAGCGATCGAGCCGGGAACGGATGCTGGAACTCCGGCACCGGCCCGGCGTTCAGCTCGCCAAGGCCCTGGAAGAAGTCACCGGCGGGGACGCGCTCCGAGTGACCACCCTGGCGGTCGTGTTCGGCGCTTGGGCTTGCTGGGGAACCGGGCTCGCGCGGCGTTTCGCCGTGATCGTCCCGTTGGCAGTCTGGCTGATCGTGCTGAACCCGTACGCCACCCGATGGCTGACGGAAAACCTCACCGGGCCGACCTATTGGCGCAACCTGTGGGCGCTTCCGGTTCCCTTGTTGCTGGCCCTGGTGCTGGTGGCGCCCCTGGGTTGGGCCCATGCCGTGCGGGGCTCGGCGGGGGGTGAAACCCGTCTCGGTCGGGCCGCCCCCTGGATCGGAGCTGCGCTGGGGCTGCTGCTCGCCGTAGCGCTCGCGATTGGGGTTCCCAGCTACTCGGTGCTCAGCCCGAGAAACAACGTCGAATTGCATCTGCCGTCGCTCAAGGTCGAGCCCTTCGAATACCGCTGGGCGAAGCTGCTCACCAACAGTGTCCCGCCCGGGTCGGTGGTCGTTGCACCGCTCAGCATCACGACCTGGCTCGCCACGTTCCACGATCGCGTGCAGCCGTTGGTCGTCCGCCCCATGTATCTCGATCGGCATCGGTCCCAGCTCGGCACCGATACCGCAATCCATCGCATGCTCATGACCAATTTTGTCGCGGGCGAGTCCAAGCGGCCCGATGCCGCGGCCTGGTTCGCCGATGGCCTGCGCGTGTTCGACGTGCGGGCTGTGTGCCTCAAGCTGTCGAAGGCAACGCCGCAGGCGAGAGTGATCCTTCAGCGGTCGGGCTTCCGGCCGTATCAACATTCCAAAGAATACGAGATCTGGGTCCGGCGCTGATCTCTTGGGCGGCGGTATACTCGCCCCATGGCTAGTCCGGCAGCTCGCGCCGATGGCATCGTTCCCGAGCGAAACCCGTCGCTTCGACTCCTCGTTGCACTGCCTGCCCTCAATGAGGCGCGCACGGTCGGGGACGTGGTGCGCCGGGTGCCGCGCGATCTGGCGGGGGTCAGCTCGGTCGAAGTGCTGGTGGTGGACGACGGTAGCAGTGACGCCACGGCGGCCCTGGCCGAGGAGGCAGGGGCGCGCGTGATCCGCCACACAGCGTCGCGCGGTGTGGGTGCGGCCTTCCACACCGCGCTGTCCTACGGGATCGACGCTGGCGTCGATCTGATCGTCAGCATCGACGCCGACGGCCAGTTCGACCCCGCGGACATTCCTGCCTTGATCGAGCCGGTATTGTCGGGCAATGCAGATTTCTCGACGGCCTCGCGCTTCATCGACCCGTCGCTGGCGCCCGACATGCCCTGGATCAAGCGTTGGGGCAACCGGGTCATGAGCCGCCTGATCTCGCGACTGGCGGGGCAGACGTTCTACGACGTTTCCTGTGGCATGCGCTGCTACAGCCGGGAGACGGCGCTCCAGCTGCACCTGCTGGCCCGCTTCACCTACACGCAGGAGGTCGTGCTGAACCTGGCCTTCAAGCAGCTACGCATCGTGGAGGTTCCGATCCGGGTCCGGGGAGAGCGTGAGTTTGGCAAGAGCCGGGTGGCGGGCAATATCTGGCGCTACGGCCTGCGGACTGCCCAGATCATCTTCCGCTCCTACCGCGACTACCACCCGCTGCGCTTCTTCGGGGGCATCGCTCTCGCCTTGCTGCTTCCCGCCGTCGGGCTCGCCGGCTTTTTGCTGGTCCACTACCTGTCGAGCGGTCACTTCTCGCCGCATAAGTGGGCGGGCTTCGTTTCCCTCGGGCTGGCCGGGCTCGCGGTCCTGATGCTCCACATGGGCGTCATCGGCGACATGCAGAGCCGCCACCGGGCCTACCTGGAAGAGATTCTCTACCGACAGCGGAGCCAGTCGCGCCCGAACCGCGCGCCGTAGTCGCCGGCCCAGGTCATGCGTGTTCTCATCAGCACGAGCACCTTCCCTCTGCATCTGGAAGACGGTCTGCCGCGCTTCGTCTATGACCTGGCCCAGGCCCTGGCCCGCCACGTGGAAGTCACGGCGCTGGTGCCCCACGCGCCGGGGATTCCCGACCGCGATCAGTGGGGAGACGTCGCGATCGAACGCTTCCGCTACTTCTGGCCAGTAGGCGCGCAACGCTTGGCCTACGGAAACGGCATTGCCGGCAACATGGAGGCTTCCTGGCTGGCGCGTCTGCAACCGCCCGGCTTCGTGCTGGCCCAGATGCGCGCCATCCGGCGGCTGGTGCGCGTGCGGCGAATCGACATCGTCAACTCCCACTGGATCGTGCCGCAGGGCCTCTCGGCGGCGCTGGTTCGTGGGCGGCCCGCCCGCTTCCGCCACGTGGTGACGCTACACGGAGGCGATGCCTATCTGCTGAAGAGGCTGCCGATGTCAAGGTGGCTGGCCCGGATGATCGTCGAACGCAGCGACGCAGTGGTCGCGGTCTCGAGCAACGTGCGCGAGCAGCTCGATAACGCACTGGGTCAGGCGTCGGGTGCGCTGCTGCAACCGGTGGGCGTCGACGTCGCCCGGCTGCGCGCGCAGTCCGGGCAGTCCGGTGAACGGGCAGCGTTTCCGGAAGGCTACCTGCTCTTCCTCGGGCGCCTGCGCGAGATCAAGGGTGTCGACCAGCTATTGCGCGCACTTCCCATCGTGCGTGAGCGCCATCCGGGTCTGGGACTGGTGGTTGTCGGCGGCGGTGAGGTCGAGGCGGAGCTACGGGCGCAAGCCGTCCGCTGCTCCGTCGGGGACGCCGTCCGGTTCCTGGGTCGTCAGCCCCACGCTGCTGCGATCTCCTGGCTGAGGGGAGCCCGCGCGCTGGTGGTGCCATCGGTGACTCGGGATGACGGCCGCGCAGAAGGCATGCCGAGTGTGGTGTTGGAGGCGATGGCGGCCGGGGTCCGGTTGGTGGCTACCACCACGGGCGGAATCCCCGATGTGGTTCGTGACAGAGAGAACGGCTGGTTGTGTCGGGATCGCGATCCGGAGGACCTTGCTGCGGCGATTCTCCGGGCACTCGACGCGCCCGATGAGCCGATGTCGACCGAGGCGTATCGCACAGCGGAAGCGCACGATTGGTCGAAGGTGGCTGAGCGTTATCTCGAGATCTTCCGCTCGGTCAGCCGCGGCTGACGCGGTCGAGTACCTCCTCGAGATGTCGACAGACGGCGACTGCATCGAACTGCTCGCGCACCCGTTCGCGGCCGGCGGAAGCCAGTGCCCGTCTCTGCTCGGAGTCGTCCAGCAACTCCGCCACCGCTGCAGCCAAAGCGTCGACGTCGCCGGTGGGAACCAAGCGCCCGGTTCTTCCACCATCGGTGATCTCGCGGGGTCCCGTCGGGCAATCCGTTGCGACGGCAGCGACGCCCAGTCCCTGGGCCTCGATCAGGGCGTTGGGCGCCCCCTCAGTGTCGCTGCACAGCACGAAGACGTCGGCCGAAGCCATCCAGGCGTGGGGGTTGGCGACGAAGCCGGGCAGACGCAGTCGGTCTTCCAGGCCGAGTTCACGTCCGAGTTTTTCGAGTCGGGCGCGCTCGCGTCCCTCGCCGCAGATCACGACCTCGACGTCGTGCTGGTCGGCTACCCGCGCCGTCGCCCGAAGCAACAGGTCGAAACGCTTCTCGGGCGAAAGACGCCCGACGGCAACGATGCGCCGCCGGCCGGGCCGTGCGAGCGTTGCGTCCTGCCGGGATTGACGCTCGAGAAAGTCGAAGTCGACGGCGTTGGCGATGAAGACCGGGGGCGCTGCGTCGGGGTAGGCGCTTTCGAAGAGGCGACCCAGCTCGTTGGAATTGGCAACGATGGCGTCGGCCATCTGGTAGAGCCTGCGCATCCAAACGCGCAACACGCCGCGTTCGACGCTGTCCGGATCCGACGAGATCCGGGCAACCCATCGGGGCCGGTGGCGCGCCAGGACCAACGCGTTTCCGGTCATGAAGCTCGGGTGGGAGAACGCGCTGAAGACGATGTCGGGCCTTGCCCGGTCGATCAGGGAGGCGAGGCGTGTCACGGCGATGGGGATCTGCCAGGGCCGGGTTCTCTCGATGATGTGGACGGCGACGTCGTCGGCCAGACGGTAGGTCCGCTCGTCCCGAAAGAGACACAGCGACGGCTCGAAGCGCGCGCGATCGAGTCCGCTGGCGACCACGCTCACAAAGCGCTCGGCGCCACCACTGCTGAGGCTGGTGCAGACGAAGAGGACGGTCGTGGGCGAAGCGTCTCTACTCAATGTATCCGAGGGCCCGGAGCTTCAGTTTCTGCTCCTCATCGATGGGAAGATCGTTGCGGGGCACGGGTTCCTTGGCGTAGAAGCCGGCGCGCACACGCTCAGCATGGCCAGCATCGCAACGGCGGCGAGAGCTCTCGCCGGGCGTCCGACGCACGTGCCTTGGCGTCCGACGCACGTGCCTTGGCGTCCGACGCACGTGCCTTGGCGTCCGACGCACGTGCCCACCGGCATCTCGAATCGGAAGCTGGTCGCGCTCAAACGAACCCCTCTGTGTGCTGGCGTATGAGTTCGTGCAAAGAGGCGCAGGCCGAACGATACTAGATTAGCAGGTTCGGAGGATCAGCAGCGAGATGGCCACTCTCGAGGGCAAATCGGCCGCGGATACCGTGATCATCGTGCCGTGTTTCAATGAACGCGAGCGTCTTCCCGTGGACCGCATCGAGACGTTTCTGCGAGAAGGCCCGCCGGTCTCGTTCCTGATGGTCGATGACGGCAGCACTGACGCGACCCTCGAGCTGTTGCGAAAGCTCGAAGGAAGCTGGCCCGGCAGGGTGAGTGTGCTCGCCCTGCCGAAAAACATCGGCAAGGCCGAGGCCGTTCGCGCAGGCATGACCGAGGCGTTCGAACGCAAACCGTCCTTCGTCGGCTATTGGGATGCGGATCTGGCCACGCCGCTCGCTGCGGTTCTCGATTTTCGCTCGATCCTGCTGCGCAATCCGGAATTCCTGATCGTCATGGGTGCGCGCGTCGTGCTCCTCGGCCGTGACATCGATCGCAAGCCACTGCGGCACTACCTCGGCCGGATGGCCGCCACGCTGACCTCGCTCGTCCTGGGGCTGCGCGTCTACGACACCCAGTGTGGGGCGAAGCTCTTCCGGGTGACGCCGATGGTGCAGGAGCTGTTTCGTGAGGCCTTCCTCTCGCGTTGGATCTTTGATATCGAGATCCTTGCGCGACTGATATCCAAGGGCACGGCTGGCGACATCGACGCCGCAACGACGGTCTACGAGATGCCGCTCACGCACTGGCGGGATGTGGCGGGCTCGAAGGTCAGCTTCGGAGACTATTGGCGCGCTGCGAAGGATCTCGTCCGTGTGTACTGGCGCCACCTGCGCTGATCAGTCGGTGCGCCGCGCGACCGCCAGCACGCTGAGGCCGAAGGGGAGATTGAACCACTCGATCAGTCGCCCGTCGAACGCCGAGACGTGGGTGAGTAGGGTGTTCAGGAAGGTCGGTACCGCCGGATAGTCGCTCTGCCGCTCCGCCGATCGCCCGGGCAGGATGCGATCGGCGAGCCGGATCACGGCTGCGACCGGCAGAATCGCCGCCATCACGTACGAACACACCTCGACCTTCAGGCCACCGGCTTCGAGGGCCTGTATCAGCCGTCCACGCACGTAGCGACGTTTGTGGCCGAGTGCGATGTCGTGGCTGCTCCACAGGAACTCGTAGGCCGGCACGGTGGCGATCAGGACGCCATCGGGCGCCAGTGTGTTTCGAATCGATCGGATAGCGGCCACGTCGTCGTCGAGATGTTCGAATACGTCGAGGGCCACGACCACGTCGAAGCTCTCGTTCCGGAGCGGGAGATGGACGGCGTTCGAGCGGGTGACTGTGAGGTTTCGCTGGCGAGCCCGGCGCAGGGCTGCTTCACCGATGTCGAGACCGATCACCGGGCCGAAGCAGAGCAGGCTGGCGGTGGTGGCCCCCGTGCCGCAGCCGACGTCGAGGATCCGGGGTGAGGCAGGGGCGTGGCGCCGGATCAGGCGGTGGACGATGGCCTTCCTGGCGAGGTGCCACCAGTACCACTCTTCGTGCTCGGCCATCCGTTGGTGTTCGTGCGCATCCATGCGGACCCATGGTAACGGCTGAATCCTCGGGCATGGTGAGCGATCTGTACGGGTATACTTGCCACGATGCGCGCGCGACCGGCGTGGATGGGGGAGGGCGTCTTTGCCGCGGGGGTGGCCGCAGTGGCGGCGCTGGCCCAGCTCGCGACGTTCGATCGCAGCGCCGTGCCGGTGGACGAAGGCCAGCTGCTGGCGATCGCGGCCCGTCTCCTCGATGGCGAAGTGCTGTATCGCGACATCTACACCGGCATTTTTCCTGGCGCGTATTGGGCGACCGCCGCGCTGATCGGCCTGTTTGGAGAGGACGTCGTCGTGACCCGCTGGGCCCAGCTCGTGGTGAACGCGGCGACGGCGGGGTGTCTCTACTGGCTGGGTCGGCGGGTGATGGATTTCGGCTGGGCACTGCTCGCCCCGGTTTTGTACGTCGCGCTGGTTCCCTTCGGTTTTCCCGGTCTCACCATGCTGAACTACTCGTCCCTGTCGCTCGGATTCGCCCTGGTCGCCCTGGTCTGCCTGCTCCGCCACCTGGAGACGGATCGTCTGCTCGAGGCCGCGTTCTGCGGGGTCCTTCTCGGGGTCTGCGGCGTGGTGAAACAGAATTACGGGGGCCTCGCCGTGCTCGCTGTCTTGATCGGGCTCGTCTGGGCGCGCTGGGGCGACCTTCAGAGTCGTCGCACGCTGTGGTCCGGGGGGTTGGCTCTGATCGCAGGCGGTGCCGCCGTCGGACTCCTGATGATCGGCGGGTTGCTGATCAGCGGGGCGTTCAGCGACTTCGTCCACCAGACTCTTCTCGTGATCGGCGACTCGCAGCTCGATGCCTTCAACGATCCGATTCCCCCGATATTCGGCGCGCACCCGGAGAACGACTCACGCTTCGTCTTCGTCTACACGCCGTCGGCCTTCTTCAACTACCTGGTCCGGGGCGATACCTTTTTCGGGTGGGCACTCTCGCCCGCTCTGCGGAGCGCCTCGATCCGCATCGTCTACGGCGGAACCCTGGTGTTGCTGGGGGTGGCCGTCGTGCTTCTCCGGTTCGCCGGCCGGGACGAGGACCGGTTGCGCGGTCGGAGTACGCGGGCTCTGTGCGTCTTCGCGATCGTGTTCTTCTTCGGGATCTTCCCGTCGGCAATCTGGTCGCACCTGGCCTTCGTGCTTCCTCCAATCCTGCTGGTCCCCGGCTTGCTGGCCGACCGGGTAGCAGCACGCCTCGGATCGAGTCGCGGCTTCTTGAGTCGAGTTTGGGTGCGGGTCTGGCAGGCAGCTCACGTGGTCGTGGCCCTGCTTGCCTTGCTGGTCCTGGTGCGCGTCTCACTCGATCTGCGCCGTTGGTACGGCGAGCCGCTCGACATTCCACGCGGCTCGCTCTACGTGGACGAAGGCCAGAAGGCGCTGCTTGGCGGTGCCACCCGCTTCCTCTCCCGTTGCGCGCAGCCCGATGAGCCGGTGTTCGTCGCGCCCGACATGCCGCTGCTCTACTTCCTGGCCGACCGCCGCAACCCGACGCCCTTCGACCTGTTGATCCCAGGGGACGTCAAGGGGGACGTAATCGTTCAGCGCCTCGAAGACTCACGGACGCGTTGCGTCGTCTACAATCCGAAGATGTATCTGCAGTTCGCGCCCTTCGATGAGCTCTTTCCAGAGGTCGCGCGACTCTTCGACGAATCCTATCGCCGAGCCACGGTGATCCGGGGACAGGGAACGGAGTGGTACGGCCTGGAGCGTCAGCGGAAGCCCCGATCTTGAAGCAGCGGCTCCGCAATTTCGGCTGGCTCGATGGGGTTCTCGTCGTCGCCTCGGTCGTGATCGGCTTCACGCTCTGCCGACGCGGCATCATCCTCTCGGATGAAGGCTACCTGCTGCTCCAATCCCTCGAAGTGGCTCATGGCAAGGTGCTCTATCGGGATCTCGACGCCTTCGTGACGCCGGGTGTGTGGTTCCTGCTGGGCGCCCTCTTCAAGCTGGTCTCACCGAGCGTGCTGGCCTCTCGACTGGTGGTCCTCGTCGTCTACCTGGCGACCCTGGCCGTGGCGGCCCGCATCGTCTTCCGGCTCGCGGACCGCGCCCACGCACGGGCCGCTGTTGGCCTGCTGCTGTTGTTGACGGTCTGGGCATTCCCGGCCTGGACCTGGTCGTTCTACTCTCCCTATGCGTTGTTCCTGTCGCTGCTCGCCTTGGATCGCGTTCTGGTGTGGCGCGCGTCCCAGCGTCCTCGTGACCTGGTGTGGCTCGGCTTGATTCTCGGTCTGTGCGTCATCTTCAAACAGAACTTCGGGGTTCTGGCGATCGTCGGCGCGGGGCTCGGCGTGCTGGCTGCGGAGCTCGAAAGGGGTGCGACCCGGACGACCCTGGCCCGGAAGAGCCTGGTTCACGGTCTCAGGATGGCGGCCGGAAGCTTCGCAGTGGGCGCTCCGGTGGTGATCTATTTCGTGTGGAACGATGCCTTCGGCGCCGCATTCCAGGCTCTGGTTCTGCACCCGTTCGGGAGTTTCCTCGGCCAGCACGACATCGCGTATCTGCCCATCAGCGAGTTCTTCGGTCGGGAGCTCATGAACGGCCCCGGGCGCCTGACGTACGGCACGTACGCCTTCAACGCGAGCGTTTTCGACGCGGCCTGGCCCCGGGAATTGCTTCGCAGCGTCGAAATTCTACACGTGCTCCTCTACTGGATTCCCGTGGGAGTGTTCGCTGTCGCTGCGTTCCTGCTGCTGCGCAGCTGGCGGGGCGGGGCGGGGCTCGATGCGGGCTTGGCGGCGGCGTTGCTGATGGCGGTCTTCATCTTTCTCGGGGTTTTCCCGCGCGCCGATCTGAATCATCTACTGCATGTCTATCAGCCGGTCGTCGTGGTGGGGGCCGTTGTAGCGTTCCGGGTGGGTCGCAAGCCCCTGCTGGCTGCGCGAGCCTTCACGCTCGCCACGCGAGCTGCCGCGGCGGTCGTGCTGCTGGGTTATGGGACCGTGTCTGCCTATTGGTATTACGACCTCTTTACGACGCTCAACGAGAAGCTCGAGCAGCCGCGGGGCGGTGTGCAGATTGAACTCGCGTGGAAGCAGATGATCGACTTCGAGGTGGCACAGATCCAGTTGGAGACGCGGCCCGCTGAGCCCGTATTGGCCATTCCCGGACTCGCCATGTTGAATTTCCTGGCCGAGCGCCCGATGCCGGGTCGCTACGCCAACTACTACGCGGTTCACATCGCCCACGACCAGGGAGCGGGTGTGGTGGAGGCCCTTCGCAAGGAACGGGTCCAGCTCGTAGTAGCGGACTTCAACGATTTCTTCTCAGAGCGGCTGCGGCTGAGGGAATATGCGCCGCTCTTGATCGATCATCTTCGGCGCTTCTACACGCCCACCTTCAACGTCGCACAGGACGAACACATCTTTCTGCGCCATCGGATCCGCCCGCGTCCGGAGGCAACTCGGCAGAGTCCACTGGTCGATTGCGACGCGGAGGGTGACGATTGGCACTCCCGCGCGCGCCGCGATCACCTGCTGTTCGAAACGCTCTATCACCCGATGGATCGTGGCCAGCCGGGCCTCCCGCTGCGCCGCCAGGCTTCGACCCTGTGTCGGGTTTCAGTTCCCAACAAGGCGCAACTGACCTTCTCGTTGGGCTACCGACAGCCCCTGGAAGTGGCGCCGGGGACCTCGCTGGTGGCCGAGATCTGGGCGCGGCCCTGGGGACGCCCCGAGCTGCCGCTGAAGCGGATCTTTCACGAATCGATCGAACCGGTGCCGGCGACCAGTTGGGTTTCGCCGCCACCGGCCGAGCGAAGCGTTGATCTGGGCTCCGTGGCCGGCGAGGACGCGATGCTGCTGTTTCGGACGCTCTACGAGGGAGACGTAACCCTCAACGATCTCGATTTCAGGGGCTTTCCCCAGTTTTGGCAGGATCCACAGATCGAGACCCCGCTGAGGGCGACGGCGCCCTGACACCGGCCGCTACTCGAGGTAGCCCAAGGCGCGCAGCTTCTGCTGCTGGCGCGGGTCGAGAAAGACCTGCTCGGGCGGTTCCGCAGGAGCGTGGCCGGTGAGCTTGGCGCGAATCCGCTCGCCGCGTTCGTCGTAGCTCTCCACCAGTTCGATCAGCTGCTGCGATGCGTCGCTGTTCGGGTCGAAGAGGTCGTTGCGTTCGCGCGGATCGGCGTGCACGTCGTGGAGTTCGTAGTGCACGGTGCCATCGTTCTGCGGGTAACGAGCCAGCTTGAGACCACCGACCCGCACCAAGAAGCTGGGCGACGGAAAGGGCTGGAGCACGCGATTGGGGCCGAGCGCATATCCGAGCCGCGATTCGCTGAAGACGGGTCGCCGTTCAAAGACTTTGGGATTGCCGTGTCCACGGGCGAGCCCCGCGAGACTCAGGCCCTCTCGGGCTTTGGGCACTTCGACGCCCAGCAGCTCGAGAATGGTCGGCATGAGATCGACGTGCGAGGTCGTAGCATGGATTCGCCGACCCGCCGGAATGCCGCGGCCCCAGAACATCAGCGGTACGTGGACGATTTCCTCATCGAGACGGCTACCGTGTTCGAGCACGCCGTGCTCCATGAAGGCTTCGCCGTGGTCGCTGGTGAGGATGAAGACCGTGTTCTCGGCCAGTCGCAAGTGATCGATGCTCTCGAACAGTTGCTCGAGTTCGCCATCGGTGTAGCGGATCTCCTGATCATACTGGGCCATCCACTCGAGGTGGGGTCCGGGTTCGGCATCGCCGTGATCGAGGAATAGATGCTGGAACTCTGGCGGGGGTGCGTAGGGTGTGTGGACCTGGAACGTGTGTAAGAAGAGGAAGAAGTGTTTATCCGCATTGGCTTCGAGCCAGGCCCGAGCCTGGGCGAAGGTGCGATCGACCTGTCCGTCGGGATCCATGATGTTGGAGCTCTTGTTTTCGACGTAACGGTCGAAGCCGCGCCCGAAGCCGTTCTGAACACCGAGCCAGCCGTCCTCGGTGAAGGCTGCGGTGTCGATGCCCTTGCGGCGCACGATCTCGGCCAGAGTCGGGATCCGCCTGGGGAGGATCTTCACGCCATGGACGGCA
>SMVB01014602.1_pt1 | contig 17405 bp, 11 predicted proteins | sample 2456461 | NCBI WGS metagenome assembly SMVB01 (sample SAMN11095934, study PRJNA526329) | marine sediment metagenome | biome: Marine sediment; feature: Surficial sediment; material: Deep marine sediment; isolation source: Hadal surficial sediment | place: Pacific Ocean | collected 2014-05 | depth...
ACCTTCATTTGCCGGACTCACCAGGGCCAGCAATTTTCCATAAAAGACCTCAGGCCTGGCCTTATATTGGACATACGAAAAAATTCGCTGGCTTTTTCGCAAGTTCGATATGGTTTCCTCCATCACAGGTATGTATTTTGGCTTTCCTGTGGTCCCGCTGGTCTCGTTATACATAACAGGCATGTTGGCGTGGATGACGGGTTCCCCGGTCTTCTCCTGTTCCTCGAAGTAAGGGCGCAACTGCTCATAATCATGTACCGGGACAAACTCCTTGAACTGCGCGTAATTCTTAATCTTTTCAAAAGAATGTTCTTTTCCGAAACGGGTATTCCTGTTCTGTTGCAGAATTTCATGCAGCAGGTTTTCCTGAACTTTCCAGGGTTCGCGAGCGCTGCGCACATACGGTGCATAATACCGAAAGCGAATATGAATCATCCGCAGCTTTAAGAACCAATTCATCGCGATATCCCTATACTTGAGAAGGGGAAGGGCTTGCTTATCAATGTTGCCGGCAAATGGAGTCCTCAGCTGGGATTTAAAATCCAGCGGGTAGTCTTTATTAAACAAACCAAGTTTATCGACTAAACGGTCCCTCGGGAAGAAATATGTCCCGAAAAGGATATCCCAAATGATGATATTATTGCCATAATTGGCATTTGATTCTTCAATCAAGCGCGAATGGTGCCAGCGGTGCAGCTCTGCGCTGCTGATGATGTAATTCAGAAATCCAAATCGCAGCTCGATATTACAGTGTTGAAAGAAGCCATTTACAGCGTAAAAAACGAAATAGAGTGCCACTACCTCTTCCCGCACACCCAAAACAATGAAGGGCAGGACATCGACGAGGAATTGTAAGCTTTTTTCGATCGGATGGAATCGACCGACATTTAACCAGTAAAGCTTTTTGGGCGAATGGTGAACCGCGTGAAGTCTCCATAAGGTATTATTTTCATGCGAAAACTTGTGCAGCCAATAGCGAAAAAAATCAGCAATTAATACCATGAGAACTGCTTGTACGCCAATTGGCCAGGCATGGGGCCAGAATCCAGTCAATCCTAAACTATAGTAAGCTATTATTTTTATGATAGAAATGGCAACCAGAAAAGCCAGTAACTTCGGCAGAATCATCTGCACGGTTACCATAAATAACATATCGTTGCCAACATCGTTCTTATTGGCTATCCAACTTTTGATATGCGGGTTATAAAGTTCCAGGAAAGTAATCGAGCCTGCACCGAGCATGATTGGTAGGTAGGTACAGGCAAGTAAAGCAAACCCCAGGCCTCTGAAGCTCATAAACAGGCCGATACAAACAAGCATGACCACCGGATAAGCGGTCCATGTCAAGGCATTTTTGATCGTTAAAGCAGGCATGTCGTCAAGCGAGTATTTAACCTGAATAATTCAAGCGCAGAGGTCGCGGAGAACGCAGAGATTAAATAATAAGTAAGTGCAAAAAATTAAACAAACACTTTTTTCTAAATCTTAACCCCAAAATCTTTACTAAACGTTACAAAACAACTCCCCGTCCTCTGCGTCTCAGCGGTTCATGAATTAACCAGACAAATTGACTAATTTGTGTTGAGCCATTTTATGATGATGCCAACCAACAAGAAGTAAGTACAGGGCCAAAACATAATGAAATGCGGTTGATAGATAATTGCTGAACCAGCGGGATTCTGTATAAAGCGTTAACCCAAGCGTCATACGCAATACCATCGCAAAAAAGTAAATACTCCCGATAATTAAGATGAAAACACCGGTTCTTTTTGACGGCCGCACTTGTTTCCGGGAGAATCTCAACGCGGTTTTCGCCATGAAGAACAGAATCACTATCTGAAAAAAAGCCAGCAGGCCATACGGCATAGTGCCACTGTGCCAATCTTCAAAAGCCGGGAGAAAAGTAGTGTCGACTACCGACGCAGTCAGTTGGGCGAGAACTCGCAGGCAAAAGAGCGCAGATAGAAACCATAAGATAGCACTAATTTTTTTTAAGTCCATAGTTTTCGCGATTCAATCGCTATTTATATTCTTATCAAACGGCATCTTCAATAGGAAGAGAATATTTTCATCTGGCGTACCGTCAAGAAAATCTAAGCCATACCTTACTTTTTTGGGGTCATCGTAGACCATTGTTCCAAAAATACGATCCCAAATTGAGAAGATATTGCCAAAGTTGGAGTCAGTCCAGGGGATCTCAAAGTGATGATGAAATTTGTGCATATTGGGCGTTATAAAAATCCAACTTAGGGACTTATCCAACCAGTTTGGCATCGTTATATTTGCATGGGTGGTGTAGGTAAAGAAGATGGAAAATATTCTATACGTGAGGTAAAATGCGATGGGGGCGCCAATAAGAATTATAGCGACCAGGGCAAATAATTCGCGCAGAATATAGTCACCTGGATGATGACGAGTGCCGGTGGTAGCATCCACTTTTGTATCGCTATGATGAACCATATGAAGCCTCCACATCCATTTTATCCTATGCATAAGATAATGGACGAAATACTGTGCTACCAGCTCCAATAGTAAAAGCGTGATGAGCAATTCAGCCCAGATAGGCAGACCAATAATAAACAATATCCCAATTTCATTCTGCTGGACCCACTCAAACACGCCCACGGTAGCAATTCCGAAAATAAGGTTGATGATTCCTACGCCCAAAAAAAATATTAAATTAGCCCCACCATGTTTCCATTTTTGGTAATCAAAATGAAATAGTGGATAGTTACCCTCCAGTAACCAACAAAAGATTAAAGTACCTAAAACATAAACAAATTTTTGCCATACAGGCATTTGCTCGAAGAAAATTAAGAAGGTATCCATGATTAACTCCCACTAATGTAAAGTACGCCTTAAAGTATTAGCAATTTTCACCTGCGAATTTTATCCTCTGTGATGGTTCAGTACATGTTTATGACAGCTTGAATATCCTCCTCGGTGGCATCCTCAGTACGCGCATCGAGAAGAATGGTCTTTGCTTGGAACAACCGTTTCCCTTCCGAAATAAGCTTTTTCTTTAGATTGTCATACCAATCTGGGTTCATCAGGTAGAGAACCGGGTCGTTCAGGCGCTGACTCTTTCGTTTGGCATCATACTCTATATTGAGGGTTGAAAGCTCTTCATCTAACTTTTTTAGCAGCTGTTTGCCTTGTTCCTCTGTCAAACCAGCGGAAATCGCCACTTTGAAAACATAGCGCGCTTTTTTGTGATCAGCTTCAGCTTTGAAATGGTCAATTCGCAGGCTTAAGGCGTGAGAGGCCGTGGCGAAAGCATACATGACTTGATTGACACTGAGTTTCTCACCAGTAATGCTGGTCATTCCACGGCCCTTGCGCCGGAAGACGATCACTGGCGTCTTGTTGTAGAAGTCGACCACTTCCACCACATCGTTGATGTCGTAACGGTAAAGCCCGCCAGTGGTAGTGAAGAAAATGTAATACTGCTTATCCTGCTCGACTTCATCAACGCCCAAAAAATTCCAGGTCCTGCTGTCGTCAGGATTTTCTTCGACCTCGTCCTCCGGCACAAACTCGTAGACATTTGTTGCAACTGTGAGAATGCCGCCGGCACCTTCGTCTGAGAGCGGGATGCTGCCCCGCGCTTCGGACGAAAGATAACCCCAATCTCGTATAGGCGGCATGCCTTTCGTGTCTGGATCAAACCAGTCTGTAAAGCGCTCCAGGTAGCTGCCCACCGTGCCTCCCTTCCAGCAGCCGATGAGGGCCAGGTTAGGCCAATAATCGACGGGGAGCAGCTTGCCATCGCGGCGGCTTCGCATCTGTTCGAGCTCTCTAGCCCGCTTGGGATCAGCCTTGAGTTCCAGTTCTAGGGTTGCCCTGATTTCGGAGTCGATGTCGAGATTTTGCTTCAGTGTGCCATCGGCGATATCCTTAATCAGATCTTCTGCGTACTCATTTGCTTTTTCGCACATCTTCACGATGGAAGACGGGTTCGCCGTGCCGATCCAGGTCACGTTACAACCGACGCCAAAGCGCATGACCGAATAGTACTTGGCCTCATAGTCTGTGACCTCGAAAACGTCGTACGGGATGGCGTAAGTCCTGCGTACCACACTTGGCATGTTCTTGTAAATCATACCGCTGGTCGAGCCATAGGGGATACCGGCCTCAGTATGGCCCTCGACTGCTGGCGAAACCATACTAATGATCTTGCCGTCCAAGAGATTAGGATGGGCTTTGATGGCGTGGTAGGTCCAAGTGCGCATCTGGTCAGAATGATCGCGGCCCTGACAGGTCGGTGTGATCGGAACGTACTTAGGCTTGCCCGATGTACCGGAAGTCTGGGCAAACAACACCGGAGCTTCGGCTGTCAGGATGTTTTTCTCGCCTCTGACCATCCTTTCCATACGCTCCATTATGTCGTTATAGTTCACTACTGGCACTGCCCTCTGATAATCCTTGAGATTCTTGAGGGAGCCAAAGTTGTGCTCTTTACCGTACTCTGTATCGCTGTTTTTTTCGAGGATCCCCATCAACTTGCGATGTTGCGTGCCGACCGGATCATGTGTCGCCGCCTCAAAGCGCTTGGCAGCAGCCTTTCCGATTTGGCGAATGAGCTGTTTGGCTAAGAAAGACATTTTTACCCTCCAAGTAACTGAGTTCTTCCGAGTTGCTCAATCCTCCCTTGATTGAGGAGAACTTCGCGACCAAACGCTTATCTAGCAGCCATGATATCATGCCCGCCATACGGTAAAACCATCGCGAAAAAGTAAATCCTCCCAATAATTGAATACCACTTTGTGCGAGGCACAAACGCGTCCTATCACATCGGCAAGCCCATTTTCTTCAATAGCTTGGTGTACCTGGCGTCTTTAATCATTTGTTCAGGACATGGCCAGATCTTCATGTAAACTACCCACCAGGATCGCTCTTCAAAAGCTTTATCAAAATACTGAAATGCGGCATCCAATTCGTTCAAGCCCACGTGCACCCAACCGAAATATGCGGGTTGAACATATTCGTTTCTTGCTCTGTTTTTTAACTCCTTTATAATCTTTTTCGCTTTCGTTTTCTTGCCGGAGATTCCAAAGGCATATCCTAAAACGGCGGCGGCCGCAAAATTGCCCGACAAAGTTAGCGCGGTTTGTAAAGATTCAATGGCTAAACCAAAATCAAGTTTTTCTAATAAGGCTAAGCCAAGCCAGACATGTGCCGGGTAAAAGTTTGAATCTAACTCAAGAACTTTTTGATATTCCTGAACTGCTAAATCGTATTCTTTGACATAATAGTGAAGTCGGCCGACATCCGTGCTAATCTGCAAAGATAAGGGATCAATTCCCTGAGCCTTGCGAATTTCTCTTAGTGAATCGTCGAATTTGCCAAGAATCCGGAGTTGACCGGCATACCATTGATGGGCGGTTGCGTAATTAGGGTTCAGCGCAATTGAATGTTGGAATGTTTTTTCTGCCTTGGCCCAATTCCATTCGTATGACGATTCTACGGCACCCAGCGCGTTGTGGGCTTCTGCCATATCCGGATCGATTTCCATTGCTTTGAGTGCAGCAGCCTTGGCTTTTGGCCAAACATCCTTTGCTGGCAGATATCCGTAGATTCCGATAAGGGCATAGGAATCTGAAAGGCCACTATATGCTAACGCATAAGCAGGGTCCTTTTCTATAGCTTGCTCGTAGAAATAGATGCTTTGCTTGAAATTGTCTGCAGTTCGTTTGTTCCAGTGATAACGTCCCTTTAGAAATAATTGATATGCTTCGTTGTCAACTTTATACTGTTTGGATAGGTGTTTCTTTTCTTTTCTAGTCAGTTTTAGTTTGAGTTTTGTTGAAATATCTTTTACAACTTCTTCTTGAATTTTAACCACATTAGTAAATTTTCTGGTATATTGCTCTCCCCAGATCTGGCTACTATCGCTGCCCTCAACCAATTCAACTCCAATTGAAACGTTGTTAGCCCGTTGATTTACCCAACCCAATAATAATTTATTCACCTTCAGTTCACGGGCAACTTTTTGAATCTCAATATGCTGGCCTTCATAATGAAATACAGATGTCCTTGAAATGACCTTCAAATTAGAAATTTGAGACAGGCTGGTAATTAAACTTTCTGTTAGACCTTCACTTAAGTAGTCAACCTCCTCCTTTCCAGAAGTATTGCTAAATGGCATGACGGCAAGAGACTCGACCTTTTCAAGACGGTACCCTGAATCTTTCCGGGCCGTTAAGCTGAGTGCCTTTAGATCGACTAACATCTCATCCATATGCTGGTAACGTTCCTTCTCGCTCTTGTTCAAGGCCTTATCTATAATTCGTTCCAACTCCGTCGGAACTCCACTCCTTAGTGCCGTAACTGGCTCAGGAGTCTCATTGACAATAGAATACACCATTATTTGATCAAATTCGCCCTTGAAGGGTTTTTGGCCCGCCACCATCTCATAGAATACTACCCCAAATGTGAAGATGTCACTCCGATGGTCCACTTGATTGCCACGTATCTGTTCTGGTGACATATAGTCCAGAGTGCCCAGGGCTGCCCCGGCGTCAGTGAGCTTTTTCCGGTCCGCTAATTTGGCTATACCGAAATCAATAATCTTGACCTCAGCACGGTCCGTAATGATAACATTGGCAGGCTTGATATCTCGGTGGGTAATTTTAGCCTCGTGCGCTATGGCCAAGCCTTCTGATATTTGTATGGCAATGTCGATGGCCTCGTCTATCTTAAGCGGTCCGCGCTCAATTTTCTTTTCAAGCGTCTCTCCCTGATAATAGGCCATGCAAATGAACATTTGGTCCCGACCTTCTATCGAGATTTCGTCGATTTCGTGAATATTGCAGATATTGGGATGCTCCAGGGCTGAGGCCGCCTGCGCCTCGTGGACAAAACGTTCCTTGGCATTCTTGTCGCGCGTCAGCTCAGGAGGTAAGAATTTAAGAGCTACGATCCGCTTCAGCTTAAGATCCTCAGCTTTGTAAATGACACCCATACCGCCTTCGGCAAGTTTTTTGAGGATTTTGTAGTGCGATATTGTTTTGCCTATCATGACCAGAGGTTCTTTATGGCCTTGGGAGTTAAGTTTTTATTCGAAGCTAAGAAATTGGAAAGTAAAGCTGTCATCGCATCTTCTTTTAGTTTACACAGTATCTTTTTATGCGGGGACTTTTTTAAAAAACGTCAAAAGTTTATAAAAAGCAACAAGAATGTGAAACGTGAGACGAAAATGTGAGTTAGGAACGGCAGAGTCGGGATACCGAGCAATCACCTACTTCTTCCATAAATTGCACAAAGTGCAAATCATTCGTTTTCAATTAGTGGCAATCGAACGAGGGGTGGAGGATCCATCGGCGCCTACAGGTGCATATCAAAGAGTGCCGGTTGACACCACAGGACGCCTGACCGTGCTGCCACAGGCCATTCCCGCAACAAGAAAAAAACAGGCTCGAACTGGAGAATGCTGCGCGTACCAGCGCTGCGGAGCGTCTGCGGGTAGCTTCTGTCGGTGTTTGATCCACGCCAGACCGCATTTTCCGGGGTTGCTTTTAACCGTAACGCAATCATCGCTGGCGGCGAACCGATTACACACGAGCTTCGTCAGGCCGCTCTTTTCTGCTGTTGATGAAGATCTTGGCAAGGAGGGAATTCTAGACCTTAAAACCGGAAATCCGAGCGGGAAGTTCATAGCCCAGCTTTCATGGGAACGCGAGGAAATTCTGCCCACCCCAGGTGTAATCGTTAAAGGTTGCTTAGACGATTGCCAGACTTGCGAGCCTGAGCTGCAAAAAGAAATCGCTCTGGACCTGGGAAAAAAGCAACTTGAAAATTCTCTATTGAAGAAACAAATCGAGTTGCTGGAGAAATCGCAAGAGTACCGGTGCTGCCCCAAAGGCGAGGAAGAAACTGAGGAGCCGGTTAGCGAATAACCTATCTCTGCTGCAGATCAAGCACAAGCAGGCGAAGAGGATTCACTCGCTTGGTCTGCTTATTTATATGAATTATCACACACTCTGGTGTTGTACGCTAAGTACAACATGCTTGACTCTCCTACTTAGATTAACATAATCTGCCTTTTCTGGGGACGGTTGGTGTAGATGTCTTCCAGCTTCTCATAGCACCGCTGTCCGAGTAGCGAATTAGCATAGCGACTATCTATGCAATGCCGTGTGTTTTTTTGTACTCCAGCCAATTTTTTTTCAGGGCAATAAAGGCTGCCAGGTCAGGTTGAACGAGAAAAGGGTTGGTCTGTCGTTCGTGCAAGATCGTAGACTCTGGTGCAACACCAACATTATGACCGGGAAAGACGCGTGTTGAATCCGGTAAGGTCAGGAGCTTGTTATGGAGAGAATCGTATTGTTTGCGCGCATTATCGCCAAAATCAGTGCCGCCGATCTTGCCGATGAACAGGGTGTCACCTGTGAAGACAGCATCGCCTGCATATAAACAGATAGAGTCATCCGTATGTCCGGGTGTGTGAATAATATGAATCGTGAGATTGCCCAACGGAAATTCGGCACCTTCCGCGACAGTTATTCCCGTCTTCGGCTCTTTTTCTCCAAACAGGATTGCCCGGACTCCGGTCAGCGCGAAGGTTTCTTTATTGCCGTTGGTGTGATCCGAGTCACCGTGTGTGTTAAACACATACTCGATGTTATAGCCCTTCCCATTCGCGAAATCTGCAATGACTTTTGGCGAATAGGAGGGGTCAATAATGGCGGCAGAATTCGAGGATTCATCGGCAATGAGGTAACCGAAATTCCGGTCTCCGCCCGTCAAGAATTGTCTGATGAACATAAGACGTCCTTTTAGTTCGGGTTTGGTCTGTCAAGCGCAATTCGCAAATTCGTGGTTGCATCATCACCGTGTGATTCCGGAACTATTCACACATCATCAATTTAGCGGGACGGTGGCACGTTCAATGCGAAGGTACCTGGCTATAATAGTGCAGCGAATTAAACCTTGCCGGCCGGCCAATTTAAAATTGATGTGCGAGAAACGCGATCGCTATGCCTAAAATGGCGCCGACAATGACATCCCTCACATGGTGCCGCATTGCAACGACTCGACTGTATGCAACAATTGCCGCCAGTATAAACCAAAGCAAGATATCCAAATTTTGCTAAGGTCATCCGGGAACGCGGCTGCGGTAAACATCCACATCGCTCCAAAAAAAAGAATTTGAGGTATATGCAGATGGAAATGCTAAACCATCTCCTCCGGGTCGGGTGCCCCAACTTGTAGAATTGAATATAAACTTCAGCAGGTAAACTAAGGCGATTTAAGCAACCAGAGCTATCAACCAGAGAAGAGCGAGTTTTGGCGAACCCTATTTTGCTATAAACCAGCAAGGGAATAGTGTGAGAAGATATGCTAAAGCGTCGCCAACTCCTTCAAGTCCTCTTTTGTGAATTTTCATTAAGTTCATTCTGAATTTCCTTAAGTGTTTTCGTTATCGGTTCCAGTTTCGATAGCGTTTCCTGTTGCGTCGCACTGCGCTGTGCCGGCGCCAATTGAAGTTCAGGTCAAATTATGGTTTTGTCAAAAAAAGAAAACTATCTGCCAATGTCAAGTAATTGCAGCGGTTTTTTTGGTGCGAATCCGCCCAAAAAATTGACCTTTCTAAATGCCACTTTTTCACTTGACAAACTTCATTATTATTGGGATATTATCTGGTCAAGTTCCCGCCACTTGTAATGATTGCTTCCTGCTTCAGGCGTTGATGTCAGTAGCTGAAGTACCCTCATTTCCGGTTAAATAATAGTATCAAAGAGGTTAGAGAAAAATGTATAAACTAAATAAAAAAGGTTTGCAAAATACAAACCTTTGCTTAATTATGAGCATTGGGAGGGTCTATGTCTAAGAACCTCACAACCCAACTGGCTTTTACAGAGCTGGAATTGAGCAAACCCGTGTTACGCGCATTGGATGATGTCGGGTATGAAACGCCTACACCGATCCAGGCTCAGACCATTCCCCATATTCTCGCAGGCAAAGATGTGCTTGGCCAGGCTCAAACCGGTACCGGTAAAACCGCTGCTTTCGCCTTGCCACTGTTGTCCCACATTAATATCAAGAAAGTGAAACCTCAGGTTTTGGTTTTGGCGCCAACACGTGAGCTGGCAATTCAGGTTGCGGAGGCCTTTCAAAGATATGCCGCACATATGAAGGGATTTCATGTGATTCCAATTTATGGCGGCCAGGACATCGGCGGCCAATTCCGACGGCTCAAGCGCGGGGTACACGTTGTTGTTGGAACGCCCGGCAGAGTTATTGATCATATCCGGCGTGGTACCCTTAAACTGGATTCCATCAGTTGTGCCGTATTGGATGAAGCTGACGAAATGCTGCGCATGGGCTTTATTGATGATGTGAAATGGATTCTGGATCAAACGCCCCCGGGACGCCAGATAGCCCTGTTTTCTGCCACGCTTCCGAGCGCGATTAAAGAGATTGCAAAAAAATATCTCGAAGAACCGCAAGAGATTAGAATCAAAGTACGCACAACTACGGCGGAGACCATCAATCAGCGGTACTGGATGGTGAGCGGGCTGCACAAACTCGATGCCCTGACACGAATTCTTGAGGCGGTCACATTTGACGCAGTGCTGATTTTTGTCCGCACCAGAATAGCAACCAAACAGCTGTCCGATAAGCTGGAGGCCCGGGGGTATGCCGCGGCGCCGCTGAGTGGAGATATCCCGCAGAAACAACGCGAAACAACGGTCGGGAGATTGAAATCGGGGAGGCTGAATATTCTGGTAGCAACTGATGTGGCAGCCCGCGGCCTGGATATTGACCGCATCAGTCATGTGATTAATTATGACGTTCCTTACGATACAGAATCTTATGTACATCGCATTGGGCGCACCGGCCGGGCAGGGAAAACCGGTGAAGCCATTCTGTTTATATCGCCACGGGAACTGCGGCTGTTGCGCTCTATTGAAAGGGCAACACGGCAGAAAATTGAGATGATGCAACTGCCGTCCACAGAAGAGATAAATGACAAAAGAATTGCCGATTTCAAACAGCGCATTACAGACACCCTGGCGGCGGAGGATTTGGGGTTTTATCATCAAATGCTGGAGCAGTACCGACAGGAGCATAATGTACCCGCACTTGAAATCGCGGCGGCTCTGGCCAGACTTGTACAGAAAGATACGCCGCTTCTGATAAAAAAAGCCCCTAAACCGAAACCGGTTGATTCCGAAAGTAAGCCCGACCGGGACCGAAGCACAAAACGGCCGCAAGGGTCAAGCCTTAAAAGAGCCGCTTTAACAGATGAAGAGCAAATGGAGTCATTCCGTATAGAAGTTGGGTCTGCTCATGGTGCAAAACCCGGCAATATTGTTGGCGCTATCGCCAATGAAGCAGGTATCGACGGTGAATTTATCGGCCGGATCAAAATTTATGAAGACTTCAGTACTGTGGATCTTCCCGAAGGCATGCCGCGTGATGTTTTCCGCGGATTGAAAAAGGTTTGGGTAGCAGGGCAGCAGTTAAAAATAACAAGGCTGGAGGAAAGCCCGAAAACGACGGGCAAAAAAAAGAGATTTTCTAAAGTAAAGACTAAGAGATCCGACAGCCATTCAAAAAAGCATAGAAAGTAAGGTGGAGCTTAACCGAGCTAATCATATCCGGAAAAATGGTATGAATTTATATGACTCGCTAGCCAAAGCCGGAGCAAGGCAACGACAGTACGGCGCGTCAGGACTAATATGCTTGCATTTTCTACCCCGCTCCTCCACCCGAGCCGCCTGCTCCAGCCCCAGCTCCCGCACTAGCGCCGCCACCGGTTCCGGTAGCTGAGCTGAAACTGCTGCTGCCCACGCTCACCATCGAAGATATAGCCTCGCCAAAGGCAGGGCCGAAATGATCGCCTGCAGCGCTGCCATGATAAAGGTACCAAGGAAATATATTGGCTTGCTGCTCACCGGGTACCAATCCAACCAGCTCTTTGATGCGTTTTGAAGTGAGCCCAAGCACCATACCATAGATCAAGTAGGGGGCGAGATTGTCCACCAGACTGGATCTGTCTGCCTCGACGAATTTGTATTTTCGCAGGTATCGGCGCAGCGCCTGCCACTGGGCATACTGGTCCGCGTACGGCCGGGCTATTCTATGCGTGGCCAGGGTTATAATGAGTAAAATCAAGCCTGCTACGAAAGGGGTGATCGCCCCGGGTCCTGCGAGAAAAATTGCAATGGCTCCGAACAGGATCAGCACAAGGGCAGGTATCAAACCCTGGAGCATCTTTCTTCTGCTCTCCACATCAAAAAATCCTTGTTCCTTTGCCAGAACGGAGATGCTTTTTCTCCATTTGCTGAACCATTTTATTGTTTTGCCTCGCGACTTTGCAATTTCCTCCATTGAGATTCGATTTTCTCCCGCGCCTAACTTTTCGAAGAGAAAGTCAAGCACCTCTTTTTCAAAGGGCTGAACCATTCCGGATTTTGTCTTCAGGGCGTTACGATCCAACTGGAGAATATATTCCGTCTTTTCTTTTTTCCCAAAAAAAGATTTTTTTAGAGTCTTTTTTTCTTCAATGGTTAGAATTCCCCGCCGGGCCAGATCGAAAATGGTAGCCAGCAGAGCGCCGCCTGAGACCGAGCGGTGGTTCACAAAGTAACTTATCAAAGCCGGCGGCAGATCTGTCGGGATGTCTGAGTAGAATTTGGCACGAACCGTGGTGGGATAGGCCTTGCCATATTGTTTAAAGATTCGCATCCAGAAAAACAGACCAGCAATGGATAGGACAGCAAAAATGATGGACCACCTCAACCAGCGTTCATTGCGCGCAGCCAATTCCTGCCGTGCCCTGATTCTCGCTTCGTTTGCTTCCTTAGCCCACCGCGTCTCTTCTTCAGTAATAAGACTTAGTTGTGGAATATTTCTGGTCATAGAAAGATTGGACACCAGTCGGGAAGGAAACAGGATTCTACCTTCCCAGTACCGATGTCTCGGTAAATTCGACACATCGAGTTGGACAGTATTAGCATCTTTTATGAACACATTTCCCTGCAGCGGGCCATGCGCCCAGGCGTGGATTTCGTCGCGCTCGGCCCCCTCCGGCAGCTTGACGGTTACACTCACCTCTGTTGTCTTGCGATCCCAGTCTGCGCCGATGAACATGTAGTAAAGCTCCGCGACATCGGGATAGACTCTGAGCAGGTCCGTAACCCGGTAGGAAAGAACAAAGGTCCGGGTCTCGTTTGAGGCACGGTAGAACCATTTCACGTAGAATTCATCTCTGCTCTTTTGTATCTGATAGGTGCCGGGTTCTTTAGACTGGCCGGGTCGGTAAGCCGTGTCGTCGTCGCGAAGGCTGAAGTCCTCGATGGCGGCGAATCCCTTGATTGGCAGTCGATAATCTGCCCATTTGAATCGGCCCTTGAAGCGATAGGTTCTCGTCTCCTGAATGAGCATGCTGCCATCGAGATTGACCTGGGCCAGGATTGCCACTCTTTCGATTCGGTAGGATTTTGACTGAGCCGGGCTAAAAAACAGGAAAAGGTGGGCCAGCCCGATGAGAGTGATCAAATGAATTTTCTGCACGATTTATCTCCAAAGTAAGTTGTGAAAATCTCGCCATTTGATACACCGTGTATCGCTTCTTATTCATTTAACCGTTTCACCTTTTGCGCTATCCGGTGTACACGCTTCGCGGAACCGTGGCTAGTTTTGCCAGCGTTGCGATTCTTAATTTTCGCTAACCCACATGCCACCCCGTACGGGGTTTTGTGGCTTCAATATTTTTGGAGGCTTTTCCCCTTTTCCCTGCTCAATGCTGTGACCTTCTGATTCAAGTAAAGCTATCTGTCTTTCGGCGCCACCGGGGTATTTTATATTAATCGCCCCGTCTGGTTTTAAGACTCTCCAATAGGGTGTTACTTTGTCCTCTTTGACGGATCTTTCTTCTTCCGCAGCCAAGGCAATAAATTTTAAGTAGACTCCTGTCGGGATTGCAGCAGTTACCTGTACTTTTTCTCTTTAGCCAATGTCTCTCTGATAATGTCGTTGGTCAGCAACTCACCCTTTTGGGTTTTGTTTATGAGTCGTTCAATATCCAATGCATTTGGAATCAGTATTTTCCCTTTACCTAACCCGGCAAAGCCGGAACCAAACAGGACAGAGATAAAAGCGCACGCAAAGTCGCAGAGACCATTAGACTATCAATGCGTTTTAAATTTGTATTAATAGTTTTTTCCTAATTTCAATGTACCCGTAAAAGGATGGTATTCATAGAATTGTTCCTGGTTTTGAAGAAAATCTTTGTTTTTTTCTTCTCTGCGATTTCTTTGCGCCTTCGCGTTTTTGCGTGATATTTTGCTTTGTGGGATTTGAATTTTCTTTTCTTGCCAAAACATGGCAGAAAATTACTTGTCAGTTATTAATTTTGTTTTCCCATTCAGGAGTAATCTCATGAATCTTTTCTTCAAACTCATTTACTTTTTCCCGCCAGGTTTTCTTTTTTTTTGCCATGCGTCTACATTTGAAGTCAGAGCTGAAAGTTCGAATAAACGCTTGTGCTTTAATAGCGTTTATATATTATTGAATGCTGGATTTACTTTTTTTAAGCAAACTTTTCAGTGGTACTCCAAATAGTATAGCGTTAAAAAAAGCGAGTCCAGGTAATAAAATCCCCAACCAATATAATCTATCCGGTAATGGCATGGGGTCAACTATTTGATAGATAAAACTGAATATCCAGAATAGTAGGATGATAATTGATAGAATGGTTATTGTTTGTATACTGTCTTTTCTTTTAACTAAAAAAAACAGTAGGAATGTCGCCAAAGTAAGCAGATTGAAGCAAAAATAATTGTGAATTGAATAAAGAGACCAGTTAATTGTTGGACTTTGTTCAAGAAGATACTTCCCCCAATTAAACTGAAACGGAATAAAAAAATGATATATTGCCATTAATAGGGTTTGAATTGTACCGAATTTAAGAAAGAACTTTTCTTTGTTGCTCATAATTTCCCCTTATGTGATAGCAAAGGTTTTTAGTTTACCCAGTCCTTTTTACGAGGGAGATGGATTAAATAATGTTAAAAGTTAATAAAAAGCAACAAAAAAAATGTGAAACAGGAAACGAGGAACGGGAAACGAGGAACGGGAAACATGAGACGTGATAATTTTCTTCTTGCATTTTCTTAATATTCAGTTAAATTGCAGTTCAAAATCTATACCGATATAGCGAATAATTTTTTAAAAGTATTTTTTCCAAAGTCGTCTTAACAAAAAAGCTCAGTAAATCCCAAGATGTCTCCATGAAACGATTCTTAAGCGGCACTGTCCCTCGGTTTACACTTACTTTTTTCTGTCTCTGGTTAGCCTCTCTGAAACTCATCGCACAGGAAAATGCAAGAAAAGTTATTCGAAATATCGAAATTGAAAGACATGATGTCTTTACCGATTTAAACCGTAAGCCGCGTTTCATTTACAGCTGGGCAAACCAGCTGCATATCGTTACCAGGGAAAACGTGATTCGTCAGGAGCTGCTGTTCAAATCGGGCGATGAATATGATGCGGAAATCCTGGAAGAAAGCGAAAGAAAGCTGCGCAGCTTATCTTATTTCGGCGAAGTAACAGTTGTGGTGAAAACAGAAGGGGAGGCGTTTGTAGATGTTTTAGTCACCACACAGGATCAGTGGTCAACCATTGTTGCATACGTATTTGAAGGGGGAGGAGGGCGGACAACTTTCGGCGGCGGCATCGAAGAGTTTAACTTCCTGGGATTGGGAAAGCGGATTTTTAGCGAAATTACCCACGAAGTTTCGGAGGGGACACAAATCCAATTGAGGTATACCGATCCGCAGTTATTTTCTTCAAGATGGACTGCACGGGGAAATTTTATTACCGGGCCCTTCCTCAAAGATTATTCAGTCCGGATTATCAGGCCATTTTATGCCTTGGATACAAAATGGGCCTATGGTTTCACTGGCTTTGCCAGAGATCAAACCAGGCGTTTTTTTGCCAACAGCCGTGAGTTTGACCGTTTTCGGGAAGAGAAAGAGGAGTTTCAGGTTTTTGGCGCCAGGGCCTTTGGCAGCAGGTTCCACAAGAGGAGGGTACAGCTAGGTTACCGCTTTTCAACAAAGGATATCACGGCTGTACCGGATAGAATGGTTGTTCCTCTTCCGGATGATGAGGTAAGTCACGCCTTGATTTTAACAGCCACTTTTGAGAACCTCTCATTTGTCGAGGAGACGCAAATCGATAAATTTGTCCGCGTCGAAGATTTGGCTCTGGGGAACATCACTCAGGTCAGTTTGGGGCGCACCGGGATTCCTTTTCCAAATGGCGTCAAACGATTTGAACTCAGGGTGATCAGGAGTGAAGCGCATCAGATTTTTGACAGGCAATATTTGTTTCTAACCCTTGGCGTTCAAACACTCTTTGAAAAAAACACCATCGCTTCATTCAGGCTGCGTTATTATAATAAGTTTGCCAGACGACAGACTCTGGGAATTAATATTGAGTTTGATTACGCGGATAGCTTGGAGGACAGCCAGCTGTTATTAGGAGGAGATTCCGGTTTGAGAGGATATCCTGCAAGGGCATTTACGGGGGACAAAAGGTTGCTGCTAAATGTCGAGGATCGAATCTTTAGTTCGGTAAATATTCTTACCGTACAGCTTGGCGGCGTTTTATTTTTTGATGCCGGAAACGTCTGGAGTGAAGAAACGTCCATCAACCTGAATGATTTGAACTACAGCGCAGGGTTCGGACTCAGGTTAGGCTATGTAAAATCTCCCGACTCCAGGGTTGGGAGAATTGATTTTGGTTGGGCCCTCAATGGCGGCGGTTTCGGCATTGTCGTGGGCGTCGATCAGATTTTTTCGGTTAATTAATTGCCCTGAAATGAAAACCAGGCATTTGAAGTTAAGTGATTAAACCCAACTATTTTCAAAGGTATCAGTAATGCGTGATAAGGATTTTAGTTTAGCTGCGATTCTAGTTTTTTCCCTTTGTTTTTATCTGGGTGCAGGGTTTGTCAGCCTGGCTTTTGCTCAGGAAAAGCAGGATGAAGAGGTACCGGCGGAACAACTTCCGGTCGAAGAACGGGACACCGGGGATAGTTTTATCGAGAATTTAGGCGAATTACCCGGTGATATTATTCTCCTGCCTTTGAGATTGTTTTTTGAAGGCGTAGGTTTCGTAGCGAGAGTCATCGACTATAATGCGATACTACTCCGGGTGACGGACTGGCTAACGAGTGAGAATGAGAAAAGAAGAGTCAGGCTGATTTTTACCCCCGTTGCCGGTGGGGGTTTGATTTTCATCCAGGATGATTTGTTCAAAAAAGGGATGAACTTTCGGGCGTCGGGAAGTTTCGGACTCAGAACCCGACGAAATTTTTACGGCGGTTTGCGAGACCCGCAATTCTTCAGTTCAAAGTTTGGCATTGAAGCGGCAGGGTTCTATTCCCG
>SMVB01425382.1_pt1 | contig 17403 bp, 19 predicted proteins | sample 2456461 | NCBI WGS metagenome assembly SMVB01 (sample SAMN11095934, study PRJNA526329) | marine sediment metagenome | biome: Marine sediment; feature: Surficial sediment; material: Deep marine sediment; isolation source: Hadal surficial sediment | place: Pacific Ocean | collected 2014-05 | depth...
AGTCACTTATATGAGTCGATGTAACGGGTAGTAGTTAAGAAGTGGCGGTCACCACCTCCACCAAATACAGGGGTCAGAGTCCTTGGGCTCTGACGCCGATTCTAGTCTTAATTTTGCTCGAGGCGATCCCTGACGACCGGCTCCAGGCTCGTCAACCCGGCTGATTTGCCATACTGCATTGCGGCCTCATCGTCCGCCCCTTGCAGACTATGGCGAAGCGCTAGAATAGCGCCGACGCGTTCGCCACTCCCGCAATGCAGCAAGACCGGGCCATCGATATCGGTGAGCAATTTGTCCAGCCGTTGCGCATTCTCGAAGCTGATCGCCTCGCGGCCGACCAGCGGAAATTCGATGTATTCGAGCCCAAGCGCTTCGACTACTGCCTTCTCGTCCAGCCCGCGATTCTCATTAGGGCCGCGCAAATCGATGACTGCGACGTAGCCGGAATCAGCTACGATCGCAAACGCGCTGGCATCCGGCTGGCCGGACGACGTAATCCCGTCAATCGGCTGGAGATCTCCGATCAAGAGCACCTCATCAATATTGACGTGAATCATTTTGTCCCCGTTTGCACTCACAGCGACTACAGTAACAGCGATCAAGAATGTACCCAGAAGAAACTGCCGGATACTCATCGTTGCTCTCAATCCCGAAGCGTGACGGAGCTGTCAATAACGATGCCTTTTTCCGTAAATCGTACGTCTAAAAACATTCGATCGTAGATATCGGCGACGGCCAACATCATATCCTGCATGGCAGCCTGGAATTCCGGTGGCATTGCATTCTCATCATCTGGCTCGCTCAATGCCATCGCTTCGCCGATGAATGTGTAATAACGCGCCGCGTCCATACTGAAACTCAAGAATGTACCGTTGTCTGACGCATCAGCGGTCAACATCCGGGCTAACTCTGATTCTGCGCCATCGCCAACTGACAAGGCCAGTGCATCATCGGTCATCGCCACGAACACATCGCCGCCCAACATTTGCGCCTGCGGCATATCGAGTTGTAACGGCTTGCCGTCGGGCTGCAAATTAAGGCTGGCCAGTTCCGGGCTCAACATAGCACCGAATGAGACCAGCGCCGACACATTGTCCATGGCGAGCAGGAACTGCCCGTCTACCGACGTTGGCGGAGATCGCGTTGCCATATTCAGACCTTCGATATCCTTGATGACGCCGACAAAACCTCGAAAATCGTAAACCATGGGGGGTACCGGTTGTTGTAATGCCATTCGGCCTTGTCCAATGCCCGCCTGAAGATCGGCGAATGCTTCACACAGGAAGGGATCTGCCTCGAGTGCATCCAATTGCGCTTCGTAGAAATTACGCATCGCCATGACGTCTATGCTCATACCAAACGACATCAGCCCACCAGTATCCTCGCCGAGCCCGGGTACCGGCGCCGGCAAGGCTGCGAGTGAAGTAGCAATATCATCACGCAGTTCGACGATAAACTGGGAGTCAAATCGTTTCGAAGATATAGCCGTGTAGCCCATCACCACTCGTGGCATGACTCCAGCGATTGAGCGAATCTCGGCGCGACAAACATCGGACAGCTCGTCTGATTCGCCCAGGTCTTCCATCATCGCGATCAGGTCCGCGTCCATGCCGGAGGCACCGCCGGTGACGGTCTCGACGATGCTCTCGATGTCGATGAAGCCAATAAAGTAATCGTTGAATCCGTACTCACTGGCGATGCTTGTCAGTACGCCTGAGTCTGCAATACTTGATTTCGGTGGTGACAATCCGAGCAACTCAGCGATCTGCTTATCACTAAATGCCGCCGGTGCAACAGAAATAACCACTTGTTTTTCATGGATCGCTACCAGGACTTTGGCGTCTTTGGCCACGACATATCGGACCGGGCTGCCAGCGATAGTCGCAACGTCCATTTTCTCGCCTGCTTTTTCCTCAATGCGAGACAACGCCGATTCAAAGAGTGCACCGTCCGACACTGTTATCCGCAAAACGGGCAACAAACCGTTGCCGTAGACAACGGCGGTCGATTTCCTGTCAAAACCGGCCGCTCGCAAGCCGTCAATTGACATCAGGGACGACAGTTCAGCGATCACAGCGGCCACTTTCTCAGCATCTTCACTATCGTCGCCATCTTCAGCCATTTCTTCCATCGCCATGCCCGCGATTTCCCGCAACAGAATCTCGTACGACTGCAAAATGCGATCGATCTTGGGTTCCAGCTTGTCGAACACCGCATCCGGCAATGGCGCAATGCTCGCAAATACGTACGGCGAGTCGGCCGGTACATAGTCCAGTAGAGACGCTTTGTCCGTCTTCTCGCACGCGACGGTCGTCATCGCGACAAAAATAGTGGCAATTGTGAGCTTGGTGCTGACTGACTTGAACATGAGACTGAAATCCTTCGATGACGTACTAAACAAAACAATATCGGCGACCACGACGAGTCGTGGAATCCGAATTTACGGCGAGTAAAGCAGCTTGGTGCGACGGTCTGATTTTGAAAATCGATCTTTGTCGATTGCCGTCGTAGGTGAAGTATACGCAATTTTGCGTAGCATCGGGTGTGGACCTAAACTGACACCATGGAATTTGAGATAGTCGACGTCACGACAGCTGATCTCGTTGCCGTTCTGGCGCTGAATGAGTCGGAAGTACCGCACCTCGGTGCTGTCGATATTGAGCAGATGCGTTGGTTTGCGTCAAACGCAACCTATTTTCGGGTGGCGAAAACCCGGCAGCAACTGGCCGCTTTCCTGGTGGGACTGCAGCCGGGTACCGACTATGGAAGTCTGAACTACCGCTGGTTTTGTGACCGGTACGAGGAATTCGCCTACGTCGACAGGGTCGCAGTAGCGGCATTCGCGCGTCGACATGGACTGGCTTCCCGGCTGTACGATGACTTCGCCGCCGCAATGCCAGGTTCCGTGAATGTCATGACCTGCGAGGTGAATATTCGGCCACCCAATGATGAATCAATGCGATTCCACACCCAGCTTGGATTCGGCGAGGTCGGAACTCAGGTGACCGATAACGGCCGCAAAGAAGTCGCATTATTGCTAAAGGAACTGCGCTAATCGGGGTCAGTGATTGGCTTCGGGAGTCGAATGCACCATTGGATCAAATTTCTCGCCCGCTTCGATTCGAATTGACAGCCGGTTTTGCGGTGCGGCGACAGGGCAAGTTGCGAAGTCATTAAAGGCACAAGGCGGGTTGTAAGCCCGATTAAAATCGAGCACCGTCAGTTCACCATCGGCCGGCAACTTCGCATAAAGGAATCGGCCGGCTGGATAGGTTTCTCTGCCGCTTGTCCGGTCCCCGAACACGAAGAATAGTTCGTCTCCGGAGGCGTAGGCCTCTAACTGCAATGTCTGGTTCTCGAGCTCGAAGACGACAAAGCCCGGTGATTCCGGCTGCCATCCCAGCCCTTCAATCACCGTATCCACCTTCAGTATCTTCGGTTCCACGAAACGGTGTAACTCTGCTGAAACCCGCAATGCCGGATCGATCGGGTAGTACTCAATTGGCGGAAATGCGGCAATAGCCGGGTGTTTGTAGTCTCGCAAGCGTAACGCGAATCGATTGTCCCGTTTGATGATGGTCCACGCGATTGATGCGTGCGTAACAGTGACCGCCGCATCGGTCGTATCGTCAGCGATAAGTACCGAATGCACCGGCTGATTCTCCACGCGAACATCGACGTCATTTGCGACGACTAACATGACGCCCTGATCGGAGACCTGCAACTCGCCGACATAGCCAGCAGCAGCCATCGGGAAGACGATGCCATTGTCGCTCGCAGATCCAATCGTGGTGGTGCCCGAAGACAGCCAGAACAAGCCCGCAAGATTCAGATAGCCGCCAGGTCCCTTGAGATTCTCGACACGTTGGGCCCGCCATTGCAGCGTGTCGATTTCGTACTGCGCGAGATCAAACGGATCTTCTGTCTGCCCGCACGACGCACACAGCGAGCTGACACAGATCACCAAAACAGAAATGCTGAATTTCATTGCGCAGACTTTCCTGATCATGCAAAAGTAAAACGGAATCTTGCCTCGACTGCACGCGACCCGCAAGATGGCCCTTACAACGCACACGTAAAATAAGCGGCAGAACAATCTGATGACTGATAACGACGACCCGTCAACGCTCGCATACACCAATCTCCAGCCGGAGCACATTATTGCCGCGCTGGAAGACCTGAAGTATCGCTGCGACGGCCGATTTCTCGCGCTTAACAGCTATGAGAATCGTGTATACCAGATCGGCATCGAAGATGACGTTCCCGTCGTTGCCAAGTTTTACAGGCCCGGCCGTTGGAGCGACGCAGAAATACTTGAGGAGCACGAATTCGCAAACGAACTGGCTGATGCCGAGCTGCCCGTTGTGGCCCCTAGCCGCCACGGCGGCGATACCCTGCACAAGTCAGGTCATTTTCGCTTTTCCGTTTATCCATGCCGAGGTGGACGGTCGCCCGACCTGGACAATGTTGGCTTGTTGCGACAACTGGGCCGACTTGTCGCCCGCATTCACTTGGTTGGCGAACTGCGCGATTTCAAACATCGCCCGACAATTGATATCGACAGCTACGGCATTTCGTCTCGCGATTACCTGCTCGAGAATGAGGTAATCCCGTTCGAGCTGGATGCGGCCTACGAAAGTGTATCGATCCAGGTGCTTGAAGAAATCGAGGCCTGCCAGGCGCGCGCTGGAAACACCCAACACCTTCGAATTCACGCCGATTTTCACCCAGGCAACGTCCTGGTCGCTGGCGAGAGAATTCACATCGTCGATCTTGATGACACGCGGCACGGAGTCTCGGTTCAGGACCTCTGGATGTTCCTGTCGGGCGATCAGCAGGAACAGTCTCCGCAGCTGGCTGCATTGCTCGAAGGCTACGAGGAATTTCGGCATTTTGACGCCCGGGAGCTGCATTTAATCGAGGCCCTGCGCAGCCTGCGAATCATGCATTACGCGGCCTGGCTGGCCCGTCGTTGGAGCGATCCGGCTTTCAAAGTTGCGTTTCCGTGGTTTGCGGGACAGCGGTATTGGGACGAACATATCCTCGCGTTGCGCGAGCAGATATCATTGATGCAAGAGGCGCCGCTCGAGTGGCTGGGGCCTTAGGTCGATGATCGTATTGATCTGGCGAGTCTGCCGAATTAAAGTGATTTATTGGGCTTGGCAACGCGCGATCGCGGAACTCTATGGCACGTGGACAATCTGAACTACTGGGACTATCGGACGAAATTTTGCTGGACAGGCCACATTGACTCATTCGACACGCAAAGCTCTTACAGCGATGCTGATTGCCGGGCTGATTTCCGGTTGCGCCGGCTCGAATGTGAAACTGCAAGCACCAACGATTCCAACCCCGCTTATCAACAAGATACCCGCTTCTGTCGGTCTGCGGATGCCCGAAAACTTTTATCATTTCGTTCACGAGGAACAAGTATACGGTCGTGAGGAATGGTCGATTGATCTCGGAGCTTCGAATGCCGCCCTGTTTACGCAGTTATTCGGATACATGTTCCAAAATGTAATTGTCCTGACTGACAGCGATGATCCGAAAACACTCGCAATTGATGCGCTGATCGAACCCAGCATCGATGCGTTCGAATTCTCGGTGCCCAATCAGAGCAAGACCGACTCTTTCGCTGTCTGGATTCGATATCGAATCCGAGTGTATGATTTTGACGGAAACGAAGTCGCGAATTGGCCGGTTAGCGCCTATGGGAAAAGTCAGGCTGCATCTGTCAGCGGATCCCAGGCCTTGCAACGTGCTGCGATTCTCGCCATGCGTGACGCCGCCGCGTTAATGATAATCAAACTTGATGAAATGACCGGCATCAGCAAGTTGGCCGAGTCTAGAGCAGCAACCGCAGTTTCGGTTGCGACCGAATCAGTCGATGGTGCGGAAACCAGCGCACTGGAGGAATCATCCAATGAAGCTGAAAAGTAAAATCGTGAAGGCGGTCATTGTCACCACCGTAGTATTGACATTGTCTGCGTGCATAACATCAAGAGTTGAAGACACCCGTGAAGCAAATACTGGAATAGAAGAGGGCGAGGCAGTCGTCATCATGGCAAAAAGTTATCATCTTGGTAACGAGACCGAAGAAAAATATATTCGATGTGTCGAGAATGCCCTGTCTCGAGGCTCGGATGGGCTGCGCGTGATACCGCACAGAGAATTCGTCGATTCTTTGTTTCCCTGGTTTGAACCGCGAACGGCGCCTGCTGAAACCAAGCATCTGCCGAAGTTAATGGAATACCCAGGCGTCGCGCAGAAGATTGCTGAACAACGTGTTCGCTACATTATCTGGCTTGACGGCGACACTGAGCGCGTCGCGGGCGGTGGAAGCCTCTCTTGTGCGGCTGGTCCGGGTGGTGGCGGGTGCTTTGGATTTGCCTGGTGGCAGAATGACGCAGACTACGAGGCAACGGTCTGGGACCTGCAAGAACTTGAATCGGCAGGCTCAGTGATAGCCGATGTCACCGGCACCTCATACCTCCCTGCCCTGGTAATACCAATTCCGCTGATTGCCAGAGCCCAGGCCAGGGCATGTAAAGCGCTTGCGGGACAACTGCGCGAATTCATCATCGGCGACGATACCATTTGAAATCTTATTCGGGGCGCCCCGCCCTTATTAATGACGCCTGAACAACGCATGAACTGCACCGCAAGTTCGATAACCCGGTGGCGACTCTCCGGTCTGCGCGCAGTGCCGTTCAAGCTCCTATTCCCGCTGCTGTCGCTGCTCGCGTTGAGTACCGCGTGCAACGCACGCGCATCGGAGCCTGATATTGCGGACGATCAGTTGGCGTACCGGATTCTGTACACGTTTCACCCGAACCCGGCAGATGGCACCATCAACGTATCGATGCAGCTGACGCAATCCCGCAGATTGTTGCGCGAAGTGAAGTTTCACGCCGACCAGCGCCTGTCCAACATCTACGCTGATGGCGAACTCGAGATCGAATCGGGTAACGTTACGTGGCGCCCGACGAAGTTTGGCGGCACGTTGCGGTGGACGGTCGCTGTCGCACATCGACGAAATGACGCCGGCTATGATGCATGGCTGGGCCCGGACTGGGGAATACTTCGGGCCGAAGACATCGTGCCCCGAGCATCCTCGCGTACGCTGAAGGGCGCGCATAGCAGCACCAGCATGCGCTTCCAATTGCCCCGAAACTGGACCGTCGTTACGCCGTATTTCGGTAGTGGCGGCCAATTCGACGTCGCTCGACCGGGGCGCCGCTTCGATCAGCCAAGCGGTTGGATCGTCATGGGCAAGCTTGGCGTTCGACGTGAAATGATTGCCGGCGTACGGGTCGCTGTTGCAGGCCCTGTCGACAATTCGGTACGACGCATGGACACGCTGGCTCTGCTTGCCTGGACCTTACCGGAGCTGGCGCGGCTACTGCCGGACCTTCCAACGCGGCTGACTGTCATTAGTGCGGGCGATCCAATGTGGCGCGGTGGGCTGTCAGCACCCCAATCGCTCTACATCCATTCGGCACGGCCGCTTATCAGCGAAAATGCGACCAGCACTTTATTGCACGAAGTCATGCACGCAGCACTCGGAATTTCCGCCCGTAAGGAATTCGATTGGATCGTTGAAGGATTTGCAGAGTATTACTCGCTGGAACTGCTGCGCCGCAGCGGAACAATTTCACAAAAACGTTTCGAGACCGCGATTCAGGATCAGATCGAGTGGTCCCGGTCCGCCAAACGCTTGTGTCAATTCTCGTCGACGGGCGCCAATACGGCACTCGCGGTCACCGTAATGTCAGCCATCGATCTGGAAATCCGGAACAAGACCGAGGGTGACGCGTCGCTGGACGATTTACTGCGGCTAATTCGACAACGCGAGCGGCCAGTCGATCTGCATGACCTGACGCAAATCGTCGAACAACTGGCTGGCAGCAAATCTGACGCATTAGACATCAGAAACTTGCCGGGTTGCCGTAGTATCGCGGCGGGCCATCAGGAAAACTAGACTCTCAATGTACGGTCGGCACGATCTGGAAGTCATTCTGCGTTCACGCACGTCGATCATTGTGATCGAAACGCGTGACGAGCCACGAATACTCGACATGCTAAAAGAAATTTCGGTAGCCAGATCGAGCGAGCAGTACATGCCATTGTTTCGGTGGACTGTCACCGACGGGCTGCAGCGACTGGACATCGCCCTCCAACCTCAGGCCGTAAATGCCAAGCCAACCGATGTCCTGAAGCACATTCGAGCCGTCGAAAAAACCGGCATCTACGTGTTGCTTGATTTCCATCCGTTTCTTGAAGATCCGGTACACGTCCGATTGATCAAGGACATCTGTATTCGGTATCGAGAAATTCCGCGGCAAATTGTACTGATCAGCCACACCATCAAATTACCCAGCGAACTGGAGTCATACAGTGCTCGATTCGACATGTCTCTGCCGGATGAAGACGAAAGGCGCAACATCATAAAGCGAGTTGCAGACGAATGGGTCAGGGAACACCCTGGTTCGCGCGTAAAGGCGGACTCGAAAGCGCACGAAATGTTAATCCGAAATCTTGCCGGTCTCCCCTATGCGGACACCGAGCGCCTCGCGCGAAATGCGATTTTTGTCGACGGAGCCATCACCAAGAGCGACTTGCCGGGAGTCATGCAGGCAAAATACGAACTGCTGAATCGTGACGGCGCACTGCAATTCGAATACGACACGGCCAAATTCAATGACCTTGGTGGTATGGAGCGGTTAAAAACCTGGTTGGCGCAGCGCAAGACCGTATTTCGCGGCGATGACGACGCAGCCCATCTGGATTCACCGAAAGGCATTTTGCTGCTCGGCGTGCAGGGCTGCGGCTCGACTTCGGCACTATCTACGACAAGTATCACGGTGAAACAGAGCGCAAGCTTCGAGAATCTCTGCGGACGGCGGACATCATGTCGCCTTGTGTCCTCTGGATTGACGAAATCGAGAAAGGGATTGCGGGCCGCGGCGGCGAAACCGGTACCACGCAACGCGTGCTCGGTACGTTTCTAACCTGGATGGCTGAAAGGAAAAGCCAGGTATTTGTCGTCGCAACGGCGAACGACATCAGCGCGCTGCCACCTGAACTGGTCAGAAAAGGGCGATTTGACGAGATCTTTTTTGTCGACTTGCCTGCCGCGCATATCCGCGCGTCAATCCTTGCAATTCATCTGTCTGGCCGTGATCAAAAAACCGCAAAATTCGATCTTGAATCGATTGCCAACACCACAGACGGCTTCTCAGGCGCAGAGATCGAACAGGCTGTTGTTGCAGCACTGTACGCTGCGCATGCGCAGCGCAAGGACTTGACCACTGAACACATTCTGACTGAGGTGGGACAGACCAGACCGCTGTCAATCGTGATGCAGGAGCGCATTACCAGCTTGCGGGAATGGGCTGCCGGCCGCACTGTTGCCTGTGATTAGATGTAATTACAGCGACTTATTTACATAAGTTAATCTTATTTATTGTCTTGTTGCCTCGCGTGGCCCGCATGGTAAGATTCGTGAATGGCTAATAATAAGAAAAACATCAATGAATTAGTCGACCATGATGACGACCCGACCGTCGGGCTTGAGACTCTCGTGCGGGAACAGTCTTTTGTGGACGACGATTCCCGGTCTGCAGCCCACGGTGCTAATGACAATACCATGTCGGGCCACAAGTCGGCCCGCAACTCTCTAGCGAAACCCAACAACCGCTTGCAACTTGATATGGAACATTTTCGGGCAAAGTGGCTGAATCTCGCGACCGAAGTTCGGCAACGTGACCAGAAAATACGGGCACTGGAGTCCGAGATACAGGAATTCAACACTGAAAAACGAATTGCCGCGCTCACATCTGCTGTTGCGGCAGCCGAGAAAAATTGTGCGAAAATTGGCGAAGAACTCGCGTCACTGCACAAATCCCACGCCGACGAAATTCGAATGATTCGACTGGAGCTCGGTGAGGCCCAGGAAACGATGTCACAGAATGACCTGATCAGCGAGCAACTTGAATCAGACCTTGTTGAGACTCAAGCTTACCGTGCCGAACTCGAACGGATGTTGAATAAATTCGAGCACACCAGTCAGTCAAGAATTAAACACCTCGAAAAAGAAAACCGTAAATTGCGGTGCGAGTCGGATAAGTTAAACGACAAATTGGGGGCCAATAACCAGTCGATAAATTGCCTGTTAGCGGAACTGGCTGAGAAAAGTCAGCAAACGCAATCAATCGAAGTGGTCGAGGATGCGATGCATGAAATTGACGATCACTTATCCGCGAAAACTGATGGGCATGTTCCGGCGGAGCAAGAGAGAATAGCGCGTATGCTAATCGGCTCGGTGAAAGGCCGGGAACTTCGTTTTCCGTTATTCAAAAATCGCCTTACTATCGGCCGCTCGCGACACAATGACGTCCAGCTTAAAGGACCTTGCATCAGTCGTCGGCATGCTGTTGTTGTCACGGACGGCGAGTTGACTCGTGTTATCGACTGGGGCAGCAAGAACGGCGTCTCTGTCAACTCGCAACCCATTACGGAGCATTTTCTGAAAAACGGCGACATCGTCACCATCGGCACCGCCAAGTTTCGCTACGAAGAACGGAAAAAGCGAGGCACCTGAAACTTCGCGTGTGATCGCTATTGTGTGAGCGCAATCACGGACTCTGCGGCATGGCTAGCATAAGCTTCGATCCGATAGGCAGGGAGTGCATTCAGACGATGTTTAGCGATGTTGCAAAAAGGCCGGCCGGCCTCAGTGACACTCAACAAGTAACCCGCAGGACCGGTACATTCCTGTCGCAGAGAATCTGGATACCCAAACTACTGTACGTTGCCCTACCTTACTTCTACCTGGTCTCAGGCGTAGGCGCACTGACAGCCACCCTTTATATCGGCAGCTGGATATGGGTTCTGCCGCATTATTTGCTATTCTCAGCCGTCTGCCTGCACATGGGATTATTGATAGTCCGCCGGCGCCTTCGATCGGACATCGACATCGAATAATATCGCTCCGCCGGACTCGCAATCGTGGCCAATAACGACAATTCAATGAAAAAAACCGCCCGCCGGGAAGCCCTGCTGTTGTTCGGACTGCTGTTTGTTGGTCTCGTACTAATGCCGTTCGGCATTTACCTCGTGGGTCGGGAAGTTTTCGGAGACTATGGCGGACATGGCTACGGCGATTTTTTCGGCAGACTAAGCGCAAAAATTCGAAACGGCGATGCCGTTGCATGGTTCCTGGTGCTGTCGCCATACCTGACCTGGCAGTTCGTTCGCCTGACCACGCTCGCCTGGCGGCTTGCAAGCTCGCACCCAGCTAAAAATTCCTCGAGTACGTCTCACACATAGATGTGAACTGCGTCACATTTTGTTTTTTATAAACAACCTATTAACGCCCTTTCTGCAGAGTTTATGTTAATAATGTTACCTGCCGGGGCCGGTCAGGTTTTATAGTTCCTCACTAAGTATTCACCTTGAACAACAGACGGACTGACCCGGGACAATGAAGCGTTTCTTTCACTGGCTGACAAACCTGTTTTCGACACAGGCTGCTCCGCCTCACGACAAACTGACACGATCGGGTTCCTACCTGCGGCAGACCAATAGCCAGTTAAAGCCGGGAAGTGCCAAGATCCGACAGGCTGTGCCGCAACGGCAACCAGAATACGTCAATCTCGATCCGAGTTTTGCGGGTCGCCTCGTGGACAGCGGTCCGGGCAAGACCGTCCTGGTCCGTAGCAAATTCGTACGCGAGGACTCCGGGACTCACGAAACGTTGACGATACTGGATGACTCCATCACTCAGTTCGATGACGAGGTCGGCACTGATCCATATGACACAGGCGATTTCGACCGCTCGAAGAACTGGGACAAGCGCTTCAGAAATAGCTAGTCTAGGAGCGATGAGCCTGCGCATATCGTTCGATCTCGATGACAACGATCTTAAGCATTTTCGCCTGATCATGCGCGACGCGCGCAGCACCGCGACACGAAAAACACCCGAGGACATCGTTGCTGCATCCGAGGAATTGCTGCGGACAATTGGCAACGATTGCACCCCGGGCTTCATTCTCACGCGGCTGGAAAAACTGAAAATGATGATCCGCATGATCTCGGATGTTGATTGGCGGTTGCCACACCAAGACACCGAGCGGGTACTCAGTGCCCTCGCCTATTTCGCCGAACCGGACGATTTAATACCCGATCAGATTCCAGGGCTCGGTTTCCTCGACGACGCCATCATGATCGAGTTGGTAGTGCGGGAGTTACGCCACGAGATCGATGCCTATAACGATTTTTGCGAGTTTCGCGAGCGTGAGCGATCTCAGTCCGGCGATAGCAGCGCAATCAAACGACAGGACAAGCTCAACACTCGCAGGGCCGATCTGCAATCCAGAATGCGTCGGCGTCGCCAACGTAGCGGCGACTCGTCGGAACTTCGAATACTCGATTAAAATAGAAACTCGGCGCCGATATCGTGGTCATACCGAGGCAGAACTGCCAAGTATGCCCTTGATCAATGCGGCCCGGACTACTAGCCTAGCCCTGTTGGCTCGGCCAAAATACCACCCAGACTTTAAATGGAGACAAATTTGAACGCAGTGCAGACCCATCGACTCAAAATGAGTACCGGCCTGTTGTTCGGCTTGCTGGCTATGCCCGCGCTAGCCAGCACCGGGACTGCATACACCGATGAGCCTTTGGAGCCAGAATCGCGACACGAGAAAATTGGCGAACTGGTGGCTACGTTTATTCAGAAATCGCATTACAACCACATCGCAGTTAACGACGAATTGTCGTCAAAGGTGATGGACCACTACCTCGAAGAACTGGACCGAAATCGGATGTACCTGCTGGCGAGCGACGTCGAATTTTTTGAACAGTATCGCTACGAATTGGATGACATCGTCAGAAACAGCCCTCTGGATCCGGTATTCGATATGTTCTCTGTGTACCGCACTCGAGTTCGAGAGCGTTTTGAATTCGCACTGGCACAACTCGACGTCGAGCCAGATTTTACAATCGACGAGGAATACCAGTTTGATCGCAGTGAATCTCCGTGGGCGCAGACTTCCCAGGAACTCGACGAATTGTGGCGTAAGCGCGTCAAGAACGACGCACTGAACCTTGCTCTCACTGACAAACCCTGGGAAGAATCGCGCGAAATTCTCGCAAAACGATACCGCCGCTACCTGAAGCGCATGCAACAGACCAACAGCGATGATGTCTTTGAAACCTTCATGAATACATTTGCGCATACTCTCGATCCACATTCGAGCTACCTGTCGCCGCGTAATTCCGAGGAATATCGTATCCAGATGAGCCTGTCGTATTTTGGAATCGGCGCCTCACTGCAAACGGAAGAGGACTACGTACAGATTGTAAGTATCATTCCGGGAGGACCGGCATCAATCGACGGTTCGTTAGGACCAAAAGACCGCATTATCGGTGTTGCACAGGATCCCGATGGCGAAATGGTCGATGTCATTGGCTGGCGCCTGGATGATGTCGTTGATCTGATACGTGGCGAAGCCAACACAATTGTTCGTCTACAGATTATTCCGGCTGGCGCCCTGCCAGGCGATAGCAACAAAGAAATCAGCCTCACTCGCGGCAAGGTCAAGCTCGAGGAACGGGCTGCGCAGAGCGAAATTCTGACTGTACCGAACGAAGGCCGCGATTGGTCGATTGGTGTCATCTCGGTGCCGAGCTTTTATCGAGATTATCGAGCCTTGAGCAGCGGCGACAAAAATTACACGAGCACGACCAGAGACGTAAAGCGCTTGATCCTTGAACTCGAACAAGAGGGAATCGACGGCCTGATTATCGATTTGCGCGATAACGGCGGCGGCCACCTTACAGAAGCAACTGCGTTGTCGGGTCTGTTCATAGACAATGGCCCGGTCGTACAACTCAAGAATGCCAACGGTCGAATCAGCCGACTTGACGATCCGGACCCAGTGGCTCGGGTTGCATACAATGGCCCGCTTGCGGTACTTACCAATCGCTTCAGTGCATCCGCTTCCGAGATTTTTGCGGCCGCCATGCAGGACTATGAGCGCGGCGTGATTATCGGTCAGAAGACTTTTGGCAAGGGCACCGTGCAGAACCTGTATTCACTCGACCAATATCTGCAGCCCGAAGGTGACAAGGGCTACGGTCAGCTGACATTGACGATCGGCAAGTATTATCGCGTCACGGGTGAGAGCACTCAGCATCGCGGTGTCGACCCCGATATCATCCTTCCGTCTACCATAGACGCTGAGCAAATCGGCGAAAGTGTGCGGGAGAGCGCTCTACCCTGGGACACGATTCAGACGACTCGTTTTCGGGCTGGCGAGTCGCTGGACAGCACGATCGACTCGCTGACAGCGATGCATGGTCAGCGCGCCAAGGAAGACCCGAATTTTCAGTACCTGATGCAGTATATTGAGGGTGATCGGGAGGCGCATGGGCGCAAATCGTTATCATTGAACATCGTAACCAGGCGCGAACAGCGAGAGTTGAACCTCGATCGCGCCCTGACAATGGAAAACGAGCGCCGCACCGCACTTGATCTGGAACCGATCGAAAGTCTCGAGGATATCGACGACGAAGATCGCCCTGACGTGCAGCTTGACCAGGCAGCCGGCATTGTCAGAGACTTGGCGGAAATGCGGGAAGTTGAGAGTCTGCCGGCGCAAACGGCACAGATCAGCCCTTAGTCTGCACGACTTGCCTGCAACCATATTGGTGTTATACTCCACTATAACACCAAGCGCAGTATCGGGGATGACGTTGTGACGGCACGACTGGTAGCACCGAAGTACGCTCTGCTAAGCGGCACCGCCGCACTCCTGTTGGGTGCCTGGAGCGCGTCTGCCCTCGCTTCCAACGGCTTCGACACGCATTGCACCGAAGCAAATGATGCACTCCCAGCCCCGGAAATTCCTGCCCCGTCACTGACTATCAAGGTCGCCGAACACGGACTGACGATTGCATCAGCTCCTATGGATGCACCAGCGGCCAGATCCGGCAGTGAATCCGCTGTATCGCCGGCGCTGGCCGATGTGACAAAAGAGCTGTCTACCGACGACCCGGATGAACAGGCTGGCGCGGATGATTCCGCCAACACCAACACTCAACTGCCCGGAGCGGCGCTACGATTGCCGGGTGTTTCCGACGCAAACCTGCCGCGTTTCCGGCGCCAGATGTACCGCAAAGATATTTAGCACGCCGGCCGGTTCAGCGGCTCAAGACGTGGGTCAGATTCCAGAAGTTTTGGCCGAGCATATTCACTTCAGACTCTCTGATGACGCCGTTGGCATCGATCAAATAGATGATTGAGACAGACGCGGAAACAGGTACCGCATCGTCATGCCCCCGATATCTGGCCTTCTCAGCAATCAACTTGGCCCGGCGTTGCAGCACATCCGCAAAATCCGACACGCCTTCAAGAGAATCGACACAATTCCTGACTCTTGCGAGAATGTCGTCGCATGCATCTTTGCTGCCGTAATTGATAGCACCGGCGCTTTTATCGCCGGCTTCCTTGGTGATGTCGCCAAGCGCGTCTTCGTTCAGGTGCAGATATAGCTGCTGGGAAAAAGACAGTATCATGTGATTGATAAGGCGCTTGGTTGCGACGTCCAGACCTTGTGTGTCGGGTGGCTGACGATTCTCGATCTCTTCTACTTTAAGCAAAAGAAACTCTTCATTCTCCTGAGCTGACTCAATATTCTCGGCAAGACCATCGAGACCTGCCGTAACGGATCTGCGTCGGAATAGCCTTAGGAAACCGCTCATGGTCGCCAGCCTGTGACGCTCAGCCTGCAAATGATCCTCCAACAATTGAATCTGCATGCGCTGTTCGCGGACTTGCTGTTCGATGCCGGCAGCCTCTTCGCGGTGCAGCTCGTTCCAGTCGTCAACTAGTTGACTTTGCTCGCGTTGCTCGCGTTGCTGCTTCAACTGCTCGGCAAATTTTGCGAGCTTGGCTTGACAACGCAAATTGAGGCCGCGCAACTGGAAGTAAGTAACGATGTTATAGACCCACTCTGGATCGAGAAGCAGATTCTCCAGGTGATCCAATTGCTGCTGCACGCGTGCGGTTGCGCCTTCGTGCTCTTTGATGCGGTCTTGCAAACGGAATTTCTCGCTGCGTAATTCAGCGAAATTTTTCTTAAGTTCCGCCCGATTCCAATAGAGATTGAGGAGCTTGTCGCTCTCTGCCTCGTTCTCTTCCGGCTTGTCGCCCGAACTTCCAAATATGGCGGTCAGACTCGTCAACGACGTCCCTCTTAACATAATACTGCTGCATCAAGCACAGCGACAATGGTGTAGATCCGCCAGATAATGGCAATAGACGAGGGGCGAATCGCTGACAGAATCGACAGTTTTGCGAACTGCTGCCAGTGACAACGGAGTGATCGGCAAGCCTAGCGCTCGAGTATCAGGTGTCCCTGGTCCCTCAAATATTCGAGCCACTTGTTCAGAATCATGTTTCGTTTCCACCGAGCACCAAGTTCGCGGCTTCGCGTCGCATTAAACCGCGGTAGACTGGCGTGTCGATGATGCTCGCCGAGGCTCATCGATTCAGCCAGTTCGCCATCCAGGTATGCGCGCACGACCATGTCCGGATTCGCGACTTTGCCGTCTTCGCTTTCAAACTGGTATGTGAGTGACAGCGTAACCGTATAACGGCCTCGTTCGAGGATCTCAACATAAAGATCACATTCGCCCGCAACGCGTGAATGAAAACAGCCGTCCAGGCGTTCGAGTTCCGGAACCAAGAGCAATAATCGAAGATAGTTACTTTCGTACAGAGACATCAAACCAACAAAGCTTTTCGGCTTGATGATTGTTTGCGGTACAAGTTGGCAATCGAGCAACATGCAGCCAATATAGCACAGCATTTTGCGTCGACCAGACGTGCAATTTTCGTTCCAAAATCAGGGTCGAACTCGTCGCTCAACACCGGTACTATCGAGAATTCTGCTCGCGATTTCTTCGATCGAAAATTCTGTCGTATCGACGTTCGGTATTCCATAGCGCTTAAAGATCTTATCGGTCTCACGTAATTCGTAGCGAACTTGTTGCACCGAAGAATATTTGCCAAGCGGTCGTCGTTCCTTGCGAATTTGACGCAGGCGATCTGGTGCAATCGTCAACCCAAATAATTTGTGTTTCTGCTGAGTCAGAAATTCCGGAAGCCCGCCGGATTCCAGCTCTTCGTCGGTCAAAGGATAGTTCGCCGCGTAGACACCGTACTGAAGTGCAAGGTACAAACAAGTCGGCGTCTTGCCCGATCGCGACACGCCAACGAGGATCACATCGGCCATGTCATAATTTCGGCTAACTCCTCCGTCATCGTTCGCCAATGCGAAATTAGTCGCCTCGATGCGCTTCATGTACGCGTCAATATCGCTCATGCCATGGGCA
>SMVB01219146.1_pt1 | contig 17396 bp, 17 predicted proteins | sample 2456461 | NCBI WGS metagenome assembly SMVB01 (sample SAMN11095934, study PRJNA526329) | marine sediment metagenome | biome: Marine sediment; feature: Surficial sediment; material: Deep marine sediment; isolation source: Hadal surficial sediment | place: Pacific Ocean | collected 2014-05 | depth...
CCGTCTTCAACAAAAGACTCCACCGTGGCTATCGATGCTGATTCGAGCAATGAATTAACCTGGGAAATGCCGGCATCATTTAAAACAGCAGTATCTTCCCTGCTCACCTGCAGGGACGGTGCCTTGCCGAAGATATTAGGCAGCGCAATAAGAAGGCCGGCAGCTAAAACCGTAGCAACCAGCAGGTTTTTCCATGCGGGATATTGGTTCATGAGTAGCTTAAAATCAGACTGATTTGATCGTGCCCTTGGGCATGATGGCACCGACAGTGTGCTTCTGGACAATTACCACAACATTGTCAGCAACCTGGATTTTCACAAAATCATCCTTAACTTCAGTGACCTTGCCAAGCATCCCACCGGCGGTGGTTACTTCATCACCTTTGGACAGGTTGCTAATTAATGCCTTATGCTCTTTTTGCCGCTTGGACTGAGGACGAATAAGCAGGAAATAGAAAACGACAAATATGATCACCAGTGGCGCCAGACTCAGCAGACTTTCGCTGCTGGGCATCGATTGGGCATATGCATTACTTATAAAAAAGCTCATAGACACTTTCAATATTGGTTTATAGACTCGGGCAGCCCCCGAAAGGCCGCGTATTATGGCACAGATTCGCCGGAGTTCTCCTGCCTGGCGCGGAATTCACCGGAGAACGCCTCCAGCCCTCCCGCCTCGATCGCAGACCGGATTCGACGCATCAGATGCAGATAGAAATGCAGGTTATGGATGGTATTCAGCCGTGATCCAAGGATTTCACCGCAGGAATCCAGATGCCGTAAATACGCACGGCTATAGTTCTGACAGGTATAGCACTCACAATCAGCCTGCAGCGGCCTGAGATCATCCCTGAAACGGGCATTACGAATTCGCAAGGTTCCATCTTCGGTAAACAGATAGCCATTACGGGCATGCCGGGTCGGTATGACACAATCGAACATATCTACGCCGTGCATGACCGCATCAAGGATATCGGCAGGCAATCCAACTCCCATCAGGTAACGCGGCTTATCTGCCGGCATCAATGGCAGCATATAATCCAGCACCGCAGTACGTTCCTCCCGTGTTTCGCCTACCGACAACCCACCCAGCGCAAGCCCCTCAAAACCTATCTCCATTAAACCTTCCAGAGACCGACTACGCAGACTGTTGTGCATTCCCCCCTGGACGATGCCAAACAGAGCACGGTCAGTATTATCCAGTGCATCGAAACGCGCCCTGCTGCGGCCCGCCCAGCGCAACGATAACTCCATGGATAGCCGGGCCTCCTCCAGCGTCGCCGGGTAAGCAGTGCATTCATCGAAGACCATCTGAATATCGCTGGCCAGCGCATTCTGCATATCCATGGACACTTCAGGGCTCAGGAAAACCCGCCGACCATCCGTTGGGGCCTGAAATTCCACACCTTCCTCGGTGATCGTGTTGCGTGAAGTCAGGCTCCAGACCTGAAAACCACCTGAATCAGTCAGGATTGGCTTTTCCCAGTGCATAAAGCCGTGCAAACCACCGTGCATACGGATGATGTCCGGGCCAGGCCGCAACATCAGGTGGAAGGCATTGCCCAGGATAATCTCTGCACCCAGACTCTCAAGATCCTCTGGCGTCAGTGATTTTACTGTCCCGTAAGTACCTACCGGCATGAAAGCGGGTGTTTCAATCGTGCCGCGGGGGAAAGCTAACTGCCCCCTTCGGGCAGCGCCATCAACTGACTGTACAGCGAATTTATAGCCGCTCATGATGCGCGCTCCAGAAACATCGCATCACCGTAACTAAAGAAGCGAAACTTTCGGGCAACCGCATATTTGTAGGCGTCAAGAATGGATTTTTTTCCGTGGAATGCACTGACCAGCATGAGTAGAGATGACCCAGGAAGGTGAAAGTTCGTAATCATCGCATCGACCACAGTGAATTGATAACCCGGCCGGATAAATATATCTGTCTCACCGCCATAAGACGCCAACCGGCCATCAACAACCGCAGACTCTAAAGCTCGCACCACTGTAGTACCAACCGCAATAACCCGCCCCTGACGCTCACGTGTGCTGTTTACCGCTGCACAGACAGCAGCACTCACTTCTATACGTTCGCTGTGCAGGCGACCACTGGCAATCTGCTCATCTCGCAGCGGCAGGAAAGTGCCGGCGCCCACATGAAGGGTTACGTACGCCTGTTCGATGCCCTTTTGCTTCAGACTGGACAACAACGCCTGGTCGAAATGCAGCCCGGCAGTCGGTGCAGCAACCGCACCAGACTCACGGGCAAAAACTGTCTGATAGCGGTCCCGATCCTGCGCATTGTCCGCGCGCTGAATATACGGGGGTAACGGGACATGGCCATGCTGTTGCAGCGACGCTTCGATTGCAGCATTAAATTGCAGCACAAAAAAATTATCCTGCCGGCCCGTCACCGTAGCTTTAATACCGGCCTCAAAGTCTATAGATGTACCTGTCCGTGGCGACCGACTGGAACGCAATTGAACCAGCGCTGTATCAGAAGCCAGAATCCGCTCCAGCAACATTTCTACCCGGCCACCACTGGCCTTATGCCCATACAAACGCCCGGGAATTACGCGGGTATCATTCAATATCAGCAAATCACCCGGCCGCAACAAACTGCCAAGCTGACTGAACTCCAGTTCCTGATAATCATGCCCCTGCCCGGGTACAAATAGCAGCCGACTTGCATCACGTCGCTCCAGCGGAGACTGCGCAATTAATTCGTCCGGAAGCTCGTAATTGAAATCTGAGGCACTCATGGCCGCGCATTGTACCGATTGATCGCCAAGAAAAAATCGCATGAGAGATGGAATGAGCCTGCTGGCAAGTGTATCCTTGGCACCCGCTGAACAGACTTGGCTTGCACCACTGTTTGCACGCTAATAGCCCAGGTGACGTGTGGTGGGCATGATGGATTCAAAATAGAACGTACTTAGACGTATATTCAGAATATACGAAAGTATACTCAGAGGTGACTGAAGGTAAGTAATACGCTGTAAAATTTAGACAGACATGTATGGCCGAGTGATGGAATTGGTAGACATGAGGGATTCAAAATCCCTTGCCTTCGGGCGTGGCGGTTCGAGTCCGCCCTCGGCTACCACCTACCCTGCCTTAGTTGATCATCTTTCATTAACGCTTTTGTCCTGCCCCCCTCCGCTAATAATCAAATACCGATAACTGAGGCTACCTAGTCACAGATAGTTGCCCACATTGGCGGAGGAGATACCCATTCAACAAAAAGCTACGTAAACTAATATTCAAACTGGACCGGGCGGGTCATGGCCTGAATCGGGTTAGTTTGGTGTTGTGACTACAGGAGAATTAGGAATGCAGCGAGGTTCGCGATCACGCGCGGTGGTACTCAACAAGCCGCGCCGAAGATTTCTGCAAGGTCTGGCCGGCGGCGGAATCATGCTTGGTCTAGCACCCAACGCAGTCTGGGCGGGAGCCGAGAGCAATGCGGTTACCGGGACGGTCCCGGTCCTGTCGGGGACCGATTTTAATTTGACCATCGCGGAGGCGCCCGTCAACTTTACCGGCGCACCGCGGATGGCAACCACTATCAATGGTTCTATACCTGCGCCCACCCTGCGTTGGCGGGAAGGCGACACCATCACCCTGCGGGTCACTAACCACCTGAGCGAGTCCACCTCCATCCATTGGCATGGCATTTTGCTGCCTTATCAGATGGATGGCGTGCCGGGCGTCAGTTTCGCGGGGATCGATCCGGGTACCACCTTTGTCTATCGTTTTAAAGTTCAACAGACGGGCACCTACTGGTACCACTCGCATTCAGGATTTCAGGAACAAACCGGTATGTATGGTGCGATCATTATCGATCCTGCGGCCGGCAATCCAATCCGGGTCGACCGCGACTACGTGGTGCAGTTGTCGGACTGGACGGATGAAGATCCGATGCGGGTGTTCGCTAAGCTTCGCAAGCAAAGTGACTATTACAACTTTAATCAACTCACCGCCGGCGATTTTTTTCGTGACGTGTCGGATACCGGTATCAGTGCCGCTTTGAGCAAGCGGAAGATGTGGAATCAGATGCGCATGAGCCCCACCGATCTGGCCGACATCTCGGGCTACACTTATACCTTTCTGATGAACGGCACGACTCCCGCAGGCAACTGGACGGGCATGTTCCGCCCGGGTGAACGCGTGCGGTTGCGTTTTATCAACTCGGGTGCTCAATCGTTTTTCGATGTGCGTATCCCCGGGCTGAAGATGACAGTGGTTCAGGTCGATGGCCAGGATGTGGACCCGGTCACCATAGATGAGTTTCGTATAGGCGTGGCTGAAACCTACGATGTAATCGTTACGCCCGATGATGATCAGGCCTACACAATTTTCGCCCAATCCATGGATCGCACCGGGTATGCCCGGGGTACGCTGGCTCCGCGCGCAGGAATGTCTGGCGAGGTTCCCGCCATGGATGAGCCGCAGTGGCTGTCCATGACCGACATGATGGGCAACATGGATCACGACATGGGCGGTATGGATCACAGCATGGGCACCGGGTCCGTGCGTGCCCGCCATGCCAGCACCGAATACGGCCCCAGCGTCGATATGCGCGTGGATACCCCGCGCACTAATCTGGACGATCCGGGTATTGGCCTTAGAAATAACGGCCGGCGGGTGCTTACATATGCAGATCTGCACACCATAGGCGGGCCCATCGACGGCCGCGGCGCCGAGCGCGAGATCGAGTTGCATCTCACCGGGAATATGGAACGCTATGCATGGTCCCTGGACGGGCTGGAGTTTGGCAAATCCACGCCGGTTCATTTTCGTTATGGCGAACGCCTGCGTGTGGTGTTGGTTAACGACACCATGATGACCCATCCCATGCACTTACACGGCTTGTGGAGTGAATTGGAAGATCCCGACGGAAATTTCATGGCCAGGCGGCACACGATTAGCGTACAACCGGCGCAACGCGTGAGTTTTCTGGTTAGCGTAGATGCCTATGGCCGTTGGGCCTGGCATTGCCACCTGCTTTATCACATGGATTCGGGCATGTTTCGGCAAGTGGTGGTGACATGAGGCAACGCCACGGATTGGTGTGGGCGCCGATGAGCATGCGTAGTCAAACCACGCAGATTGCCCTGTTCATAAGCCTGCTTGGTTCCTTCCCGATTTGGGCGCAAGACCCCCATGCCGGGCACGACATGTCCGCGACTAGCGAACCCCGAATGAAGCATGATAATAAGGGTGGCGCGGATGAACCGATGTCCACGGGATCGATGCAGGGTGGTTCGGCCCCACCCGATGCGCGTAACCCCCACGCTTATTCCGGTAATCAGGACTTCGGCCCTTTCCCGCTACGGTTGGGAGATCGGCATAGTTTCGCTTCATTATTGGTAGAAAATTTAGAGCTCACGCGCAGTGGCGGCAATACCGCCACTGCCTACGATTTGCAAGGCTGGTACGGACGTGTCTACGACCGCGTGGTGCTGAAGGCGGAAGGCGATATCGACGGGGCCAATCTTGAGGAGGCCCGCAGCGAGCTACTGTGGGGCCACGCCATCGCATCATACTGGGACACGCAACTTGGTGTGCGCTACGACAGCGGTGAAGGATCAAATCGGGGCTGGTTGGCATTCGGTGTGCAGGGACTGGCGCCCTATTGGTTCGAGATCGATGTCGCCGGGTACGTGGGTGAGAGCGGACGAACAGCGTTGCGCCTGGATGCGTCCTATGAACTGTTGTTTACCCAGAAATTGATTTTGCAGCCACGCATCGAGGCCGACGTCTATGGCAAAGATGACCCGGCACGGGGATTGGGTAGCGGATTGGCCGAGATGAGTGCACAGTTGCGCTTGCGTTACGAGGTACGCCGAGAGTTCGCCCCCTATATTGGTGTCGAATGGGTGGGCAAATTCGGTGACACGAAGGACCTTGCACAAGCGGCCGGCGAGGATGCAAACGACGTTCGCCTCGTTGCCGGATTGAGGTTCTGGTTTTAGCGGTACCGGTGGTCAATCCGACACGAAATTGATGCCGCGCTGAACAATCGGTTTATCTGCGGTTTTTTGTAAACTCTAAGAAGTCTCACAATGTCCGTACAAACGCCCAGGAATTACGCGGGTATCATTCAATATCGCAAATCACCCGGCCGCAACAAACTGCCAAGCTGACTGAACTTCAATTCCTGATAATCATGCCCCTGCCCGTGTACCAATAGCAGCCTACCAGCATCACGACACTCCAGCGGAGACTGCGCAATTAATTCGTCCGGAAGCTCGCCATAGAAATTGGACAGACATGTGCCCGAGTGATGGAATTGGTAGACATGAGGGATTCAAAATCCCTTGCCTTCGGGCGTGACGGTTCGAGTCCGCCCTCGGCTACCATTCAATGAGACTATCTTTCCAGGCTTCGCCGCAGGCAAAGGCTGGAAAGATTTTAAGTCGAATTAATGCCGGGGCTTGTCGAAGACAAGAGCCCGGCGTCAATGACGGCAGATTTCCAGTTCGCGCGCAGCCGAACTGGAAATCTATACGCCGGAATTAGTACTGTGGAAAGCGCAGCTTTACGCAGTGCTCAATGAGGCCATATTTACAGGCCTCGCCACAGGCCAGGCCTGTAAATATTTTTGGCCGGATTAATGCCGGAATAAGCAAAGCTTATTCTCGGCGCCAATGCGACTATTTTTCCAGCCTTCGCGAAGCAGGGTTGGAAAAAAAATTTGAAGTCAAATTAATGCTGAGGCTTGCATTCAAGCAAGCCTCAGCGAAATGGCGGTAGAGAAACCTTCTGACTGCTAGTCACTTACCGAGCCTCGAATAACCGGAATCCTCAAGTGAATACACCAACCAGATATCGCACGAGGCCGTCAAGACCTCGGCCGTTCCTTGAGCGGAATAGCGAGAGATAAGTTCGGCTAGAGATCTTTCCGTCCGGAGTTCTCCACGCTCGAATATCGTGCGCCGCTAATTTTCGTTGTAGGGTCGGTTCAGGCTACGCAAAAAATTGCCGATTGCGCGCCGGTCTGCGGCTGTCAGCTCCGCAGTGTTGTCATCAATCACTGCCACCATGTTGCCGCCGACAAAATCGCCGTCGGGGTACATGCCCATCTCGAGGAAAAATTCCAAATCCTTCGCTGACCACCGGCCAATCCCATTATTTCCGCTAGCGGTTAGATTTGGAGCTGTGTCCTCGTCGTCTGGTCTGGCGCCGCCTGCCAGTTCCTGTTCGGTGTCCAGTGCCCCGAGGCTGTTGCGCGGCGTATGGCATTCACCGCAATGACCGAGATACCTCACGAGGTATGCGCCGCGTTGCCATTCTGCATCTTGCGTAGTGGTGGGCTCGGCGTATTCCCACGGTGCGTACAGCCATTGCCAGATGGTCATTGCCCAGCGTCCCGGCACGTACCAGGCTAGCTGATTCTCAGCATTTACAGCTGTTACCGGTTCAAGTGTGTCGAGATAAGCCTTTATGTCGCGTGCGTCCTGCTCTGTCATGCCGGCATAAGATGCATAGGGAAAAGCAGGGTAATAATAACCACCGGCAGGGTTTCTGCCGTAGCGAACGGCGGCGACAAACTCGGCTTCCGTCCAGTTGCCGATGCCGGTCGATGAATCCGGCGTTATATTCGGTGTATAAAAATCGCCCATGGGTGTTTCCAGCCGGTGTCCGCCAGCGTAGGAAGCACCGTCATTTTCCGTATCGGTATGACAGCTTTTGCAGCCCGCTGCTATGGCCAGATAAGCGCCACGTTCCGCAGACCCTTGCGCCCCGGCGGGGACATTACAGAACAGGCTGGCAATCAGAAGTGATGCGTAAGCGACTGATGCCGGACTGAACTGCAGCGATCTGTCCACCCGGGTCAGTCTTCGTCTTCTTCCTTGTAGCGCTCATGACAGCCTTTGCAGCTGGTGCCGGTCGCCTTAAACGCGGTCTTAATTTGGCTGCGATCCCCGCCTTCAAGTGCACTCGCAAGCGCCGCCGTCGCGTCCATCACTTCCTGTGCAGCGGCATCGACTTCGTCCGGCTCTTCCCAGATGAGCGGCAAGGCATCGCCGCCTTCTGAACCCGCTGCAAACAAGCCATCAACCGTCGCAGCAGTATTGGCCAGCGCGGTAGCATGAATCAACAGGTCGTCAGGCATGTCGACCCGCTTGGTAAGAATGAGTGCTACCGCTGCAAAATGACTGCCCATAGCTTCCATTACGGTGTGGCGATATTTTGCTGCATCACTGGTCTCGCCATGATCATGGTCATCACCGTCCGCAACTGCTGCTCCGCTGACCAGCAGGGCAAAGCTGGCTAGGGCGATAGTAACCATAGTGGCAAATTTTGAAATACATCGAATCCGCATTGGTAATGCTCCGGTTAGCTGTAAATTATGCAGGCGCTCAAAATATCACTTTCTGAGACTGCGGGCACTGAATTTCGCATCAACACGGGAACCTCTCTGGGAGGTGTAACGGTATATGGCGGTGTGGGAGCATTTATTTGCGTCTTAGCCACCCCAAACCTGCAAGAGCCGAACCGAACAGCCAGATCACAGCAGGAATCGGCACCACCGTCGCAGTCCAGGCGCCATAGATTGAAGATGATGCCATTGGCGGAAGAGCTACGTACTCAGGCCCGACACAGCTAAGAGGTGGTGGGTCTTCCGGAAAAATAATGATCACGGGCGGCGCAATCCCACCCTGCTCCAACTCAACAAAACGATCCTCTGCGCGAACTACTAGTGCCGGTGAGCAATGCTGACCCGGAACACGTGGCACGGGTGGCTGAGTGGGTTAGGGATGCGCTGAAGTAGCATAGAAACAGTGGATTCAAAATCCATTGGGGTAAAACCCGTGCCGGTTCGAGTCCGGCCCTCGGCACCCTATTTGTCTGAAGTCGATATTCAGTGTACAAGAATCTATTTGCCACCCACATGTAAAATCTACGTGTCAAGAATCCATAAGGGCGACCCATATTTCAGGATGCGACTAAAGCTCATTTATATCACTGTCGCGGCACTCGCACTGCTAACCACGAGCAATGCCCATGCTTGCGATGACTGCATGCACGATGTAGCCAGCTTCGAACAGCGCATTAGCTGGGAGAAAATTGAATTTCGTACGCGGAAGTTCCTGATAGGCGCGTCATCTGTTATGGAATGGTCAGTTTTCAACACCGAGAATTCCGGCGTTGAGTGGATTGAAGCAAATGGGCTCGCAGGGGTTGAAGGCACGCCCATAGCACCTGGTGCAACGGTGCTGCGGATTACCTATAACTCTGCGTTGCTTGGCACTCACTATCACACCGTATTGTGGGTAGATCCGGAAACGGGTGCAGTCTTGCAATACGAAACATCCCGTGATGGAAGAAAAGCCAAGCACCGCATTTATCGTTTCACGGATAAGGGGGCTTTCCAGCGAACCTGGTACCCGGAGAAGGGTGAGAAAAAACTTGACTGGCACCTATGGACAGACCGCTCTGGCGACTACCGTCCGTTTCAGCCCGAGGCACAGGATCAGCTAGTCTTTGACACCCTAAGCCTGATCTACCTTATAGCAACATCTGATCTGGGTCGCGGCACTGATGAACAGAGCTATCTAAGCTATGGGAACAAAGAGATCAGCCGGGCAGTTTTTACCACAGGAGGCCTGGTCGATATCGATACCAGCTTCTATATTGAGGGGCCGCTACAGGAACATAAATGTCGCGGCAGATTTAAAGCCCTGAAAATAAACCTGGAGATCCAGCCGGTCGGTAATTTGATTAATCCTGATTTTGGTTTTTTAACAGAGATCGAACTGTATCTGATGCCTGATACACGCATACCCGTCCTTATCAGCGGCCGGAGCAAAAAGCTCGGGAAAATAGTTATCAAAGCAAAACGAGTATTTACACCCGAAGAATTGGCCTGCCCTGAGCAATCATCGGATTAACCCGCGTCGAATTCATGCCCGCAGTTCGGGCATACGGACTGTTTAAATAGCGGCCCATAGAGAGCAGCATTTTTCGCCGCCTCCCAGAACCACATTTTTCTACAACCTTCACAGTGAATAGCAAGTATTCCGAACAGGTAACCAACAATGGCGATAACCGTACCTACAGTCCAGGAAATGCCGGCAGCGGGATACAACGGTGCAAAACTGCCGACCAACAACGCCAGAACAGCAACGGCCAATTTCCATAACTGACCCGACCTGGTTATTACTGACTGCTTAAACATCCTGCACCTGACCTCTACCAATATTGGGAAACAACTGACATTGCCGCCTGAAATAAAAACTTCTTCATTAGCAAGCATACTGAATCAGTCGTGCTTACATCAATTAGTCAACTGACCAGCCAAATTTGATATTGACGCATTCAGATGCGACTGCACATCATCGTAATTGGTGAATTATGCAATTTGTGTCAAAACTATTTATTACTGTTAAGGCGGCAACCTGGAAAAATATACTTTAATTATTTAGCATCAGAATACCGGTTTGCCCTACCACCCAACGCCATGAGTTTGCATATCCAGGCGATAAATTCCATGCCGACCGGTCACATATAGCCATCCATACCCCGGGCCACCCAATATAAGATTTGACACAAACCCCCTGGGCGCACGAATGACACCTATGTAGCTTCCTTTGCTATCAAAAATCTGGATACCGTAAAAGGTAGCCACATAAAAGCGCCCCTCACTATCTACTGTCATCCCGTTTGACCCGGGGCGTCCGGCAACAATTTCTTCTGCACCAATCTGCTCAACCGTCATTATCGGGTCGAAGTAGTCAGGCAATTCTGTCAATTCACCCTCTTCACCCACACTAAAAGCATGCAGCAGCGGAGCTACACTATCGGTAACAACAATTTTTTGCCGATCAGCTGACAGCACAATGCCATTAGGTCTGAATCCTTCCGCCACAACTTTTGCACTACCCTCTGGACCAAGATACATGACCCTGCGATTAATGCGGTCGGTAAACCAGACCCCTCCGGCAGAATTAATCGCCAGATCATTACAAAACTCCCCAGGCATACGGGGATTATTCGGTAATGGTGACAGCTCACCCTGCAGCAGAACCTCTATCTCACCCTCTTTGTTATAACGAACAATCTGGGCATCACGGTTGCGGCAACCGTAGAGAAGCCCGTCTGGCCCTATAACAAGGCCCATAGTCATCGCAGTAGCTTCATCAACCGTCGCTACCTCTCCAGCCGAATTTATCTGCAGGAGCCGGTTCGAGACTACCTCGGCAAAAAATACATTACCTGCATTATCTGCTGCTGGCCCATCGGTATAGACATAACCCTCAGCCAGCGTTTCCCACACAGCACCATTGACAACTATTCCTTCCGGCGGTGGCAGATCCGGTGCCACTGGCGCTCTGCGGGAATTCGGCGCCTGATCTGCCATTGTTAGGGGCGCATCGGGAGATGGCGATTGCCCGCACTGAACAAGCATCAGCGATAACAACAACGTAATAATGACTCTAAACAATGCAATTCTCAGACATATTTTCTGCAGGCCAATATTCACACATCCTTAGATACCCTTAAGCACCTATCTTCTAGCCAGACCAGTTTGGCTGCGCACCTTTACTATACGAAAGTGTCAACCTGAAACGCTATGCTTAAAAGGAATTCCGTCATAAAGAACACGACTAAATACTGCAATATTGCCACACCATGAGATACTTGAGCTAAGCAGACTGCTTTATTGAGACCAAAAATGGATGACAAACCACTCGGCACCAGCCTGAGCTTTTGCCCGCATTGCGCCGCGAAATTGCTAATTGAGATACCCACGGGCGATAACATGCCACGCTATACCTGCGGAGCATGCAATACAATACTTTATGAAAACCCAAAGCTGGTAGTGGGTTGTGTCGCCGAATTTGACGGCCGGATACTCCTGTGTAAGCGTGCAATTGAGCCCCGGTTGGGTTACTGGACCGTTCCGGCAGGATTCATGGAACTCGGTGAAACACTCGCACAGGCGGCCGCACGGGAAACTCTGGAAGAAGCCTGTGCAACGGTTACTCTGGGGTCTATGCTGGCTATAGTCGATGTCCCGGAAGCTAGCCAGGTACATGTATTCTATCGAGGGACGCTCACTGACGGTCGCTATGCCGCTGGTGATGAGAGCTTTGAAGCTGATTTATGGGCCCCGGACAACATTCCCTGGGATGAAATCGCTTTTCGCAGCGGCCATATTGCGTTGAAGCAGTTTCTGGCACAGAAAGAAGCCCGAATAGAACAACTCCATACCGAAATCGCATTACGCAACCGCAGAGAATAAGCCCCGCATACGAAACACCAATATAACGGCGATAATGAGCACAAAATTACCCCTTTATCAGCCCAAGAGTCTTGGATTTAGACCACTTTGCAGCTACAGTACCGCGCTCTAAATTAGCAGGATCAATCAGGAGAAATCAGTGACATTCGTCGTTACCGAAAGCTGCATCAAGTGCAAGTACATGGACTGCGTCGAGGTATGCCCGGTTGATTGTTTCCATGAGGGGCCCAATATGCTCGTCATCGATCCTGAGGAATGCATAGACTGCACCCTTTGCGAGCCGGAATGCCCCGTTGACGCCATTGTCGCCGATGACGAAATTCCGGAAGGTCAGGAAGAATTCCTGAAACTCAATGAAGATTTATCACAGGACTGGCCAGTAATCACTGAAATAGGTGACGTACCGGCCGATGCCGACGAATGGAAAGAAAAATCTGACAAACTCCAATACCTGGAAAAATAAACAAGGGCATAGGCCGCGCTGGCTCCCGCCTGAATCATCAGGTCATTTCCTGAAGAAGCGCCAACAAATCATCGGGCGAATGGTAACCACTAATTAGCTGGCCATCCGGACGAAAGATGGCCGGGGTCCCTACAATACCCAGATCCTTGCCCAGCTGATAATGCTCAGCTACCGGCGTGCCGTCACAGTCATCTGCTTCAACTGCAATTCCACTCTTGGCTGCGGTCAGAGCTTCATTGCGCGACTCCGCACACCAGACCGCATCTGCCTTAGCCCAACTGGGCGTCCCCGGACCAGATCGTGGGAAGAACAAATATCGAATGGTGATACCACGATCATTATAGGCTGAGATCTCGCGATGTAATTTTCGGCAGTAACCACAATCAACGTCGGTAAATACAGTTACGACATACTTTTCTTCACTGGCGGCGAAGATCACCCCATCATTTTGGCCTACCTTATCAAGATAGTTGGCACGTGCTAAATTGCGGGCAGTTTCGGTAAGATTATCTTTGGACTCCAGGGCAAAGATGTCACCCATAATAAAATACTCACCATTTTCTGATACATAGTAAATATCAGAACCCACCGCCATTTGCAGCAAACCAGGGATTGGCGACGGCTGCACAGAGCTAATATCCACATCTGGAAAAGCATCCTGCACAAACTGGTAATGCTCGGGGAGACCCTCTGCCTCAGCAAAATCAACAACCAGAAAAGCTGTAATCACCGCCAGGCCAGCCGTAGCCACTAACCCTGTTAATAAAGGTACACGCATAGATTTACTCACTAACCTGCTGAATTGCATTATCGATGACAGCCACACGGGCTAAGAGATCTGACACCGAGGGAAGAACTATGGTTCCCTCCCGGCACGGGTTTCACGTAACTGGTGAATATTAGCACGAGGCCTGCTGGCTAAATCCAGACCCGAAAATAAAAATGCCGCACGACACATAGGCACCGCACAGCATTTTGAGGAAATTTGTTGCCGTATTTATCCTCGGGGATGATGCTCCGTATGGATTTCCTTCATACGGGCACGTGCGACATGCGTATAAATTTGTGTTGTCGACAGGTCACTATGACCCAGGAGCATCTGCACAACACGCAAGTCAGCGCCATTATTAAGTAAATGAGTCGCAAAAGCGTGGCGCAATGTATGCGGTGACATCTTGTTGTCAATTTCCGCCAGTTTTGAATAACGCTTGATAATGTGCCAGAAAGCCTGACGGGTCATCCGATCGCCGCGCCGAGTGGGAAACAGGTAGTCAGTTTGACGCTCCAGAAGAATTTCAGTTCTGGGGCCATTGATAAATTCATGAATCCAGTTCTGAGCTTCATCGCCAAGTGGTATCAACCGCTCACGGTCACCCTTGCCAACTATCCTTAGCACGCCCTGGCCCAGATTGATCTCACTCTGCTTCAGATTTATTAATTCGGAGACACGCAGACCCGTTGCGTACAATACTTCAAGCATCGTGCGATCGCGATGCCCGAGCGGATCACTCACATCTGGCGCAGCCAGCAGGGATTCCACTTCGCCCTCAGTCAAAGACTGTGGCAGTGAGCGGCCAATCCGGGGCATGTCTATCTTGATGGTCGGATCTTCCTGGATCACGCTTTCACGCAACAAGAACCGGTAGAAACGACGAAAACTGGATAACTGACGGGCCGTAGACCGGGGTTTAGCCCCCTGCTCGGTACGCCAGCCAATAAATGCCAGCAGATCACTGCGAGCAGCATAGACCAGACTGACATCCCGGTCAGCAAGCCAGCGGCGCAGTGAGACGAGATCCGCGCGATACGCTCCCAGCGTATTCGCAGACAACCCGCGTTCCATCCAAATGGCATCGAGAAACTTGTCGATGACGGCCTCGGTAGAATTCGAAGCATCCGCTTCGACTACAACTGAATTATGTGAGGTTTCCGACATTACTCCACATCAACTTTCGCGGCAAACGCTATTGTTAAAAAATTCCATCAGTCGGAAACTGTGCGGACGGTATTGGACCCTCTGCGTTTATCAACGGATAATCACGCCCGTTGCAAACTGATGATCTAAACCGTTTCCTCTGCGATATCGCGCTGCCACGTTTGTCTTGCAGAGAACACTTTGTCCCGATTGAGAGAAAGTATGATTGGGCGCATTTATCGGCGGCGTGATGTATTTCACAAAAGCACAGATGGGTTACATAAAAATTTCATTTAACAGAATACGGAATAGCGCCAACCCCTTGAAAAGATTGACAGATAGCCTCTACGGCATATGGTTTGCCACAGTATTTAGTTGCCTGTCGCTGGTAACGGTGGGAATAATTACTGTCATACCGGGGCAACCGCGGCGGCGGCTGATAGTGCGTCAGGGCGCACGGTTATTGCTTCGACTGACCGGTGCCTGGCCCAATATCTCTGGATTACAGCATCTGCCAAGCCACGCTTCAGTTATAGTCGCTAACCATGCCAGCTACCTGGATGGCGTTTTGCTCACCGCCGTATTGCCGCACCGCTTCCAGTTCGTCATCAAGCGTGAAATGACGCAGGTTCCTCTGGCGCATTATTTCCTGCGCCGCATAGGCGCGCATTTTGTGGATCGCTCGAATGCCCGTAAAGGCGCGACGGATGCCCGCCGCATCATGCAAACAGCCACAAACGGCGGATCACTGGTCTTTTTCCCGGAAGGCACCTTTCGTCGGGAACCTGGATTACGTCGCTTTCAAAATGGCGCTTTCACGGTTGCTCTGCGACAAGGTCTGCCACTCATACCTCTGGTTATTACCGGTACCCGAGCGATGTTACCCGCACATTCCTGGCTACCGCGTCCTGCGAAGCTTGCCGTTATCATCAAACAACCGTTGCCAATGGAAAGTACCACTGACCCGAATCAGGCACGTGAGGAATGCCGCCAGCATATTCTTGCAGAACTTAACGAACCTGATCTCCACGCGACCATTGGTTAGATATGAATTAAGACCAGAGCTTGGCTGAATCACATTTGGGCCGCATAATTGCGGCCCGGCATCAGGTTCATGCCAATATCTGCAGCCATTAAGACCAACCCGATAGCTAGCAACCATGGAATTGCCCTGTGACTAAAGAATCAGTCGTTATTGTTGCCGCTCGCCGCACCCCCATAGGCTCTTTCCAGGGCACATTGGGATCAGCCAGCGCACCCGAACTTTCAGCCGCAGCCACTAAAGCCTGCCTGGCAGACAGCGGACTTGATGGAGAGGATATTTCTGCCGCACTGATAGGCTGCGTTTTGCCTGCGGGCATTGGTCAGGCCCCTGCCAGGCAGGCCGTACTGGCCAGCGGCCTGCCGCAGTCTGTGGGCGCGACAACCATTAACAAAGTATGTGGCTCCGGTATGAAAGCCACCATGATCGGACATGACGCTATCATTGCGGGTTCAGCCAGTATCGTGCTGGCGGGCGGCATGGAGTCCATGACCAATGCACCTTATCTGCTCCCCAAGGCGCGACAAGGTTATCGCATGGGGCACCAGGAAGTACTCGACCATATGTTCCTGGATGGACTACAAAATCCCTATGACGGAAATATGATGGGCTATTTTGCGGAGGAGACGGCAAAAAAATACAGCTTTAGCCGCGAGAGCCAGGATAGCTTCACCACAGAATCTGTAACCCGTGCTCTGGCGGCAATAAGCAACGGCAGTTTTGATAGCGAAATCGTGCCTGTAACGGTTGTTAACCGCCGCAAGGAAAGTATCGTCGCCAAGGACGAGGAACCTGCACGCTGCGACCTCGAAGGCATCAGCACGATGCGCCCGGCTTTCGCCAAAGATGGCACAGTAACCGCGGCATCATCATCATCCATTTCAGATGGCGCCGCCTCACTTATATTAATGAGCGCAGCAGAAGCCGAACGTCGCGGCCTGCAGCCACTGGCGCGAATAGTCGCCCAGGCCGAACATGCCCATGAACCGGAATGGTTTACTACAGCACCAGTGGATGCAATAAAAAATGTTCTGACCAAATCCGGCTGGTCTGCTAATGATGTAGATCTCTACGAAATTAATGAAGCTTTCGCCTGCGTTACGATGGCGGCAATGCACGACATCGGGCTGGATCATGGCAAAGTGAACGTAAATGGCGGTGCCTGCGCTCTCGGCCACCCGATAGGTGCGAGCGGCGCACGTATCATAGTCACACTCATTCACGCCCTGCGAAATCGGGGGGGCAGGAAAGGCATTGCTTCATTGTGTATAGGTGGTGGCGAAGCTGTCGCGATTGCTATTGAAGCTATGTAGGTGCTAGTGGGGATTGGGGTCAGACCCTGATTTCCTGCCTTCGGCGGAAGATTCTGCCAGTTTCAGTGAATCGGGGTCTGCCCCCAATTCCAGGCAGCTACAACACCACCCTACATAGCTGGATAATTCGGCCCACCACCGCCTTCCGGAACTGCCCAGTTTATATTCTGCGCCGGGTCTTTGATATCGCAGGTCTTGCAGTGAACACAGTTCTGCGCATTAATCTGAAAATACTTTTCACCGCCCTCTTCTACTATTTCATAAACCCCCGCCGGACAATAACGTTGCGCGGGTTCATCATAGAGTGGCAGATTTTTAGCTAGCGGCACCGAAGGATCAATCAACTGCAAATGAATTGGCTGATTCTCTTCGTGATTGGTGCTCGATAAAAATACTGATGACAATAAATCAAAA
>SMVB01082169.1_pt1 | contig 17390 bp, 14 predicted proteins | sample 2456461 | NCBI WGS metagenome assembly SMVB01 (sample SAMN11095934, study PRJNA526329) | marine sediment metagenome | biome: Marine sediment; feature: Surficial sediment; material: Deep marine sediment; isolation source: Hadal surficial sediment | place: Pacific Ocean | collected 2014-05 | depth...
CCCGATGTCCGTGGCCGAAATGGCGGTATCGCTGTTCGCGGTCGACCGCGGTTACATGGATGATGTCGAGCTGGCGAAAGTTGGTTCCTTCGAAAGCGCATTGCTGGACTACATGAACAATTCCCATGCGGACTACATGAAGACCCTCAACGGCGGTGACTGGAACGATGAGCTTGAATCTCAAATGAACGCGGCGGTGGATGAGTTCAAGTCCACCGGGTCATGGTAAAACCGTGTTGTGGTAAAAGTGGCGGTCAAATGACAGCGGAGCAGCCCAATGGCAGGCGGTAAAGAAATCACCACCAAGATCCGCAGTATCGAGAACACCCGGAAGGTGACCTCGGCACTGGAGATGGTTTCAGCGAGCAAGATTCGCAAATCACAGGCTCTGATGAACGCCACCCGTCCTTATGCGCGTATGATGCGCCGCGTGATGGGTCATATGAGCAAAGCCAACCCGGAGTACCGTCACCCGTTCACGATTGAGCGGGAAGAGACAAAAAAGGTCGGCTACATCATCGTGTCCACTGATCGCGGCCTGTGCGGCGGCCTGAACACCAACCTGTTCAAGTTGTTGCTGAACGACATCGGCCTGTGGCAGGGCAAGGGCGCCCAGATCAGTCTGGTAATCCTGGGCAAGAAGGCCTTGGCGTTCTTCAAGAACCTCAAAGTTGAGATCGCGGCGCATGCCAGCGGCCTGGGTGAAAAGCCCCAGATCGAGGACCTGATCGGTTCAATCAAGGTGATGCTGGATGCTTATCGCGAGGGAACGCTCGACCGCTTGTACATCGTGTACAACGATTTCGTCAACACGATGACCCAGAAACCGACCATGGAGCGGTTGCTCCCCTTGCCGGCAACAGACGACGAGGAAATCCGTGATATCTGGGACTACATCTACGAGCCGGACGCCGAATCGCTGTTGGACACGGTGATGGTGCGTTACATCGAGTCCCTGGTGTACCAGTCGGTGCTGGAAAACCTCGCTTCCGAGCATGCAGCCCGGATGATCGCGATGAAGAACGCAACCGATAACGCAGGCGAACTGATCGATGATCTGACGCTGATCTTCAACAAAGCCCGTCAGGCGTCGATCACGCAGGAAATCTCAGAGATTGTTGGCGGTGCGGCAGCGGTGTAGAGCCGCACCTGAATTTGCGGAGTAAAAACCTATGAGTGGTGGATTGATCGTTCAGATTATCGGTGCCGTCGTCGACGTGGAATTTCCCCGCGACGCAATGCCCAGGATATTTCACGCGATGACGGTTGACGGAACCGACATCATGCTCGAAGTACAGCAGCAGCTGGGCGATGGCGTGGTCCGCACGATTGCGCTGGGTTCCACGGACGGCCTGAAACGCGGCCTGGGTGTGAGCAATACCGGTGCGGCCATCACGGTACCCGTGGGTGAGAAAACCCTAGGTCGCGTGATGGATGTGATGGGACGCCCGATTGACGAGGCCGGCCCCATCGGCGAGGAAAAGCGCATGCCGATTCACCGCAAGCCACCTTCATATGAAGATCAGGCCGGCGGCGACGAGGTTCTGGAAACCGGCATCAAGGTGATTGACCTGATCATGCCCATCGTCAGGGGTGGAAAAGTCGGCCTGTTCGGCGGTGCCGGCGTGGGCAAGACGGTAGCCCTGATGGAGCTGATTCGCAACATCGCCATGGAGCACAGCGGATTCTCCGTATTCGCCGGTGTGGGCGAGCGCACCCGTGAGGGCAATGACTTCTACCACGAGATGAAAGATGCCGACGTTCTGAGCAAGGTGTCGCTGGTCTACGGTCAGATGAACGAGCCGCCCGGCAACCGCCTGCGCGTGGCTCTGACCGGCTTGACCGTTGCCGAGGAGTTCCGTGATCAAGGCAATGATGTATTGATGTTCATCGACAATATCTACCGCTACACGCTGGCCGGAACGGAAGTGTCTGCACTGCTGGGCCGCATGCCCTCAGCCGTGGGCTATCAGCCCACGCTAGCCCTGGAAATGGGTATGCTGCAGGAGCGTATCACGACCACCAAGACCGGCTCCATTACGTCTTTCCAGGCCGTGTATGTACCGGCCGATGACTTGACGGATCCCTCGCCTGCAACCACCTTTGCCCATCTGGACGCTACGCTGGTATTGAGCCGGCAGATTGCCGAGCAGGGCATCTACCCGGCCGTGGATCCGCTGGATTCCACTTCGCGCCTGCTGGATCCGAACCTGATCGGCCAGGAGCACTACGAAGTGGCCCGCGCCGTACAGGCTGTATTGCAGCGTTACAAGGAGCTCAAAGACATTATTGCCATCCTGGGCATGGACGAGCTGTCCGAGGAAGACAGGCAGGCCGTGTCCCGTGCCCGAAAAATACAGCGTTTCCTGTCACAGCCGTTCTTCGTGGCCGAGACCTTTACCGGTACACCCGGCAAGTACGTATCGCTCAAAGACACCATTCGGGGCTTCAAAGGGATCATCGAGGGCGAGTACGACTACCTGCCCGAGCAGGCTTTCTACATGGTTGGCGGGATCGAGGAAGCGGTTGAGAAAGGCAAGGCAATGACCAAAGAAGCAGCCTGATCCGGCTGTTGGAGCTGAATTTATGCGTAAAATGGCATGAGTAAAACCATCCGATGTGACATCGTCAGCGCGCACGAAGAAATCTATTCCGGTGACGCCGTGATGATTTTCGCCACCGGTGTGGTGGGCGAGCTTGGAATCAGCCCGCGCCATGCGCCACTGATCACCCAACTCAAGCCCGGGCCGGTGCGTGTGCAGCAACCCGACGGCGAGGAGGTTTTCTTCTTTGTCGGAGGGGGCATCCTCGAAGTACAGCCTCATATCGTTACCGTGCTGGCTGACACCGCGGTGCGGGCGGATGATCTGGATGAGGCCGCGGCCGTGCGTGCCAAGGAAGAAGCCGAGCGCGAATTGCAGGACCGCACCGGCGAAATGGAAGTGGCCGAGGCCCAGGCCAAGCTGGCCGAGGCTATCGCCCAACTGCAGGCGCTGGAACGGCTGCGCAAGAGGTTGAAGCGTTAGCCTGCTCTTTTTTAACTTAGAATCGGAGGCGCTGGAAGAGTCATCCTTTGCTCTGGGGCAACCATGCGATAACATATCCCCATGGGACGAATCAGAAACTCAATTGAACTCGCGAAGTCGTCGTGGCAGGTCTTGAAGTCCGACAAGGAGCTTCTCGCCCTTCCGGTCATCTCGGGAATCGCCTCGGTCATCGCCGCCATCACCTTCATCATTCCCCTGTTGGCCACCATCAACCTGGAGTCGGAGACGATCGGTGCTACCACCTATGCGCTGCTCTTCGTCATGTATGTGGTTCTGGCCTACATCACGATTTTCTTCAACGCCGCTCTGGTCAGCGCAGCCCATGAGCGGCTGTGCGGTGGCGACCCGACGATCGGCTCCGCCATTCGCGGGGCCGCCTCACGGGCGGGCAAGATACTTCCGTGGGCTATCGTCTCGGCCACCGTGTCGATCATCCTGCGCGCCATCGAGGAACGGGTGGGCTTCGTGGGTCGGCTCGTCGCGGCCATAGCCGGAATGGCGTGGACCGTTGTGACCTTCCTGGTGCTTCCGATCATCGTGATCGAGGACATGAGCGTGAAAGACGCCATCAAGAAGTCTGGCAACCTGTTCAAGCACACCTGGGGTGAGAACCTGGCGGCGCAGGTCGGGTTCGGTCTCATCGGATTTATAGCGATCCTTCCAGCGATCGCCATCTTCTTCCTCGCCGTCTCAGCAGGCGGCGGAGCCCTCGTCGCCGGGATCGTCGTTGCCGTGGTGTGGACCATCGCCGTGTCAGTAGTGATCGCAGCTCTCAGTGTGATCTTCCAGACGGCGCTCTACCACTTCGCTGTGGATGGTCAGGTTCCGAGCGGATATTTCGGCCAGAGCATGATGCAATCTGCGTTCCGCAAGAAGGGGCCCCGCGGGGCCTTGACATAACGCACAGGCCCAATTCTACGCCGCCGAGGTCCTCCATATGCGGGCTAACTCACAGCTCGCCATCAAGTGTCCTTTACAGTGTATTGTAAGGTGTCAGCATATTTTCAATTCCACATTAATTTAGAATCGGAACTGAAGTTCCACCCCATAACGACGCTGTGTGCCCGGATGGTTAAAGGAGCCGCCAAATTCCGGCGCCGGAATAACCTCTTCCAGAAATTTTTCATCCGTCAGGTTCATGACAAAACCGGTTAAGGTCCATTTATCTCCCTGGATACCTGCGCGCAGATCAACGGTAGTGTACGCATCACGGCGCGCATTGGAAAAATCTGCTATACCGAGTGCGCCAGCCCCTGCTCCGAAGCCAAGTTCGAACAGCGGCATGAAGATGGTCGGACGTACACCTTCTTGCACGGTGTGGAACCATGTTTTTCCCACAAACCGTGCGTCAACACGAGCAATGAATGACAAGTCGCTGGTGATCGGGAAATCCACGTCACCGCCGATATTTATGGTGTATTCAGGCGTATAAGGCGATTCATTGCCCACTGTGTCCGGGCGGGAGCTGTTGGCTTTGATCTCGCTGTCTATAAAGCTCGCGCCGCCATAGAAACGCAGATGATCGTTCACATGAACGGTCGCGCCTAATTCGACACCGGAAATTTCCACCTTATCAAGATTGGAAACGACACGCAGCAGTCCAAATGTTCCAACAAAGAATTCAAAGAACTGCATATCAGTGACTTCGGTGTAATAGGCCGCAGCGTTCAAGCGCAGTCGGCCGTCAAACAGAGAGCTGTTAAAGCCGACCTCAAAAGCGCTGGATGTTTCCTTATCAAATTGATCGTTGATCACCGGCAGTGGCACACCCAAATCATCTGCAAAGTTGACGCCGATTGCGCCATTAATAAAGCCGTTGATAAAGATGCCAATGGTTGCCGCGCTGCCTGAATTGTTAAAGCCACCCGCCTTAAAACCAACGCCCCAACTGCCAAAGATGCTGGTGTTTTCGGTTGCGTCCCATCTAATTGCTACTTTTGGCTCCAACTCAGAGTAGGTCTCTTGATTATCCGCAATAATGCCTGTGGGGTTGATCAAGCTGCTCAGTGCAGGGTTGAGCGGGTCGTCAAAGACGCCATCAAAATTGAGATCAATAAATGATTGCCGCGCATCAAACGGTACCAGGCTGGAAACCTTTCGTTTTTCATTGTCGTAACGCAGCGCAACAGAGAGCTCCAAATCATCATTCACGTCATATTCAAGCTGGCCGAAAATAGCAAAAACACGGCTGTCGAACTGGTCATGGGTCAATGAAGCCGTCGAATTCGGTCCGGGTTCAGGCTGATACAAACCACGAATAGGTGTGCTACCGCTGTCCTTGTTCAGGGAAATGCCAACCTCACGGTCAATATCGAGGAAATAGACACCTGCCATCCACTGCAGATCGCTATCCGTATCGGAAGCCAGGCGCAGTTCCACGCTGAAGTCTTTCTGGCTGCGGATTTGTTCCTGAATGCCGTCACAAGTCGTTGGTGTATAAGCCCCCAGGAAGGAACCATTCGGGTCAAATATTACGCCAACCGGTGATGTGCCAATAAATTGCGGCGGCAGGAGTTGTTGACCCGCCGCATTAAGCTCAGTGACCGAATCTTGACAGGCGGCATCACCGTTATAAAAACCAAAGGCTGCCGATGTACCATCAGAAATAAGATCATTTTTAATATCGCTGTAAAGCCCCCAGACCGTCAAGGTCATCCCATCCATGTCATAGTCTGCTTTGGTGGAAAATTCGAATGTTTTCTGATCGTTGTCGGAGACAATGTTGGGGGTGAACAGAAAGTCAAAATCATTGACATCCTGGAATGCCGGCGGATTGCTTAAAGCATCAGCGAAAACCGGGAGATTGAACGTCGAATTAAAAGTAATTGAAGATGCGTCCACTTCTCCGTAGCGAATTTTCATATCAACGACCAGGTTATCGCTTTGTTTCCAGACAATTCTGGCACGAAGGTTATAACCGTCATAGGCATCAACGATCGGTGAATTATTTTGAAATTCATTCCTGTAGTAGCCATCAGATTTACGCCAGTCCCCTGAGAAGCGGAAAAATACTTCGTCTTCAATCAGGGCTCCGGATGTCGAGCCTTTGATCAGGTAGCTGCTGTCACCGGCATAACTGAGGGTGCCACCGGTCGTTCTCTCATTGCCCGGCATCGACGTGCTGACAATAATCGCACCGGCTGCTGCATTTCGACCGTATATGGCCCCTTGCGGCCCTTTGAATACCTCAATTTGAGTCAGGTCGGTGTACTCCCGGTTAAAGGCAGCCGGATTGGAGTAGAGCACTCCATCGAGTATGTACGCGAAACTGTTTTCCGCGTCGCGTGCGCCATTGATACCACGAATATTTACCTGGGTATCTCCGGTTTCAGCAGCATTGACCATGGTAACGCCAGGAATCAGCTTGATAAAATCTTCAGCGCGCTGCACACCGGCACTTTCCAGAACTGCTGTTGTAAGAGCAGTGACAGTACCCGGAACATCCCTGAGGCTTTCCGCTCTTCGGCGTGCAGTGACGATAACCTCTTCAATGATGAATCTATCGCTATCATCACTGCTTTGGCTATAAACAGGCGCGGACCAAAAAATCGTTACACTGGCGATGGACAAAAATGTTAATACGATGATTGAACGTTTCATATTACTTCTCCATAGACTCTGTGGACTGCTCAGCGGCAAAAACTCCACATATGACATGTTAAAAAATGGGTTCATATTCTATTTGCCACGTACGAAAACAACGAAATGGAAAGTGCAAATAAGGAACTAACACCAAGCTCGGCACCTGGAGATCCTCCAGAGCCGGTGGGCAGGCGGGTGATGTTTGCAACAACATCGCGCAGTGCCAGCACATCGGCGTATTTCGCTTGAAGATCAAATAAATTACTCTCATGTGCTGCCAAATTACGATCACCCGTCGCTTCTCGCGCTACCACAACGCGATAATCATTCTGTAAACCATCCACGGCCGTCGCGCGTACACAACCACTGGTTGTTAACCCGCCAACGACAATCGAATCTGCGCCTGCAGCTTCAAGACGTTGTTGCAAGTCGGTTTTAAAAAACCCGCTTGCCCACTGTTTTTCTATGATTGTTTCACCATCAACAGGGGCTAAACGCGGATCGATTTTTACCCATTCTGAATCCGGTTCCAGTACGTTCAGCGCGGGTATGCGCTGTCTGAATACGCGGGCCTGCGAATTATTGCGATAAACGACAGTGGTAAAAAACACCGGTAGACGCTTGCTGCGAAAAACGTCCAGCAGACTTCTGCAAGCACTCACCACTGAATCTGACTCAGAACCCAGTGGGCTGGCCGGGTTGGTAAAACCGTTGATGACATCAACCAAAATCAGCGCCGGGCGCTGGCCCAGACCTAAGAAATTGCGCTGAAGGTCAGTCATTCAGGCGGTCCTTTGGGCAAACGTCGGTGTCTGCGGCGGATCAAGGTGGGTTTCCGCCTTGCAACGGGACTTGATTTCCTCAATGGTTCCGCCAAAGTTGAACAATTCAGGCTCCCCCCGCTCATCGCGCATTCTCTTGCGCAACTGGTCAGTAGCAGCCATGTCCACCGAGCCATTCCCGGCCAGCACTACACCATAGCGACGGGCACCCTCGGCGGTAACCAAACCACGTTCCACATCGGCCCGCACCAGTTCTGGTTCACGCTTGAATGGGTCACCCCAGCCACCGCCACCCCAGGTGTTGAAATACAGCACGTCGCCCTTGCTCACCTTGATACCCTCGGACTTGGACGGCAGCCACTGTTCACTGCCATCGGCCCGCACCAATCGCTTGGTTGAACGCATTCCCGGATCACCACCGTGCACGCCCCATGGGTAGGTTAACCACCTTTCATCATGCACAGAGACCGTGCCATCGACCAGGAAACAATAAGCCACGCTTAGGCCATTGCCTCCGCGGTGCAAGCCTGCCCCGCCCGAATCGGGAATGGTTTCGTATTTTTCGATCCTGAGTGGAAAATAGGCCTCTATAAATTCGTTAGGAACATTGGTGAAGCCCGGCCACAGGGAATGTCCGTCCGGCCCATCCCCCACCGGCCTGCCCGGAATACCACCAAAACCAATCTGGAATAACTGGAACCACTCGCCGTTGTCGTCGTAGCCGGAAAAGAAAAAATGCGGCGAATCCGAAAAACCCGCTGCATTCATCGCCTCTGGCGCACTTTGCCCCAACAAGCCGCCCATGACGTCAAAAATCCGGCCAAGAGCATGGGTACGGCCGGAAAGGGCGGCCGGGAAATTCGGTTTGAGCAAAGACCCTTGTGGGATACGCACATCCACCAAGTCGTAAAATCCATCGTTAAACAGAATTTGCGGGTCTACCAGGTTTATCGTGAATGATCCGAAAAACATCTTGAACATGTCTTCGTTGAGATAAAAGTTGATCGAACTGGCAGCCTGTGGGTCGGTGCCTGCAAAATCGAAAATTGCGACCGAGCCTTCGCGCCACATTTTACAGCGTATCTTGTAAGGCCCCATCCCTACTCCGTCATCACACACGTAGTCCTCAAACACACGAGGTTCTTCCGGTACGATCATTTCGATGATGGCTTTCATGGCCATGTAATTTCGCTCCAGCATGATTTCCATGGTGGAGTAGAAAATGTCATCACCGAATCTTTGGGCCATCTCAACACAACGTTTGGCAGCAGTATTGCAGGCGGCTACCAACGCATTCAAATCAAAACGATTCCAGTTCGAGGTGCGTACATTGTGCAGAATCAACTCCAACAGATCAGACTGCAACACACCTTTTTTGTACAATTTGGTAGGCGGGATGCGGATACCCTCCTGGAATATGGTTTCCGCTTGGATGGGGATCGACCCCGGCACCATGCCGCCGTTATCTGACATGTGTCCAAACATGGCCGACCAGGCCATGTGTCTGCCGTCTTTGAAAATGGGCACAAGCACGATCCAGTCCGGCAGGTGGGATACAGCCGCATTGCACATGTAGGGGTCATTGGTGAGGATGACGTCACCTTCCTCCAGTTCCCCGTCATAGGCTGCCATGAAGCCATGTATAAAGGAACCGAACTGGCCCACTACCATCTTGCCGTCAACGTTGGCGATCATGGGGAAGCAATCACCCTGCTCCCTGATGCCCGGGCTCATGGCGGTGCGGAAAAGTACCGCGTCCATTTCGACCCGCGCATTACTCAGCGCATTTTCGATAATGTCAACGGTTACCGTATCGACTTCTACCCGCTCGAACGGTGTGTTGTTGGTTGCAATAATCCGGGCGGTCATTATCCCTCCCCCCCATGGCTGACGGGGTTGATCAGCAGGTTGCCAACCACATCAACCCTCGCCTCATGAGCCGGCAAGATGACCGTGGTCGAGTCCATTTCACAGATGATCGCCGGTCCTGGAATGACCAGACCGGCATGCAATGGTTTGCGCTCATAAATGACTGCATCATGCCACCTGCCTTGATGATAAAAGCGGGTGTCATGTAATTTACAATCTTCAAGACTGGCGCTTGCCCGGCCAACCTCGACTTCTTCTATGCTTGCGGCTCTCGCGCGCACCACCGCACGAATCATTACCAATTCATGGTCCCGACCCAGTGCAAAGGTAAATAACTGCTCATGCTCGGTGTCAAATCGCTCGGTCAGAAGTGACAAACCCTTTGCCATGATGTCGTCCACAGTGAAATCCATACTGATTTGGAAAGCCTGACCGACATACCGAATGTCCGCCTGGTAAGTTACTTCCTGCTGTTCGGAGGGAATGCCGTCCGCATCCAACGAAACCGACGCCCGGGCACGCAATTCTTCAAGATCTTGCAGCAGATCTTTTGCTTCAAGTTGATCCGCGCGTTTTACGTAAGTCCGGGAGGCTTCATCCTGAACACGTGTGGTAGCTTCACCATAGGCACACAAAACACCGGGCCCGGGCGGTATAATGACCGGCCATGAATGGGTCAACTCACCCATTGCATTTCCATGCATGGGACCAGCACCGCCAAAAGCAACCAGCGCAAAATCACGCGGATCAAAACCCTGCTCAACCGACACCAGGCGCAACGCACCGTACATGGACTCGTTGACGATTTTGATAATCCCCTCAGCGGCCTCCATCAGGTCGATGCCGATCGCGTCAGCAATTTTTTGTATCGCAGTTTCGGCGGCCGATTTGTCGATTGCCATGTCTCCACCCAACTGAACATCGGCAGGCAGGAAACCCAATACCACATTTGCATCACAAACGGTCGGCTCGGTACCACCTTTCATATAAGCGGCCGGGCCCGGAACCGCACCTGCCGATTGCGGACCGACCCGCAAGGCCTTGGTCAATTCCGGCACAAACGCAATAGAACCTCCGCCGGCGCCTACCGTACGCACATCCACTGAAGGTGCTCGCACCGTAACATCGCCTACGCGGGTTTCGCGACGAATCCGGGCTTTAGAATTCTGAATCAGTGCGACATCGGTTGATGTGCCACCCATGTCAAAGGTCAACACGTTGTGATAATCGGTGCGGTGTGTGAAATAGATAGCACCGGCCACCCCGCCGGCCGGTCCTGACATCAGAATGTTAACCGGTGACTCTGCCGCGGCGCGTGATGATGCGAGGCCGCCATCTGAACGCAGAATCGACAATTGCAATCCGTCGCCCATCCGTGCTTCAAGTGAAGATTGGAGATTGTTTAAATAGCTTGCAACTTCAGGGGCTATATAGGAATTTACTACGGTGGTTTCAGTGCGTTCATACTCCTGCATTTCCGGCACCACTTCTGAGGAAATGGATATGGGGAGAGAGCCAAAAACCTCCCTTGCGATCTCCCGCGCCTGTGCTTCGTGGGCGCCGTTCACGTAGGCATTGATGAAGCATATGGTTAAAGCTTCAACCTGGCCTTTATCTTTAAGACGCTGCAGCTCCGCCCGCAGGCATTCTTCATCAAGCGACCTCACCACACTACCGTCAGCGGCCATGCGTTCATCGGCTTCAATGGTCAGTTCCAACGGCGCGAGTAAGGGCTTTTTAACATAGCTCACCCAGCCGCCGAGTCCCCCAGGGCAGAATGAACGTGCTACCTGCAGCACCTGTTTAAAACCGCGGGTTGCAACCAGGCCTACCTTGGCGCCCTTAGCGGTCAAAATGGAATTCGTAGCAACCGTGGTCCCGTGCATTACGCGGTGAATGGTGGTTGGATCGATGCCGGATTGTTCACAAATCCGCGCCACGCCATGTAAAACGCCGATGGACGAATCTTCCGGTGTTGACGGTACTTTCGCGGTGTATGTTTCACCACTCTGTTCATTGATGAGCAGCAGATCGGTAAACGTGCCACCAACATCTACACCCAAACGATAGCTCATTTAGTTCTCCAAACCTTTTTCTGTGGTCGCAACCTTATTCATGTACCTGATTTCGCGCCTTTCTTTTCTTCCTCAGATGCCCCTCTAGCCAAGACTTTGCCCGTCCACCCGGTGCATTATTGGTTAAGCGATCAGCCAGCCTTGAAGCATTCATCAATTCCGGTAAATCAATACCCGTGTCATAGCCCATTTGTTCCAGCATCATGACAACATCTTCTGTTGCTACGTTGCCTGAGGCGCCGGGTGCAAAGGGGCAACCGCCCATACCGCCAATGGAAGCGTCAAAGGAGCGGATACCCGATTCCAGCGCCGCAAACACATTGGCCAAACCCATGGCGCGGGTATCATGGAAATGACAGGCTAAACGCTGAGCACCATGTTCATTCACAAGCATAGCGGTTAACTCACGAACCTGCTGTGGATTTGCTGCACCAATGCTATCGGCCAGCACCACCTGATCAGCGCCAAGGCCCACAAACCGGCGTGTGATGTCGGCAACCGTTTCTTTCGTCACAGGTCCATCAAATGGACACTCCCAGGACACCGCAATCGTCGCCAGGACGCGTACACCATCTGTTGCGGCTCTTTGTAATATTTGTTCCATGGCCCGCTCAGCATCTGCGCGACTCATATTGACGTTGGCTTGCGCCATTCCGTCAGCACCATACAAAACCATGGCAACACACTTGGCGCCAGCGGCCAGGGCCAGCTCATAGCCTTTCATATTCGGCACAAGCACAGAAAATTCACCCGGCTTACCACTCAAGCTGTTCAATACGATGTCTGTGCCGACCATGGCAGGAACTGCCTTTGGGGAAACAAAACTGCCCACTTCAACGTGGTCAACACCGGCCTTTAACAGCGCATTGATGAGTTCTACCCGTTCTTCAGGTGGCAGACTGGTTGTCTGATTTTGCAGCCCATCGCGTGGGCCAACATCGTTGATGACTACCTTCGCGGACATTAGCGGATCGCAGCCTGCTGTCTGAGCGCAACCAGCCGATCGTTGTTGTAACCCAGCAATTGTTTTAGCACGCTGTCGGTATGTTGACCGAGCTTGGGGGCCGGAGTGAAAGATTCTTCATTACTACGAGACAGCTTGATCGGATTACCCGGTCCGCGCGTGGACTTACCATCCGGGTGCTTGAGTTCAATCACCATATTGCGATGCAATACCTGCTCATCATTCAATGCATTGCTGAAACGATTTACCGGCGCGCATGGAATTTTTTTGTTCTGCAGTTTTTCCAGCCAGTAAGCGGAATCATGGGCGCCAATAATCTCGTCAAGCTTTGCGTCGATCAGGTCGCGGTCTTCCCAGCGTCCCGGTTGAGTATCATATTTGGGGTTGTCGAACACTTCGAGTTGCACCAGCTGCTTCAGGTTGACCCAGAAATTATCTGTGATGATGGCAATCACGATATTGCCGTCAGCGGTTTTGTAGGTGTTATAGGGCACATGAACGAAATGCGCATTACCGATCGGATGCGGATCGTCGCCGGAAATAAAAAACATGGTCGCCATATAGCTCAGCATGGAAATTTGGCAGTCGAGCATGGAAATATCGACATGTTGCCCCTGGCCGCTGCGATAACGCTCCAGCAAGGCTGATTGAATGCCCATAACCGCAAACATGCCGCCACCAAGATCTCCAATCGGAATACCCGCACGCACGGGGTGATCAGCATCTGTGCCGGTTATCGACATGCCACCACCTGTGGCTTGCGCTACCTGATCAAACGCCGGTCGCCTGGCGTTGGGACCATCAGAACCATAGCCGGTAACGGTGCAGGTAATGATGGCAGGATTGATTTGCTTGAGACTTTCGTAATCAATTTTTAATCGCTCCGGAACACCGGCGCTAAAATTGCTGATTACTACATCCGACTCACGCACAAGGTCATAAAAAACCGCCAGCCCTTTTTTGTTTTTCAGATCAATGGCGATGCTTTTTTTGTTGCGGTTGAGCGTAATGAAATAGGCTCCCATGCCATCAATGGAGTTGCTTGGGTCATTCGCCAGCAACTTGCGTGTTCCCTCACCAAGCAAGGGTTCAATTTTGATGGTCTCTGCACCTAAATCAGCAAGAATCATGGCGCCATAAGGGCCTGACAGCATATGCGTCAGATCAAGAATCCGTATACCAGCCAGCGCCTTACTCATTTGGCTAATAGCCCATTTTTCAATTTTTGACCATCTTTTGAGATCATTGATCCGGAACAATTCAGTCCGTTTTCTGTCATTACAAGGCCGCAAGAGGGTATCGAGTTGGTCGCTTTATCCGCCACTCATCCCGCAGGCGATGCGCAAACTAAAGTTCGCTCCAACTGATTTATAGGATATAATGTTATATCAATATAACATTCAAACGCAAGGCCTAATCAAATTCTTTGCCGGCAATGATTGAATTACACTCAGTTTTCAGCCAGAAACAAACACAGTCTTTGTCCAAAGACCTGCCTACTCCATTGTATTTCCAGCTGTATAAGATTTTGAAGAACGGCATTCTTGATGGCACGTTTAAATTCGGCTCACTGCTCCCCACCGAAGGCCAGCTATCCGAGGAATTCGACGTCTCAAGAATCACCAGTAAGCGCGCGATGGACGAACTGGCGCGCGAAGGCCTTGTGGAACGGCATCGCGGACGTGGAACCTATGTCACGCATGAGGCCACTGGGTCACCAATGCATGCCCCCATGGTGGGCTTGCTGCAGGAGATTGAGTCAATCGGACAAACCTCCACTGCGATCACATTGCAATGCCGGATGGCGAAGCCTCCCCGGTATATTCGTCAACTTCTGGGCTTGGCGGAAGACAAAAAGATTTTGCAGTTGCGACGTGTCAGACATCACGACAACATCCGTTTTGGATATTACAGTAGCTGGACGCGGGTTGTGGGTCTGCCTGAAGATACCAGCGTTTTCGAACACACTCCGCGTATGACCTACTTTCGCAGCAGAGGTTTGAAAGTGTCCTTTATTAAACAATCGCTTACAGCCTGTGCAGCGAATGCCGAAGCCGCCAAGGCTTTGGGGGTTGAGCGTGGTACTGCGTTACTTAGCCTGACCCGCCTGGCTTTTAGAAACCACCACTCCCGGGGTTTTCCGGTTGACTATCTCAGGGTGCTGTACCACCCGGAACGGTTTGAATATCGAATCGATCTGGAACTGGAAGATGATGCATACCAGAACCCAAGCTCCGTCGAACGCGAATAATCCAATTCACCGGGGCATTATCAGCTCGATTTATCCAGCACACTCCACCAGCTGGAAATTAGCACCAAAAAGATCGTCTGCGTCCAGATCCATTACCTGCCAATCATCCAGGCCCTGGCGTGGATGTGGATCCAATACATGAATTCCATCGTTTGAAACCTGCCCGGCAGCCTTCCTGACATCGTCAACCTGGCATGAAATGAGAAAAAATCCTTCACCGTGCTGTTTGAGGTATTGGGCAGGAATGCCATCGTCGCCCACCGGCTGCACAAGGATCAGCCAGGTTTCACCAATTTTGAAGCGGGCCAGTTTAACCCCCCTTTGAGGCAGCATTTCCGGCTCGTCAACCGGATCCCCAAACAGCACCTGGTATGCCTGCAGCGCCTTATCGAGATCTTTCACTATGAAATTAATGTGGTGGATTCGTTTGATCATGGATTTTGCCTTGTCCTGCACAAATCAAACCGTGCAATTCGTGTTTTTATACTACACTAGAATCAAGGACAATCCGGGCACGGTCCAAATCGACGCAATAGGGGTAAAAAAGAGTATGAAAATTATTCGAGCGAACGCTGAAAACCTCGATGAACTGGCCAGCCTGTTCGACCAGTACCGGCAATTTTACCAGCGGTCACCAGATCTCGAAGCATGCCGGGCCTTCATGGCTGAGCGAATTGAAAACGATGAGTCGGTCATTTTCGCCGCACAATCTGATGCGGGTTTTATCATTGGTTTCACTCAGCTCTACCGGTCTTTCTGTTCCGTTGAACTGAAGGAACTGATCTATTTGTATGACCTTTTTGTAGCACCCACTGCCCGACGGACTGGCGCAGCAAGAGCCCTGATGGAAGCCGCCAGGCAGTATGCCTCGGCACGTGGTGCGGTCCGCTTGACGCTGGAAACCGCGATCACCAACCGTCCTGCCCAGGCCTTGTACGAGGAACTGGGTTATGCAAGGGATGAGGAGTTTTACACCTACAGTCTCGCGACGCCTTGATTGACCAAGGGAATTGCGGCTCTGGCTGCTGGGTGGTGAGATAAGCCACGAGTATATTACCTACCTGGCTACTATCATCCTCCGAGGCCCAGGCCCGGGAGGCACAGGTTCGTGCAACCTGCCACATGGGATTTGAACATCCGCGATGGCTGATTCACTCCACGAGGGCTGGATTTTTAGTCATTCTTTTCTTGCCCTGCATCGGGGTCTTTCGTTGCTGCGAACGCAATATGCGAACCACAACAAATAGAGCCGGCAAGGCTATCGGGCTATACTATCGGGCTTTGTAGCACGAGAAATCTCTGATTCCATGAGCAAGTCTTTACACATAGTGATACTCGCCGCAGGTGAGGGCTCACGCATGCAATCCAGCCTGCCGAAGGTGCTGCAGACAATCGGCGGGCGGCCCATGCTGACGCATCTCCTGGAGACCGCAGCTTCGCTGGGTCCGGAGCAGGTTCACGTGGTGATTGGCAGTGGTGCGGACCAGGTGAAAGAGGCCTGTGACGGTTTCGACGTAAATTGGGTGATCCAGGCGCAAAGACGGGGCACAGGCCATGCCGTCATGCAGGCCATGCCGGCGATTCCCGATGATGCTAGGGTGCTCGTGCTGCTGGGCGACCACCCATTGATACCAGCTTGCGTACTGGCCGAAATGATGGAAAAGAACCTGGCCCCTCTTTGCGTATTGACCATGGAGCTCGAAAAGCCGCGCGGATATGGCCGGATTGAACGTGACCGGACCGGGCGCATCAGAGGCGTCATCGAGGATGGGGACGCCACAGCGGCGCAGTGGAAAATTCGGGAAGTGAATAGCGGGATCATCCTGGCCGATGCTGCGCAGCTGCGCAGCTGGCTGGATAAGCTGGGCTGCGACAACGTCAAGCACGAGTATTACCTGACCGATATTTTTGCCATGGCGTACAGTGAGAAGAAGGAAATTCATGGGGTGCTGGCCCCGGATGCACGAGACCTGCAAGGCGCCAATGACCGGCTTCAGCTGGCGGCTCTGGAGCAGCGCTATCGCCAGCAGGCTACCATGCGCCTGATGGACCAGGGTGTTCATATCATCGATCCTGATCGCGTGGATATTCGCGGTAAGGTGGCAACTGGAAAGGATGTGTGTCTGGATATAAACGTTGTCCTCGAAGGCGTCAATTCCTTCGGGGATGGTGTCACCATCGGGCCCGGTGCGGTACTGAAAGACTGTGACCTGGCTGCCGGTACACGGGTGCACGCATACAGTGTATTGGAAGGGGTCAGGACCAGCGGGCCCTGCGACATTGGGCCATTCGCCCGTGTGCGCCCGGGGACCGAACTGGCTGCCGGCACGCGGATTGGAAACTTTGTCGAGGTCAAGAACACCCAGTTGGGCGAGGGCAGCAAAGCCAGCCACCTGAGCTATCTGGGCGACACCACCATCGGCAAGGACGTCAATATCGGTGCAGGTACGATTACTTGCAATTACGACGGCGCCAACAAGCACAGGACCGTTATCGAAGATGGTGCATTCATCGGCTCGAATTCACAGCTGGTGGCGCCGGTGACCGTCGGCAAGGGCGCCACCATTGGCGCTGGCACCACCTTGACCAATGACGCACCTGCGGATTCACTGACGGTGGGCCGGGCAAGGCAAATTTCAGTGAAAGGCTGGAAGCGGCCGGAGAAGAGCGGTGAGGAGTGAGCCAACATGTGCGGCATCGTAGCGGCTTCCGCCCATCGTGACGTCAGCGAGATACTCATTTGCGGGCTCCGCGCGCTGGAATACCGGGGCTATGATTCGGCCGGCATCGCGATTCAGACAAATGGTGTGATCAGCCGGC
>SMVB01328651.1_pt1 | contig 17383 bp, 14 predicted proteins | sample 2456461 | NCBI WGS metagenome assembly SMVB01 (sample SAMN11095934, study PRJNA526329) | marine sediment metagenome | biome: Marine sediment; feature: Surficial sediment; material: Deep marine sediment; isolation source: Hadal surficial sediment | place: Pacific Ocean | collected 2014-05 | depth...
AGCAGGTCCTCGAGGTCGGTTTGGCTGGCGACGGTTGCCGCGCTGCGAACCAGATCGCGCAGCCCTTCGGCACCCAGCCCGTTCTCCTTCATATCCCACCGAGACTAGGCGACGGCCACAGGGCCGAACGGCCCTGTCGCCATCGTCGTGTGGTGCGGTACGGTGCAACGATGCATGCCGATACACAGAGACCGTTGAGGGTTCTCCTCGTCGACGACCACGAAGTCGTGAGACGGGGTCTGCGCGCCCTACTCGAAGCCCAGGAAGGGATCGAAGTGGTGGGGGAGGTGGACACGGCGGCGGATGTGGTGCGCCAGGTCGGATTCAACGCTCCCGATGTCGTTGTCATGGATGTCCGGCTGCCCGACGGGTCAGGGGTCGAGGCCACGCGCAGGGTTCGCCAACGTTTCCCCGATGTTGCGGTCCTGATCCTCAGCTCCTTCGCTGACGAGGAGGCCCTGATGTCATCGATCGAAGCAGGGGCCTCTGGATACCTGCTCAAGCGAATCGACACCGAGGCCATCGTCGACGCGGTCCGTGCGGTCGGTGCCGGCGATTCGTTGCTCGATCCGGCGATGACCGAGAAGCTGTTCACCAAGCTGCGCGACGCCGATCATGATGACGATCTGACCTCGAGTCTTTCCGCCCAGGAACGCCGCATTCTCACCCGTCTCGCCGAAGGGAAGACCAACCGCGAGATTGCCGATGAGATGTATCTCGCCGAAAAGACAGTCAAGAACTACGTCTCCAATCTCCTGGCCAAGATGGGCATGGCTCGCCGCAGCGAGGCCGCTGCGTATGCGGCTCGGGTCGACGAGCGTCGCCAGCAGCGCTACCCCCCGGAGGATTGGGGCGAGGAGTAGTTGCGATTCGCAAGCCTTTGCTCCCTGCAAGCCGGGGAGACGAATAGTCGATGGTGCGTCTCATCGCCGTTTCCTTTGGACGCGGTGCGGTTCGGCATGCATCCCGCACTGGGGGCAAGAAAATCGAAGATCAACCCTTGGACCCTGCGGGAGCCAGGTAAGGTTGGTATGAGCGACATCCGATCCTCCAGATCGATGTGTCGTGCCGATTTTGGCGACTGCCACCCCCGCACGAAATGTCGCCGAGCTGACATTGCTTGCGGTGTGGTTGGAGGCTCCCGGTTGTTCGTTCATGTCCCCACGAAAGGAGGAGACATGACCGTAGCCATAGACCGGATCACCCGGCCCGCGCCCAATGCGGACCACAGGGTCGATACCGGTCATCGCAGGCTGGGCATCGGCATCGGCGCCATAGGCCTATTGACCGCAATGGTGGTCGTGGGCTTGGCGATCGCCGCCGCCGTCCAGGTCGGAGACGCCGGCCAAGAAGACACGGTCGGGCAGATTCTCGCCGTAGCCTTCGGACTCAACACGGTGGCGCTGGCCACTATCAAGACGGGCATCGCGATCATCCTGATCGGTGTGCTCGTCCGACTGTGGATCCGGGTGGAGGGGATCAAGGCTGCACTGCCTTCGCTCAAAGCCGCCACCCAAGACCCTGGGCCCACGACCGGGACCACCGAAACGCCGTACGGAACCTGCGACGTTGCCGAGTCGGTTCCCACCGAGCTTCCCATCCACAAGATGGCGAGGACCCTGTGGGCCCCGATGCTGGTGATGGGCGTGATGCTCGTCGCCTCCGGCTTCGTCGTTGCCTTGGTCTGGGCGGGCAACGTCGGCTCCGATCCTGGGGTCGCCATCGATGCCTCGGCTTGGGCTCAAGGGCTGCAGTTCCTGGGCGAGGCCATGGTGCTCGCCGGAATCGGGTTCCTGCTCGGGTCGATTCTGGGCGGACTTCGCGCTGGCGGAGGCGGCGTCCAGCAGAGCCTCGGCCTGCCGGTGCAGACTCTGCAGATGCCGAAGACGGCGAAGGGCTTCATCGTCCTTCTGGCAGCCGGGATGATCATCGCGGTCGTTCAGTTCGTGCTCTACATCGTGACGACGACGTTCGACAGCGCCGTCGATGTGGCGACCTGGTTTGCCTTTTTGGGCCCGCTCCGTGAGCTCCAACTCGGGTTGCTGCTAGCCGGCATCGTGTTGGCCTTGGCCACGATCGGCAACGTGCTCGGATTCCAGTTCTGGCGCATCCGCGGCATCATCACCACGGGTAGCTAGGAGGGATGACATGACAACGACACCAGTCGATTTCAACACAAAGACGACGGAGACGGCGCCCGGTGAGATGCTGCCGCATGCGGCAGGTCGCAAGCTCTGGTTCCCGATGTTCCTCATGGCCCTCATGGGCTTTGGCATCGGAATCGTGCTCGCGTTCTTTCGTGCCGACGCCGTGAACAGCGGCGACGTGCAAGCAGCAGCCGCCCTCGGGCAATTCGTGCCCGGCTTCATGTTCCTCGGGTTCGCCGCGGTGTTTGCTGCGATTGCCTTTGCGGTCGCACGCATCCTTGGCGTGTTCCGTGCGGGCGGAGGAGGTATGCAAGAGGCAGCCGGTGCCGAGGTGCGGACATTGACCATGCCCCCAACGGGGCGTGCGTTCATGGGGCTGATGGCGATGGGGATGATGATCCTCGTCGCGGCAGTGGTGCTCCACTTCATCGTGGGTGCGCTCATTGCCGGCGGTAGCGACTCGGCGCTGGCCAACTCCGAGCAGTGGTCGATCTGGCTGGAGGGGGCTCGCCGCTTTGGCGTGTCCACCTACCTGTTCTCGATCCTCCTAGGGCTCGCCACCATCATCACCGTGCTGCGTTTCCAGTCGGTGCGCCTCAAGGAGATTGTGTCGAGCTGAGAAGCAAACGGGAGATGGCATCCCGCTGACCAATCAACGCGAAATACTGCGGACCGTCCCGGGAGGGACGGTCCGCAGCTTTCTTTGAGCCTCTCACGTGCTGGGAGAAGCCGAGCGCGGCACCCAGTGCTGTCATCGTGTGTCGGCGCCTCGATGATTCTCTTCGGCCAGGCTCGACAATGCCTTCTTGCTTCCTCGGCCACGACCTCGGAAGTGCTGCGTTAAGGAAATGTTCACGCGGTTGTGGGAACGCTTTGTGGTTGCGCCGCGTTGAGGTGGTCAGTGTCGTCCGAACCTAGGGGTCCCCATGTCTCGTCGTTCCACCAGTCTCATCATCCTCTTGGTCGCCTTCGCCCTTGTCGCCGCAGCCTGTAGCTCGGATAGCGAGGCCGAAACCACCACGACTCAGGCCACAACGACTTCCGAGGTCACGACCACCACCGGAGCGACCACCACGACTCCCGAGGCGACCACCACGACTCCCGAGGCGACGACCACGACTTCCGAGGATCCGGTCAGTCCACCGAGTGCGACGTTTGCCATCTCCGAGGTCGGTTTCGGCACTGCCGGCTACGTCGAGATCACCAACATCAGCGACGTCACAGCCAGCCTCGATGGGCTCTGGCTGTGCCAGCAACCGTCGTACCACCAGCTCTCCGGCACGCTGGAGCCGGGGGAGAGCGTTCGCTTCGACGCCGCTGATAGCCGTTACGGAACACTCAACGCCGACGGTGGCGCTATGGGCCTGTATACCTCGGGTGATTTCGGAAGCTCGGATGCGATCATCGGTTACGTGGCCTGGGGGCCTTCCGGACATGGCCGTCTCGGCGTTGCCATCACCGCGGGGGTATGGACCGAGGACTCATCGGTTGATGCCACGGGGGCGTCGTTGATCAGCACCAGCGAGCTCGCACCCATCAGCGCCGAGGGCTGGGCCACCGGCTGAGCCCGTCGTTCGGTCTACAGTCGTCAACGAGCTGGATGACCGACAACGACCACAGCGATATCCCCGAGCTCAACGTCTCGCCGCTCGAGCTGTTCTTCGACCTCGTATTTGTGTTCGCGGTCACCCAGACCGTCTCGCTCATCGAGCATGACCCGACGGTAACCGGCGTCCTCGGCGGTGCGCTGGTGTTTTTCATGTTGTGGTGGGCCTGGCAGCAGTACACCTGGGGAATCAACCTAATCGGCAACGAACGTGTCGTGGTGCAGCTCGCCCTCATCCTGGCGATGGGGATCAGCCTTTTCATGGCGTTGGTGGTTCCCGATGCATTCGGCGACGACGCCCGTCTTTTTGGCATTGCCTACTCGTTGGTGCTGTTCCTCGGCCTCGCCCTTTTCTACGCCGGGCTCGACACGATGGACGCCCGCCGCGCCTTGCTTCAGTACCTGCCCCTGGCGGCCGCAGGCGGAGTGGTGGTGCTGGTCGGCAGCTTCCTCAGCCCAACGTGGCGGGTCGTCGCCTGGGTGGCAGGCATGGCGCTGGAGCTTTTGGCGACGAGCGCCGCCCAGGCGTACGACTTCAAGATCCGACCCGGCCACTTTGCTGAGCGCCACGGCCTGTTCGTCATCCTGGCGCTCGGAGAGTCCATCGTCGCCATCGGGCTGACGGCGGTCGAGCTCGACCGCAGCCTGGAGGTCGCCATCGCCCTCGGCGCAGCGTTTCTGGGAGCCGTCACCATCTGGTGGTTCTACTTCGGCCGCTTCGCCGGCCGCGCCGAGGAGGCGCTACGGGCGACCGAGGGCATAGCCGGCACCACGATGGCGCGAGATCTGTACACCATGGGTCACTTCCCGGTCGTCTTCGGGATCGTGCTCTACGCAGTGGCCGCCGAGGAGGTGGTCTCGCACCCGGCCGACCCACTCTCTACATCGGGTCAATGGATCTTCGCCCTGGCGGTGGCGCTGGTCGTCTTTGGCCTGCTTGGGGCAATGAAACGGGCCGGCGGACCGCTGTTGTGGGAGAGCGTCATCGCGGCGTTGGTGGTGATCGCGGTAACCCTCGTTGTGCCGATCGCGGGATGGGCGCTGATACTCGTGTTCGTGGCGGCGATCGTGATCGCGATGATGGCGCAGACCCGCCGGCTCTCCGAGCTGGCTGCGGCGTAGCCGAGGGAACGAGAGCCGGATACCATCGATGCCACGCCAATTTCGAGAGGAGCCCGTATGTCAGACGACGTGGTGTATCGATCGAAGGTCAAGATCGAACGGGTCAGGGGTCCGATTCGGAATGCCTGGGTGCCCGGTAGGGATGACCCAGTCACGTTTGGCGTCCACGACGAGATAGCCGAGCACTACGGCACCGATCTGGGCGAGTATCCACCGGACGCCACGACGCTCGACTATGTCGTTGCCGCGGCGGCCGGCTGACTGACCGGCACCCTTGGAGGCGCGCTGGAGGCGCGCGGCATCAACGCAAGTCATGGAAACCTCACCTCAGAGGCGGTGGGAGAGATCGAGTTGGATGGGAAGGTCCTCGTCATCAAACGCATCCACGTGACCTACACGTTGCGGGGCGCCGGTGACGCCGATGAGGAGACTCAGGAGAAGATCGACCGTGCTCATGCCCGTCACGCCGAGTTCTGCCCGGTGGCAAGAAGCATCCGGGACTCGATCGATATCAGCACATCACTGGAACTGGTCTGATCGGTACCTGTTTCCTCCCCTATTGGGGGAGGTGGCAGCGGCGAAGCCGCTGACGGAGGGGGCTACCCGTCTTGCCGGCGACAGAGACCAAGCCCCCCTCCCCGCCTGCGGCGGTACTCCCCCCAAAAGGGGGAGAAACTGGACTCGTCTATCTCGTCCACGGATCGCCGACGTCGGGGTCGATGTCGTAGCGGGCGATGGCGTCGGTGACCAGGCTCGAGTCGATACGTCCCTCGTGGGCCAGCGCCGACAGGGTCGCTACTACCACATGACCCGTGTTGGTCTCGAAGAAACCACGCAGCGCCTCACGGGTGTCGCTCCGCCCGTAGCCGTCGGTGCCGAGCGAGGTGAAGGACCGGGGAACCCAGCGGGCGATCTGGTCCGGCACCATCCGCATGTAGTCGGTGACCGCGACCACGACCCCTGGCGAATTGCCGAGGAGCCTGGTCACCAGCGGCACCCGTGGCGACTCGTGGGGATGGAGGCGGTTCCACCGCTCCTGGGACATGGCCTCCTCGCGTAGCTTCTTGTACGAGGTGGCGCTCCACAGTTCGGCCCCAATCCCATAATGCTGGGCGAGATCGGTTTGCGCTTCACGGGCGGCAGCGTGCGACGGCCCGGAGAACAGGACGGTGGCCCCGTGCTCCATTCCGTCTGGCGCCTCAGCCCACCGGTACAGGCCGTTGATGATCCCGACATCGACGCCGTTCGGCTTCGGGGGTTGCGGGTAGTTCTCGTTGTACAGGGTGAGGTAGTAGAAGATGTCCTCTTCGCTGACGTACATGCGGTGTAACCCGTCCTCGATGATCGTTGCCAGCTCGTAGGCAAAGGCGGGGTCGTAGGCCTGGCAAACCGGTACCACCGAGGCGAGGATGTGGCTGTGCCCGTCCTGGTGCTGGAGACCCTCACCCAACATGGTGGTGCGCCCGGCGGTGGCACCCAGAAGGAACCCGCGAGCCCGTGAGTCAGATGCACCCCAGATGAGGTCGCCGACCCGCTGAAATCCGAACATCGAGTAGAAGGTGTAGAACGGCACCATCGGCACCCCGCGGGTGGCGTATGAAGTGGCTGCGGCGATCCAGCTCGCCGTCGACCCAGCCTCGGTGATGCCCTGCTCGAGGAGCTGACCATCGGTCGACTCCTTGTAGGAGAGGATCATGTCGTGGTCGACCGGCTCGTACCGCTGGCCCTCGGAGGAATAGATCCCGAGCTCTGTGAACAGCGCATCCATGCCAAAGGTGCGACCCTCGTCCGGGATGATCGGCACCACCCGCTCGCCGAATCGTTCGTCTCGCGACAATCCTCTCAGCAGCCGGGTGAACGCACCGGTCGTGGACACCGCGTTCGTTCCCGATCCCTCGTCGAATTCGACAAAGGCATCGTGGGACGGCATCTCGATGGGGGTGCGAATCTCGAGGGTGCGGCTGGGGAGCGGACCGTTCAACGCCTTGCGGCGCTGCTGGAGGTACTCGTACTCAGGCGAGTCGACGGACGGCCGGTAGTAGGGAGGGTTCTCCGCTTCGAGGGCCTGGTCCGAAATCTCGTTTTCGAGATGCAGCCGGTCGCGTAGGTCGCGCAACTGCTCGGCGGTCAGCTTCTTGATCGAATGGGTGACGTTCTTGCCCGACACATTGGGGCCGAGCGTCCAGCCCTTGATGGTCTTGGCGAGGATGACGGTTGGTGAGTCGGTGGTCTCGGTGGCGGCGTGATAGGCGGTGTACACCTTGCGGTAGTCGAGCCCACCGCGGCGCAGCGCCCAGATTTCCTCGTCGGTCATGTCCTCGACCAATGCCCGCAACTTCGGATCGGGCCCGAAGAAGTGCTCGCGGATGTATGCCCCGGACTCCGCCTTGTAGCGCTGGTATTCCCCGTCGACGGTGGTGGTCATCTTGTTGACGAGCACGCCGTCGACATCACGCGCCAGGAGCGGGTCCCAGTTCGATCCCCAGATCACCTTGATCACGTTCCAACCGGCACCGTGGAACATCGCTTCGAGCTCCTGGATGATGGAGCCGTTGCCGCGCACCGGGCCGTCCAGGCGTTGCAGGTTGCAGTTGATGACCCAGGTGAGGTTGTCCAGGTGCTCGCGGCCGGCGAGGGAGATCGATCCCAGCGTTTCCGGCTCGTCGGTCTCGCCGTCACCGAGGAAACACCAAACCCTCGAGTCTGTGGTGTCGTCGAGGCCGCGGTTGTCCAGGTACTTGAGGAATTGGGCATGGTAGATCGAGTTGATCGGGCCAAGCCCCATCGACACGGTCGGGTACTCCCAGAATTCGGGCATGAGCCGGGGATGCGGATAGCTGGACAGCCCGCCGCCGATCTCGCGCCTGAAGCGGTCGAGGTCGCTGGGGTGGAGGCGGCGCTCCAGAAAAGCGCGGGCATATATGCCTGGTGAGGCATGACCCTGGAAGTACACGTGATCACCCGGGGTGCCGTCGGCCTTGCCCCGGAAGAAATGGTTGAACCCGACCTCGTACAGGGTCGCCGACGAAGCGAATGTGGAGAGGTGGCCTCCAATGTTCTCCGCGGCCCGGTTGGCCCGGATCACCATGACCGCAGCGTTCCAGCGGATGAAGCGCCGGATGCGCTGCTCGAGATATTCGTCGCCGGGGTAGGGCGCCTCGGCGTCCGGCGGGATGGTATTGACGTACGGCGTCGACATCGAGGCGGGAAGGCCGATGTGGCTGTCGCGCGCCCGCTCCACGAGGCGGGCCATGAGGTAGCGGGCCCTGGGCCTCCCGTCGACGGCGATCACCGAATCGAGCGCTTCCAGCCACTCCTTGGTCTCGTCGGGGTCGACGTCGGGGAGCTGCTCGATGAGGCCGTCGAGGTGGGTGGAGCGGTCGTCGGGTTCCTGCATGGGTCCGAGGCTACCGAGCCGCGTGGCGCTGCGCTACGGGCGGCAGCCCGAGCGGATAAGGCCCGGGCGCGCGAGGATGGCGTGCACATGGACCACGACGCCCCCCACAAGCATTCGGAGGATCAACACTCCGAGCGCCATCCCGGCTTGCCGACGGACGACGCCGCCCATGGCGAACACGCGGAGCACGCCGCCCATGACGAACACGCTGATCACGCCTCCCATGATGAGCACGAGGACCGCGCCGGCCACCACGAACGCGCGGAACGGGCGGATCACGCCGCCCATGACGAACACGAGGGGCACGACAAGCACGAAGGCCATTCGCCGGAGATGTTTCGCGATCGACTGTTGGTCAGCCTCCTGCTCACCGGCCCCATCTTGTACTTCTCCCCCCAGATCCAGGACTGGTTTGGCTACGAGGCGATCAGCTTCCCTGGATCCGATCTGGTGGCGCCGGTGCTGGCGACCGTCCTGTTCTTCTACGGCGGTGCGCCGTTTCTCAAGGGGGCGATCAGCGAGTGGCGGTACCGGCAGCCGGGGATGATGACGCTGATCACCCTTGCCATCACCACCTCGTATTCGTTCAGCATTGCCGTCACCCTCGGGTTCCCCGGCGACGACTTCTACTGGGAGCTGGCGACCCTGATCGATGTGATGCTGCTCGGGCACTGGATCGAGATGCGATCGGTCGTCGCCGCGTCGTCGGCACTCGACCAGCTGGCGGAGATGGTCCCGGACATGGCACACCTGGCGGAGGCCGATGGGTCGATCGTTGACGTTCCGGTCGCAGATCTCGAGGTCGGCCAGCGGTTCGTTATCAGACCGGGCGAGCAGGTCCCCGTCGACGGTGAGGTCGTCGAAGGGCGGTCGTCGATGAACGAGGCGTTCCTCACCGGTGAGTCCAGGCCTGTGGAGAAACGGCTCGGCGACGAGGTGGTATCGGGGGCTATAAACGGAGAGGGAGTCCTCACCGCAGCGGTGACTCGGACCGGCGACGCCACAACGCTGTCACAAATCATGCGGCTTGTGGCCGACGCCCAGGCCTCGAGGAGCGGGTATCAGGAACTCGGCGACCGAGCGGCTTTCTGGCTGACGATCGTCGCCATCGGTGTGGCCGTGCCAACGCTGCTCATCTGGCTTGGCCTCGGCGGTACCTCGAACTTCGCCATTACCCGCACCGTCACGGTGCTGGTCATCGCCTGTCCGCACGCACTAGGTCTCGCCATTCCGCTGGTCACCTACAACGCCACTGCCATGGCCGCCAACAATGGTGTGCTGGTGAGGAACCGGGACGCGTTCGAGCGGGGGAGTGACATCGCCATCGTTGCCTTCGACAAGACCGGCACCTTGACCCAGGGCCAGTTTGCGTTGACCTCTATCGATGTCGACGGGATCACCGAGGGCGAGGCGCTTGCGGTAGGCGCGTCGCTGGAGCGCGGCTCGGAGCATCCGCTCGCCGACGTCATCGTCGCCGCCGCCGCGGACCGGGACATGAATGTTTCGCCGGCCACCGAGACAAAGGCCATCCCCGGGAGCGGTCTCGAAGGAGTCGTAGCCGGCGAGGCATATCGCGTCGGGCGCCCGGAGTGGGCGGACGAAGTCGGGGCCGCCAGTTCGCCCGTGCTGTCCGCTGCTCTCGCCAGGGCCGACGATCGCGGCGATACCGCCGTCGTTCTGATGAACCGCCGCTCCGTCGTCGCCGTATTTGCCATGGCGGATCAGATTCGTGGGGGCGCCAACCGCGCCATTGCCAGCTTGGTGGAGATGGGTGTGTCGCCGGTGATGATCACCGGCGACGCCGAGGCCGTTGCGCGGACGGTGGCCGGCGACCTCGGCATCGATCGCTACTACTCGAGGGTGCTCCCGGGTGAGAAGGCCAAGATCGTTCAGGATTTGCAGGAGGAGGGGAAGGTCGGGTTCGTCGGAGATGGCATCAACGACGCACCGTCGCTTTTGGTCGCCGATCTGGGTATTGCCATCGGAGCCGGAACCAACGTGGCGATAGAGAGCGCCGATCTGGTGCTGGTTGATGACGACCCGATGGACGTTCCGAGGGCGCTCCGCTTGTCACGGATCACGCGCTCCAAGATGACACAGAACCTGGTGTGGGCAACCGGTTACAACCTGATCGCCATTCCGCTCGCCGCCGGGGTGGCGGTCACCGCCGGAATCATCGTCAACCCGGCGATAGGCGCTCTGTTCATGTCGGCGTCGACGGTGATCGTTTCCCTCAACGCGATGGCGATGCGCCGCAAGAGCCTTGGCTGAGGGCGGTTGGAAACCAATCCCCGGACTCGGTAGCTTGATGCGGCACTTGTTGCCAACACCGGGTTTGTGACGTGGACCGACTCCGCTCGATGCTCAAACGCGACACGCTGAAGGACGACGCCATTGCCGGGCTCGTCCTCGGCGTCGAAAGCGTGCCGGACGGTCTCGCCGGAGGGTTGCTCGCCGCGGTCAACCCGGTGTTCGGCCTATACGGGTACATGGTGGGGACCTTCACCGGTGCAATGTTCACCAGCTCGGCGTTCATGGCGGTCCAGGCCACGGGGGCGATGGCGATCATCGTCGCCGACGTCGGCGCGGTACACGACAGCGAGGACCCCGAGCGGGCACTATGGACCCTCGCCTTCCTGACCGGAATCGTCATGCTCGTGGCCGGTCTGCTGAAGCTGGGATCGATGCTCCGCTTCGTGTCCAATGCCGTGATGGTGGGGTTCATCAATGCGGTCGGAGTCAACATCATCCTGGGGCAGCTGGAAAACTTCACCGGGTACGCCGGCGAGGGGGCGAGCCGCGTGGCACGAACCTTCGACACTCTGCTCAACCTCGCCGAGCTTCACTATGCGACGGTCATCATCGGCGTGGTGACCATCGGGTTTATCATTGCACTCGAAAGAACCCGGCTGGGCCCGTTGGGCTTGGTCGTCGCCGTCATCGCCGGTTCGGCCCTCGCCTTCGCCTTCAACGCTGCCAACTCTGCAGCCACCACCGACATCGCGGTGCTCAACGACATTGCCGAGATCCCGCGGGCACTGCCCCTTCCCCGGCTGCCCTGGCTCGGGATCATGCCTTCGCTGATCGTTCCCGCCTTGTCGTTGGCCTTCGTCGGGCTGGTACAAGGGGCCGGGATCTCGTCCAATTTCACCAACCCTGACGGGTCATATCCGGATGCCTCGCGCGATTTCTCCGGACAGGGCATTGCCAACATGGCCTCAGGTATCTTCCAGGGCATGCCGGTGGGTGGTTCGATGTCGGCGTCATCGTTGAACAAGTCGGCGGGCGCCAAGTCGCGGATGTCGCTCATGATTGCCGCGGTGGTGATGGCGGTTGTGATCCTGGTATTCGGGAACCTCGTCGGCTACATCGCCATGCCGGCGCTTGCCGGGCTGCTGATGGTTGTCGGGTTTCGCACCATCAAGCCGGATGACATCAAAGCGGTGTGGAAGACCGGCACCGTGCAGGCGACCGTGATGACGGTGACCTTCGTGCTCACGATGTTCATCCCGCTGCAGTGGGCGGTGATGGTCGGAGTCGGGATCTCGCTGATCCTGTTCGTGATCACGCAGTCCAATCGGATCACGATCAAGCGGCGGCTCATGGAGGAGCCCGGGGTCTTCGTCGAGGTCGACCCCCCCGATATGGTTCCACCGAACGAGGTCGTGATCCTCCAACCTTATGGCAGCCTGTTCTTCGCCTCTGCGCCAGTCTTCGAGGAAGCCCTACCCACCGTGACGCCCGAATCGCACAATTCGGTGGTGATCCTCAGGTTGCGGGGACGGAGCGACCTCGGTTCTACGTTCATGGATGTGCTGGTTCGCTATGCAGAGGATCTGGACCGTGTGGGCAGCAAGCTCGTGCTCGTGTCGGCCGACGAGAACCTGCTCGAGCAGTTCGAGGTCACCGGTGTCACTGATGCTGTCGGCGACGGCAACATCTACGGGACCGACGAGCGGGTGGGGGCGACGGTAAAACAGGCCCACCAGGACGCAACCGACTGGATCGAGGGCAACCGGTCTGATTGAACTGGGTTGGGTGCTGCCGTGCCGGGTTGAGCGGTTGCTCGGACAGCTTCGGACCGAACCGGCAAGAAATCAGCCGTGATCGACGTCGACAGCAGCACCGACGGGTGAATCGGCGAATTGCGTCTCGTACAGCCCGGCGTACAGGCCGCCTTTGGCCCGTAGCTCCTCGTGGGTCCCGGATTCGACGACCTCGCCGTGGTCGATCACGAAGATCTCGTCCGCGGCAAGGATGGTCGACAGGCGATGGGCGATCACCAGCGAGGTGCGACCCTCCATCACTCTTTTCAGTGCCTCCTGGATCATTGCCTCGTTGGCGGCATCGAGGTGCGACGTCGCCTCGTCCAGGATCAGTATGCGCGGGTCCTTGAGCAATACCCTGGCAATGGCGACCCGCTGCTTCTCCCCGCCGGACAACCGGTAGCCCCGCTCGCCGACCTTGGTGTCATACCCCAAGGGCAAGCCCATGATGAAGTCGTCGATGTTGGCGATCCCGGCGGCTTCCCGGATCTCGTCATCGGTGGCGTCGGGTTTGGCGTATCGGATGTTGTTGGCGATCGTGTCGTGGAACAGGTACGGCTCCTGCGTGACCACACCGACCGCGGCGGCGACGGTGTCGAAAGACAACGTGCGCACGTCGTGCCCGTCGATGGTCACCGTTCCTTCCGAGGCGTCGTAGAGGCGGGGCACCAGGTAGGTGGTGGTGGTTTTGCCGGCACCGGAGGGCCCAACCAGTGCGACGAGTTGGCCCGGTTCCGCCGCCAGGTTGACGCCCTTGAGGGTCCACCCGTCGCTTGACATCCGGGAATCCGGATCGTCGACCTCGGTCACCCCTCGCCATCCGTAACGTTTGACCGCTTGCAGACCCTGCGACGAGTCGCTGTACCTGAACCAGACGTCGGAGAGCTCGACCTTGCCGTGGACCCGGTCCAGGGTGACCGGCTCGGCGGCCTCCTCGATGTCGTGAGGGAGGTCGATCACCTCGAAGACGCGCTCGAACGAGACGAGAGCGGTTTCGAACTCGACCCTGGCGTTGGACAGTCCGGAAAGCAGTCCATAGAGCTGGCCGAGATAGGCGCTCAAAGCCACGATGGTTCCGACGGTGATGATGTCGTTGATGACCATCACCGAACCCACCCAGAACACGGCGGCGGTGCCAAGCGCCGACACGATTCCGATGCCGACAAAAAACCAGCGTCCGATCATGGCGCGACGGATGCCGAGGTCGCGTACGGTGCCGGCGTTGCCGGAGAAACGACTGCGCTCGTCGTCGTTTCTCCCGAACAGCTTGACCAGCATCGATCCGGAGACGCTCAGCGTTTCCTGCATGTGGGCGTTCATCGCGGCGCTGGCATCCATTTGGCTGCGCGCCACCTCGCCGAGCAGCTTGCCCACCCGTCGCGCCAGGAAGATGAAGAGGGGGAGCATGGCGACGGCGAGGAGGGTGAGGCGCCATTCCAGCCCGAACATCACCACCAGCACGGTTGCCGCCCCGAGGACATTGGCTACCAGCGACACGAAGGTGCCGGTGACCGCCTGTTGGGCGCCGACGACGTCGTTGTTGAGCCGCGACATCAGCTCGCCGGTCTTCGTGTTGGTGAAGAATCCAAGCGACATGCCTTGGAGATGGTTGTACAGCTCGCGGCGGAGGTCGAAGATGACGCCCTCACCCATGCCGGCGGTGGCGCGGCGCTGCACCACACCCACGATCCCGTTGATCAACGGCACGGCAACCATGCCCAACCCGAGCAGGGTCACCAGCGTCAGGTTCTTGTCAGGGATGGCGGTGTCGATCAGTCCCTTCATCAGCAGCGGCGGGACCACGGTGAGGATGCTGATGACGATGATCGTGATCAGCACGACGACCATCTCGACCTTGTAGGAGGAGGCGTAGGACAGGACTCGCTTGAGGGTCGCCCGGTCGATGTTGGGGCGTGGCTCGTTGTCGTCGAACCTGATGTACGAGCCCCAACCCATGTGATGCATAGGGCGGAAGGTAGCCGCCGGGCACCGGTACGGCGGCGCGGTGCCTGGACCGACGACTAACCCCTTTGGACCTCTTTGCCGATGAGGGCTCGATATCCGCCGATGAGGTCGGTGGCGCCGCCCAGTCCGAGGCGTTGCAGCGTAGCGGCGGCCAAACTCGACTGGCAACCGTCGGTGCAAACCACGATCACCCGCTGCTCGGGGCCCACGTCGACAATCCGGTGCTTGGCAGACGGTGCCAGACGCCATTCCAGGACGTTGCGGTCGATGACGATCGCTCCCTCGAGCTCGCCGTCTCGTTGACGCTCCTCGATAGGACGAGCGTCGATCAGGATCGCACCCTTGGCGACTTCATCGCTCAGGTCCTCGGCACGAACGCGATCCAGCCTCACCCTTGCCTCCGCCAGCAACTCATCGATGGTGAGCATTTCGCTCGCTTGCTCGCTCGAGTTCCCAGTTAAGCCCATCCCTGGGCCTGGGAACCGGGAACTGGTCTCTATTGACCGTCTCGCATCGTTCCGACGGACGGTGTTGAATCCGCGTCATGGTCAGCGAGGCGTTCATCCGGGGGCTGCCAAAGGCGGAGCTCCATCTCCACATCGAGGGCACGCTGGAGCCGGAGATGATGTTCGAGCTCGCCGCCCGCAACGGGGTCGACTTGCCCTTCGACTCGGTCGCGGATATTCGCGGCGCCTACGAGTTCGACGATCTCCAGTCCTTTCTCGACATTTATTACCAGGGCGCCGCCGTGCTCCAGACCGAGCAGGACTTTTACGACCTGATGTGGGCCTATCTCGAACATGCCAACCAAGACGGGGTGCGCCGTGCCGAGATCTTCTTCGATCCGCAGACCCACACCCGACGGGATATCGGCTTCCCCGTGTTCATGGCCGGGTTCCTGCGCGCCATCGCAGACGCCGAGGCGGAATGGGGAATCTCGGCGGCGCTCATCCTCTGTTTCCTCAGGGATCTGCCGGGTGAGGCCGCCGTCGACACCTGGGAGCAAGCGGCCGACTATCACGACGCTGTGGTTGCGGTCGGGCTCGACTCCTCGGAGGTGGGCAACCCGCCGGAGCCGTTTGCCGAGGCGTATGCACTTGCCCGCGCCGCCGGGGCGCGCTCTGTTGCCCACGCCGGCGAGGAAGGCCCGCCGGAGTACATCACAGGAGCGCTGGACGCTCTCGGTGCCGAGCGCATCGACCACGGCGTCAGGTGTGAGGATGACCACGCCCTCGTGGAGCGCCTCGTCGAAGAGGGGATTCCGCTCACCATCTGCCCCCTGTCGAACCTGAAGCTCGGCGTTTTTGAGCGCCTCCAAGATCACAACCTGAAGCGGCTGCTCAATCGAGGGGTGAAGGTCACGATCAACTCCGACGATCCTTCGTACTTCGGCGGTTACATCGGCGACAATTATGTGGCGGTCGCCGAGGCACTCAACCTCGATCAATGGGACCTGGTCCGGCTGGCCCGCAACTCGATCGAAGCGACCTTCCTCGGCCCGGCAGTCAAAGAGCGGCTGATCACCGAACTCGAGACCTATGTGGCGTCGCTGGATCAGTAGGGGCCTGTCTCTCCCCTTGTTTCTCGCACTGTTGTGGCTGCCCGAACCAAGGGGACGGGGCCAAGCCGTGGTCGCAACAAGGGTCTGACCCCCTCCGCCTCGCTCGGTTGCCTCCACCTGAGGGGGAGGCAAGGAGTTCTCCGGTTTCCTCGCCTCTTGGGGGAGGCGGTAGCGGCGCCGGCCGATGACGGAGGGGGCGACCCACACCTAAATCAGTTGGGATTTGCGACTTGCGACTTGGGACCGGCGACGAGCGAGCGAAGCGAGCGCAACTACTCCCTCTCAAACACCGTGCCGATAGCCGCAGGGGCCTCGCTGGCTAACAACGCCCGCGACCGTGGGAACCGATCGCTCAGCTTTCCGAACCACGAGCTGTACACCACAAGGAGGGCGACGATCATCAGCGGGAACGGTGCGATGGGAAGTACCTGAGACAGCCCGGGAAAGTTGGTGTTCAAGAATTCGACGCCCTGCAGCTGCACAGCGGCGACCTGGAGGGCGCCGAACAGGTAGCACCCGAGTGCGACTCGCACCGGGTGCCAGCCGCCGAAGATCACGATGGCCAGCGCGATCCATCCGAAGTTCAAGGTGAGTGTCTCGCGCCATCCGAGCTTCACATCGAGTGAGAACGCCGCCCCGGCCAGCCCGACCATGGCACCACCCAGGATGACGTAGAAGTACCTGAGCTTGTTGACGTTGATGCCACGGGCGAATGCCGCCTCGGGTCGCTCCCCGATGCCCTGGAGGGTGAGACCGGGCCGGGTGCGGTAGAAGTACCACCAGGTGACCGCAATGGCGACAAAACTCCCGTACACCATCACGTTGTGCGCAAACAGCACCTTGCCGAAGAACGGGATATCCGAGAGCAGCGGGATCGGCCAGGAGGGGACCTGCTCGCCGCGCTCTCCTACGAAGTTGTCGCCGAGGAACGAGGCGAGGGCGATCCCGAATAGCGCAAGCACGAAGCCGACCGCGATTTGGTTGAGCTTCAGCCTGATGCTGGAGTAAGCAATAACCGCGGCGAACACGGCTCCGACCAGCATCGCCGCCGCGAAGCCGACGGCAGCGTGCCCTACCCAAAAGGCGATGACGAATCCCACCATTGCCGAGAATCGGAGGCTGCCCTCGAGGGACAGGTTGATCACTCCGGATTTCTCAGCGATGGTTTCCCCCATGGTGGCGTAGACCAGCGGAGCGGCGGCGGAGATGATCGAGGCGAGGGTGGCTTCCATTACTCCTCCGCCATCGCTTCTTCGACGACTTCTTCCTCCGCCGCCGATCGTCGGCGCCGCTGCCGAAGCAAGACGCCGATGGCGCCGCCGACCAGCACGAACAACACGATCTGGCCCTGGAGCACGTCGCCGATGGCGGAATCCAGCCCGAGACGCAGGTCGAGCTGGGTACTCCCGGTGGCAATCATCGTGAAGAACAAGGCGATCGGCGCGATCCACCGGACGTCGTAACCGGCGAGCAGCACGACCAGGATACCGAGGAACCCGTAACCGCCTGAGATGGCAGGCACCAGCTTGTGATGGAAGG
>SMVB01034840.1_pt1 | contig 17380 bp, 14 predicted proteins | sample 2456461 | NCBI WGS metagenome assembly SMVB01 (sample SAMN11095934, study PRJNA526329) | marine sediment metagenome | biome: Marine sediment; feature: Surficial sediment; material: Deep marine sediment; isolation source: Hadal surficial sediment | place: Pacific Ocean | collected 2014-05 | depth...
ATGGCATAAGCCTCGGTCAGGCCCTGCGTGGCCGCGACGGCAACTTTCTCCGCCAGTTGCTCATCGGTAGCAGGAGCCTCCCAGTCCCAGGGCTCAACGCCAGCCTCTTCGGCCAGTTCACGCACTGCTGAGACCACTGCGCGGGAGGCTTCGTGGCCAAAGGTGACCGCACCCAACATGATCTCTTCCGACAGCAGGTCAGCTTCAGATTCGACCATCAGCACTGCATTTTCAGTACCAGCCACCACCAGGTCCAATTTGGATTCTTTGAGCTGCGTAGCAGTCGGGTTCAGCACGTATTCACCGTCGATGTAAGCAACCCGGGCTGCACCAATCGGGCCGTTGAAGGGCATGCCCGAGAGTGCGATAGCCGCCGAAGTTCCGATCAAGGCTGGAATATCACCGTCAATTTCGGGGTTCGATGACATCAGCGTGGCGATAACCTGAACTTCATTCATGAAACCCTTGGGGAACAGCGGCCGTATCGGGCGATCGATCAGGCGGCAAGTCAGTGTCTCTTTTTCCGTCGGGCGCCCTTCGCGTTTGAAAAATCCGCCAGGGACGCGGCCCGCGGCGTAGAATTTTTCCTGGTAATTGACCGTTAAAGGAAAAAATGGACGACCGGGATCGGCTTCCTTCCGGCCTACCACGGTTACCAGGACGACGGTGTCGCCCATGGATACTTTCACTGCGCCACCTGCCTGGCGGGCTATTTGCCCGGTTTCCAGAGTAACTTTATGCTCACCGTATTGAAAAGTTTTGCTTAATTTTTGCACGGGACAATTTCCTATATTCTTAAACGGTTAATTTCGGATAGGCGAAAGCGCCGGCAGACGTTATGCCTACCAGAGCGAAGGCCGTGGCATGATGCAAAAAATTAACGACGCAAGCCGAGACGTTTGATCAGGTCGCGATAACGCTCGACGTCCTTCTTTTTCAAGTAGTCGAGCAGGCTGCGACGCTGATGCACCATGTGCAGCAGTCCGCGGCGCGAGTGGTGATCGCCTTTATGAGCTTTGAAATGGTCGGTAAGGTATTGAATACGACCGGTCAGCAAGGCCACCTGGACTTCCGGAGAACCGGTATCATTTTCTGAACGGGCGTAGTCGCTTACTATCTTTGCTTTTACTTCTGCATCAAAAGACATGGTTCCTTCTCCATATCTAGAGCCACGAAGTCCTTGGAAAAACCCGCCAGGCCTAATGCGTCCTGGCGAAATTGGGTCTTTGCAAAAACTTCGGAGCCCCAGTTAAATCAGCCGCACAGTCTAATGCGGTTGCACTCTGCGAACAAGATTTATTTTACCAGATTCCTAAAGATTGAACAGGCGTTTGGGGTGAACCTTGTGGTCGTCGCGTACTTCACCCAGCCCGAGGATTTCACCACTGAGTGCATAAACCCTGACCTTGCCACGGTGTGTTGCCTGGACGAGTGCGGGATTGCCATGTGTGAACCTCACTTGTTCCTCCCCACTCAGCTGAACCATCGGCCAGCTTTCCAGTCCCCTGTCCAGAGGCAGTAACAGCGAGTCCTGTTGACCCGCTTGTGCGGTTCGCTCCAGTTCATCGAGAGGGATCATGTCCGCCTCGCGAAACGGTTCCACATCCAGCCTGCGCAAGGCCTGAAGGTGTGCACAGGTTCCCAGTTTTTCAGCGATATCCTCGGCCAGCGTGCGCACGTAGGTTCCCTTGGAGCAATGCACCCTGAAAACCAGCAACGGCTCATCCCAAGCGATCAACTCCAGGCCATGAATGATTACGGTGCGAGACTTTCGTTCCACCTCGATGCCGTCACGAGCGAGTTTGTACAGCGGTTGGCCCTGGTGCTTTAGGGCTGAATACATGGGAGGAACCTGTTCGATAGCGCCCCGGAAGGACTCGAACGCAGCATCAATAGCCTTTGCTGTAAGGGCGGGCACGGACATTTGCCTTACGACATCACCCTCGGTATCCCCGGTCGCCGTAGTCTGACCAAGCCGTGCCGTTGCGAGGTAACGTTTTGAGGCCTCCAGCATGAATCCAGCTGTCTTGCTAGCCTCACCAAGACAAATGGGCAGCATGCCAGTGGCAAAAGGATCGAGGCTGCCGGTATGGCCCGCCTTACGGGCAGTGAATAACCACCGTACTTTCTGCACGGCCTGGCTGGATGAATATCCAAGCGGTTTGTCCAGCAGAATGATGCCGTGGATATCCCTGCCTTTTCTGCGTCGGGCCACTAGTACTCCACTAATCCCCGGTATCGTTTTCATCGTATTGATGGTGTTCGTGATCGGCCGCCACGGCCGCCTCGATCAGGCTGTCCATGCGCTGCCCGGTCTCCACCGAAGCATCATGATGAAAATGCAGTTCGGGTACTGAACGAATTCGCATTTCCTGGCCAAGACGGCTGCGCAGGAACCCCGCGGCTCTTTTCAGTGCTTTCAGACTGGAACCCGCCTTCTCACTCTCGAACACGGTGACAAAAACTTTCGCATGGGCCAGATCGCGGGATACCTCGACATCAGAGAGGCTGATGAATCCCACTTCGGGATCCCTCAACTCCATCTGAATCAGCTTAGCCAACTCCCGTCGAAGAGAACCGGCTACGCGATCTGACCTGTTGAATTCACGAGGCATTTTACAATGTCCTGGCCACTTCGATGCGCTCAAAGCATTCGATATGATCACCAGGCTTGATGTCGTTATACATCTTCACGCCGATACCACATTCTGTACCGGACTGGACTTCTTTGACATCGTCCTTGAAACGCCGCAGTGATTCCAGTTCACCTTCAAAGATAACGACGTTGTCGCGCAATACACGAATCGGGTTACTGCGTTTGACCGCCCCTTCTACTACCAGGCAGCCGGCAATGGCGCCCAGCTTGGAGGAACGGAAAACGTCTTTTACCTCGGCAAGGCCAAGGATCTGTTCCCTGATCTCGGTTCCAAGCATGCCGGAAATTGCTTTCTTTACTTCGTCAATCGCGTTGTAGATTACGCTGTAGTAGTGAAGGTCCAGCTCATGTTCCTGGATGACCTTGCGGGCTGATGCATCTGCACGCACATTGAAACCGATGATGATGGCGCTGGATGCATAGGCGAGCGAGGCATCGTTCTCGGTAATGGCGCCGACACCCGACGCAACGATGTTGACTTTCACCTCATCGTTGCCGAGTCTGGCCAGCGCGTCACGCAGGGCTTCCACGCTGCCCTGCACGTCTGCACGGATCAACAGGTTGACCGTGGTTTGTTCCTCCTTGCCCATGTTTTCGAACAGGTTCTGCAGTTTGGCGGCCTGCTGGCGGGCCAGCCTGCTTTCACGCTGCCGTTCTTTCCTTTGGGACGCCGCTTCCCTGGCTTTGCGCTCGTTGGCGACAGCCAGGAATTCATCTCCGGCCATTGGAACACCGGAAAGTCCCTGCACCACTGCAGGCATCGAGGGGCCGCCAGACAGGATGGTGTCTCCTTGCTCATCGAACATGGCGCGCACGCGCCCGTATTCCTGGCCAGCCAGGATCATGTCACCGAGTTTCAGGGTGCCCTGCTGAATCAACAGCGTGGCGATGGGGCCACGGCCCTTGTCCAGACTGGCCTCAATCACGACACCCCGCGCCTGCGCGTCCTCAACTGCCTTGAGTTCCATGACCTCGGCTTGCAGCAGGATGCTTTCCAGCAAGTCGTCAATCCCTTCACCCGTTTTGGCGGAGACATTCACAAAGATGTCTTCACCACCCCAGTCATCGGGAATGACTTCTTCCTTGGACAACTCGGTGCGCACCCGGTCGGGATCTGCATCGGGCTTGTCGATCTTATTCACCGCTACGATGATCGGTGTTTCAGCCGCCCTGGCGTGTTGAATGGCTTCCTTGGTCTGGGGCATGACACCGTCTTCCGCCGCCACGACCAGGATCACGATATCCGTGGCCTGCGCACCGCGGGCGCGCATGGCTGTGAATGCCGCGTGACCCGGTGTATCAAGAAAGGTGATCATGCCGCGCTCGGTTTCAACACTGTAGGCGCCGATATGCTGCGTGATTCCACCCGCTTCTGAGGCTGCAACCTGTGACTTGCGGATGTAATCCAGCAATGAGGTTTTGCCATGGTCCACGTGACCCATCACGGTTACCACCGGCGGACGTGTCACTGCTTCGCCGGTAGCATCCTCATCTTCGACGATCAATTCGCTTTCTACATCTTTATCTTCGGCCAGCTTGGCCGTGTGGCCCATTTCCTCGACCACGAGGATCGCGGTGTCCTGATCCAGAGACTGATTGATGGTCACCATCATCCCCATCTGCATCAGAACCTTGATCACCTCACCCGCTTTCACCGCCATCAATTTGGCCAGGTCAGCAACGATAATGGCTTCGGGAACCGCTATTTCGCGGGTAACCGGCGCGGTGGGACGTGAGAACCCATGCACTGAGGGTTGCGAGGAAGAACGCCGCACACGACTGCTGGGTTTACGGCGGCGCACAACCGCGCCACCGGCGACATGCAGCTCTTTACGACCGTAGCGGGTGGAAGGCCTGGCTTTTGCCCTGGATTTTTCCTGATCGCGACGGCGCTGCTCCTCGGCCACTTTGCGGTGACGATCTTGTTCTCGCTTGCGCTCCTCATCTTCCGCCTGGCGCTGGGCAGCTTCCTGCTGAACTCTTTCTTCGGCCTCCTTACGGGACTTCTCCTCAGCTTCTTTACGAGCTACCTCTTCAGCAGCCTCGAGTACTGCCTCGGCTTTTGCCTGAATTCGTTTCTCGGCGACTTCCTGACGGGCTTTTTCTTCAGCCTCGCGCTGGACGCGTGACTCCTCCAGGATTCTCCTGGCCTCCTCGCGATTCGCGTCATCAGTGCCTAATTGTTCCTGTACAACTTCACGCTTGACATAGGTTCGACGCTTGCGTACTTCTACATTGACCGTCCGGGAGGATGCCCTGGGGCCACTGCCGGCTACACGCAGTTCGCTGATTGTTTTACGCTTCAGCGTCACCTTGCGCGGTGCGGTGGCATCGGTTTCCATTTTCCCGTGACTCGCCCGTAAATAGGCCAGCAATTTCTTCTTGTCATCATTGGAAACCGCGTCATCTCCACTGTTGCCCTCAATGCCGGCGTCGCTGAATTGCGCCAGCAATTTGCTGACATCAACGCCGAGCACTTCGGCCAATTGGGAAACGGTTACTTTGGACATGGTCTGCTCCTTAGCGAACTGCTGGTGCGGTCTGTCATCGAATGCACGATCACGCCGATCACTCTTCTTCGGCGAACCAAGGCGCCCTGGCGGTCATGATCAGTTCAGCTGCTGCTTCATCACTTATTTCATCAATTTCCTGGAGTTCATCAACTGACAACTCCGCCAGGTCTTCCTGCGTACGCAAGCCTTTATCAGCCAACCGGTACGCGAGACGTTCAGTCATGCCTTCGAGGTTCATCAGGTCTTCCTGGGGACGGTTCTCGTCGAGCACTTCTTCCTTGGCAATCAGTTGGGTCAGCAGCGCATCGCGTGCGCGTCGCCGGATCTCGTTAACAATATCTTCATCGAATTCTTCGATTTCAAGCAATTCCGACTCCGGCACATAAGCGACTTCCTCAATATTACTGAAACCCTCCTGGACCAGGATATTGGCAACGTCTTCACCCACATCCAGGCGCTCCATGAAGCGATCGAGGATTTTCTTTGATTCCTCTTCGCTCTTCTGTTCTGCCTGCTCAAGGGTAAGGACATTCAATTCCCAGCCGCTCAATTCGCTGGCAAGCCGGACGTTCTGGCCGCCACGGCCAATGGCCTGGGAGAGGTTCGACTCTTCTACCGCAACGTCCATGGTCTGACTTTCTTCATCAACAACGATGGAAGCAACTTCGGCCGGGGCCATCGCATTGATCACGAACTGTGCCGGGTTTTCATCCCACAGGATGATGTCGATACGCTCGCCCGCCAGCTCATTGGAAACGGCCTGGACCCGTGAGCCGCGCATGCCGACACAAGCGCCTATCGGGTCGGTTCTTCGGTCATTGGAGCGTACGGCGATCTTGGCCCTGCGTCCGGAGTCACGCGCTCCACCCATGATGGAGATCAGATCCTGGCCAATTTCAGGGACTTCCAGTTCGAACAGCGCAACCAGAAATTCCACGGCGGTCCGGCTGGCGAACAGCTGTGGTCCACGCGGTTCGGCCTTGACTTCGTACAAGTAGGCACGCAGTCGTTCGCCGGGTCTCACAGTCTCGCCCTGGATCATGTGGCGCCGGGAAATGAAAACTTCGGCATTACCACCCAGATCCAGGTAGACATTTCCACGCTCGATCCGTTTCACGATACCGTTCACCATTTCACCGGCGCGATCCATGTAGGCCTCGACTACCAGTGCCCTCTCGGCCTCACGTACACGCTGGACGATGACCTGTTTGGCGGTCTGCGCCGCGATCCTGCCAAATTCAGCATTGGCCATCGGTTCCTCTATATAAGCACCGACTTCAATTTCAGGATTGGTCGCCCTGGCGTCACGCAGAAACAACTGGGCTTCTTCGAACTCCATTTCCGCATCGTCGTCGAGCACCTCCCAGCGGCGGAACGTCTCATATTCGCCGGTTTGACGATCGATTGCTACGCGCACGTCGCGCTCTTCATTGTTGAGTTTTCTCGCGGCTGATGCCAGGGCAGCTTCCAGTGCCTCGAAGATCACATCTTTGCTCACACCCTTCTCATTGGATACCGCATCCACAACCAACAGAATTTCTTTGCTCATCGTGCTATTTCTCTCTGTCCTGAACTGTTCCTTGACCGCAGAAAGGTGCTCAGCCCCTGCCGGCAAACAAGCCGGCATAATCGGGCACCAGACGCGCCTTGGCGATATTGCCCAGGTCCAGCGTGATTTCCACACCGTCCTGTTCCATTTTTACCTTGCCTTCTTCCGTGCCCAGGATTTTTCCTTTGTATTTCCTGCGTCCATCTCGTGGCGCAAACAGGGAGATTTGTGCTACTTCTCCGGAAAATTGCTGGAACTGCGCCAGCGTAAACAGGGGCCGGTCCAGGCCCGGTGACGACACTTCCAACTGGCACTTTCCCGCAATTGGGTCTTCCACATCCAGGATGGCTGCGATTTCCCTGCTGACTGTCGCACAATCCTCCACCGCTATACCGTCCGGAGCGTCAATGTAAATCACCAACACCGGGTGCTTGGGATTACCGCTGTATTCAATACCGACGAATTCATATCCCAGGTCTTCAACCAGTGGTTGCAGCAACGATGTCAACTTGCCCGAACTCAATCCCAATCTCCTGTATATGACCGCCATTCCCCAGGCACAAAAAAAGGGCGCACTGGCCCCCACGACAATATCCCGCAGCAACAACGACCGGGGATATTCCTGCAATTACGGCGGCATGCCGCTTTGATTGCAGGTAAAAATGCGATTTCATTCAATCATTGCATCTTCCATCATGTCGCAAGTCGGACTGGTCTGACCAAATCTGGTCAGTCCGGTCCTCGAAAAAGGGCCCTGCTGGGGCATGGTAACAAGAACCAGCAGTTCCTTGAACCTGGTAGCGGGGGCAGGATTCGAACCTGCGACCTTCGGGTTATGAGCCCGACGAGCTGCCAGACTGCTCCACCCCGCATTAACAGGTGGGGAATGATATAGATTCCTCCTTTCTATTTCAAGAGCAAATCAATCAAATTCTGACTGGAAACGAAAACGAAAGTAAGGAGAACTGACCTACCGACGATTGCGAAGACGTGCGACGATGGTGAATCGGTTAGACCGACATCGAAAGACCTGAATGTCCCACTTCCACTGACAGCTACCTCCCAGCTGTGTCCGGTATCACGAAAAACGGAGCGGACTATCTATATCAGTCTTTGCGTCTTTAGCGTCTTTAACGGACAATCTCTGCTACCTTCAATACTGTGCAGCGTATTTCACCTGGAAAATAGGCCTCAATGACCCAAGAAATGACGCCACCTCGTCTGAGCCAGGATTCCCTCGCGAGAATTCTTGACGTCACCCAGAAACTGGCAGAACCGTTTGACCTGGTCCACATGCTGACTGAAGTTGTGCAGGCAGGCGAGTCAGTGCTTGCCTCTGACAAGGCAGCCTTGTGGTTGTTTGAACAGGATACAGATGAATTGGTCATGAGAGTGCCACACTTGACGCCACAACCGCGTATAGCCAAAGGGGAGGGCCTGGTAGGGGAATGCCTGGCCAGCCGGGAGATAATCAACCTAAGCGATGCTTACAGTGACCCCCGTTTCCGGGGTGCGGTGGATCGTGCCACCGGTTACAAGACCCAGTCCATATTGAATGTTCCCCTGTTGGGCCGTGATAAACAGCCGGTCGGTGTTCTGCAGTTATTGAACAAACACAGCGGTGCATTTGATGCTAACGATGAGCGAGTGGCCGCGATCCTGGCTGCCCAATGCGCGGTTGCCGTTCAGCGGACCCAGTTGACCGAAGCCCTGTTGCTCAAGGAACGGCTGGATGAAGAAGTATCCCTGGCCCGGGAAATCCAAATGAGCACGCTACCCACTGAAATGCCCCGGGTACCTGGATATGATCTGCTTGGCCATTTTCTGCCGACCGACCAAACTGGCGGTGACATGTTTGACCTCGTCATGCTGGACGACCAGCTGTTTATGTTGTTGGGTGATGCCACCGGGCACGGTTTCGGGCCGGCTCTTTCAGCCACGCAAATGCAGGCCATGCTGCGGGTCGCCTTCCGTTGCGGTGCAAGCCTGGAAGAAGCGTACAAACACGTCAATAACCAGTTGGCCGAAGACCTTCCGGAAGACAGATTCATTACCGCCTTTATGGGATTTCTCGATCCGGTGACACACATCGTACGATTTCATTCCGGTGGGCAGGGGCCCATCCTGCATTTCAAGGCAGCTGAAGAGTATTGTGAATGGCACGAACCTACCAATTTCCCGGTCGGCATCCTCGAGATTGAAAATGCGGGTGATGCCGCAGTCATCAAGATGGAACCGGGAGATATCCTGGCACTGCTTTCTGACGGAATTTTCGAGTATGAGAGCCGGCAGGGGATGCAGTTTGGAGAAAAGAGGGTGGGGCAGTTGTTTGAATATTACCATCGCTTGCCGATGTCAGAATTGTGCAAGCAATTGCTTAACGCGACTTTCGAGCACGGTGAAGGTGTGCCACAGGCGGATGATATTACGATTGTATTGGTCCGGAGATTGCCGGAGGTCGTGTCATGAGAAAAAAATACAAGCGCAGTTTTGCAGAAATCCAAGTAATTGTGGCAGATACAGAGCGGTTTTTCGCGCAGGAAAATATCGATGAGTCATTACGCATGAAAGTGGACTTGTCACTGGAAGAACTGTTCGTCAACATGGTGACGTACAATACGGAGACCGAGTGTGAAATACTTATCGAGATGAAGCCAGTCCAACACGGGATCGAGGTCAGTCTCACCGATCACGATGTGGATCGTTTCGATCCAACCGTTTCGGGACAGGTGGATGTAGGTGCGCCGCTGGCCGATCGAATGCCCGGTGGCCTGGGCCTTTACCTGGTACTGAAAATGGCGGATTCCATCAATTACGAATATCATGAACGAACCAGCAAAATAACATTCATAAACAAGGTGGCCAAGGCGGATGTTTGACATCGACTTCAACAACAGCGGGGCAGTGGTATTTAGCGGCCGGCTGGATGCAGCACAGGCTGCAAAGGCCCAGGAGTTCCTGGACCGTATTCTGGATGAGTGCGTCGTGGACATGTCGGCACTGGAATACATCTCGAGTGCGGGGCTCGGTGTTCTGCTCAAGACCCATAAGCGCCTGATGGACAATTCTTCTGAACTCAAGCTGATCAATGTCAACAGTCACATCAATGATATTTTCCGCTATTCGGGTTTCGACAAGTTGTTCATCATCGAAACGGCTTCTTCTTAATTCAGGGCAATGAATTGCGCTTCTGAACATCCGGCGCCGACGAATTCCATCTTTTTCACCAACTTTTCTGCCTGTGTGCAGTAGTTATGAGTAATAGCCGAGATCAAGCGCTGATTGAACGTTGCAAGCGTGGAGACCGGCAGGCGCTGGAGCAATTGTTGGGAGACTACGAGCGCCCTGTTTATAACGCCGCCTATCGCATTGTTGGAAATCCTGACGATGCAGCGGATGTGACACAGGCCGTATTTCTAAAAGCCTTCGAGCAGTTGGATCGGTACAAGCCTGAATTCAAATTTTTCAGCTGGATATACCGGATAGCAATCAATGAGTCGATTAACCAGATCAAGCGCAACGCGAACCAAGTGTCTCTCGACGACCGGGAGATTTCCGACGCGCGCGGTCCGGACGATATTGTTGGCACCGAAGATATTTCCAGGGGCATTCAGGAAAGTTTAATGGAATTGCGCGAAGACTACCGGACCGTTGTGGTGTTGAGGCATTTCTCCGAATGCAGCTACCGACAGATAAGTGAAATCCTGCACATTCCGGAAAAAACCGTTAAATCGCGTTTGTATTCCGCGCGCCAGTTAATGAAAGAGCGACTCAAGGGAAGGGGTATTTTCTGATCATGTTGGATCAACGCATCATGGAACTGATCAACGCCGGCATCGACGGCGAGCTGAGTGCCCAAGAGCAGAAGGAACTGGAGGTAGTTCTCAATTCTTCGCCGGAGGCAGTTACCTTTCGGCTTGAACTCCTTGAGCTGAATAACGCATTCCGAAATATGCCGGATTTGGATCCGCCACCCGCCCTGGCCCGCAACATTCTTGACCAGGTACAGTTGCCAGCCAAGCAAAAGCCGTTACACTTTCCGGGTTTCTTTGCCGGTCTCAATCCCGTTGCCAGTGGGTTGGCATTTGCAGCCGGTCTTGTTGTGGCAGTGGTTATGTACGAAACAGGTTCCAGGCAAATGACGCAGCAAGACACGATCAGCATGGTGGGCACCATGGTGGCCAGCGATCAGGTTAAGATACCCGTTCAGGGAGATGCCCCCGGTCAGGAAGATCGCCTGATGCTTGATCTGGATGGCTTGTCTGGCACCGTATCATTGAACCTGAGCGAAAACACACAGGTGCTTGAATTTACCCTGGATTCAAATGCAGCCATTGAAATCGAAATCGACCTTGAAGAGGCCGGTTTGATGGTTATTGGCTTCGCCCAGGATGACCGCGACGATGGCAGCTTTATTGATACGCTGGAACTCCTGGAGGGGACCATGCGCGTGGTGAATCAGGGAAGGAACCATTTTGTAGTATTTTTAAGACAAACATCCGATTTGAAAAACCATGGAAAGGATATCCGGATTGGGTTTTCGCAGGATGGCCAGCGGGTGTATGAAGGTACGCTCGGTTCCTGGCGCTGAGTATTCCGCAGTCTTTACCAACTTTTTATGATCAACGGAGTACTTCAGGATAAGGCCGCTGTTTATCACGGCAAGAACGCGAATTGTGTCATTAGACTAAATGGGAGAGTAAAGATGGAATCAAGACAGAATGGCAATACAAAGGTATGGATGTTGGTTGCAGCTCTCGCAGTCGCGATCGCAGCCGTCGTTTATTTTGGTGGTAATTTTCCGCCGGACAGTGAGATGGCTGCAGGGACCATCGTTCCCGCTGAACGCTATCGTGCCGAACAAATCAGCAGCGATGATGTCGTGCTTGGCGATGAAACAATCGCGCTTTTCATGCAAAGCGATGAATTCGAATTGTTGAGCAACGATGAGGCTTTTATGGAAGCTATCAGCCAGGATGCGTTCCAGGCAGCACTGAGCAACCGAGCATTTCAGGACGCATTGAGCAACAGGGCATTCCAGGATGCACTGGCCAACAGGGCATTCCAGGACGCACTGGCCAACAGGGCATTCCAGGAAGCACTGGGCAACAAGGCGTTCCAGGAAGCCTGGGCCAACAAGGCGTTCCAGGAAGCCTGGGCCAACAAGGCGTTCCAGGAAGCCTGGGCCAACAAGGCGTTCCAGGAAGCTTGGGCCAACAAGGCGTTCCAGGAAGCTTGGGCCAACAAGGCGTTCCAGGAAGCTTGGGCCAACAAGGCGTTCCAGGAAGCTTGGGCCAACAAGGCGTTCCAGGAAGCGATGCGCAACAAGGCGTTCCAGGAAGCGATGCGCAACAAGTCAGTTAGCGACGCACTCAGTAATAAAGCCATAAGCGACGCACTCAGCAACCAGGCAGTCAGAAATGCGTTCAGCAATCAGGCAGTCAGAAATGCGTTCAGCAACCAGGCAGTCAGAAATGCGTTCAGCAACCAGGTAGCCAGAAATGCGTTCAGCAACCAGGTAGTCAGCAATGCGTTCAGCAACCAGGCAGTCAGAAATGCGTTCAGCAACCAGGCAGTCAGCAATGCGTTCAGCAACCAGGCAGTCAGAAATGCGTTCAACAACCAGGCAGTCAGGAATGCGTTCAGCAACCAGGCAGTCAGGAATGCGTTCAGCAACCAGGCAGTCAGGAATGCGTTCAGCAATCAGGCAGTCAGGAATGCGTTCAGCAATCAGGCAGTCAGGAATGCGTTCAGCAACCAGGCGGTCAGGAATGCACTGGGCAACCAGGCGGTCAGAGATGCACTAAGCAACCAGGCTGCCGCTAACGCCTTGCATAACAATGCACGTTCTGAAAATGCTATGGAAAACTAAAAATCATATTCGATCGAATCTGCCGCCTGCTCCTGCAGGCGGCTTTTTTTCGGTCATGATCTACTGAGCGTGTATGCTGAAGAGAGGGAGAAACCATCATGAGATCAGGCGCAAGAATAATAATGACTGGCTGGTTGCTATCCATCGCCTTGGTGTCAGGTACTGTTCGTGCCGATCCAATCATCCTGGATGTATTGGAAACGGATGATCTGCGACTTCTTTATTTCGATCCTTTGCAAACCTACCTGGTGCCGCATGTTGGAAGGAGTTTCCACAATTCGTTGGAGTTCCAGCGTTACATCCTGGACTGGACACCCTGGGAAAAGACCAGTGTCATGCTTACCGACTTCAGTGATCACGGTAATGCTGCAGCAGGTGTAGTCCCGAATAATTCCATTCAGCTGGATATCGCCCCATTAAGCCGTATATTCGAGACTTTTTCTGCCAACGAACGGATCTACATGACCATGAACCATGAACTGGTGCACGTGGGTACGTTGGATGGTTGGAATGAACAGGACAGGCGGTGGCGACGGTTTTTTCTGGGCAAGCCTACGCCGGAACAAGTTCATCCGGAGTCGATACTCTATTTCTACCTGTCGACTCCACGTGTTGTGTCGCCACGCTGGTACACCGAAGGCAGTGCCGTTTTCATGGAAACCTGGATGGCGGGGGGTATCGGACGGGCCCAGGGCGCCTACGATGAAATGGTGTTTCGTTCGATGGTGCGCGATGATGCCCATTTCTACAGCAACCTGGGCCTGGTTTCGGAAGGGACCATGGTGGATTTCCAGGTCGGCGTGAACGCCTATCTGTACGGAACACGCTTTTTCAGCTACCTGGCCTACCAATATTCACCGGAACAGGTGATTGAATGGTTAAAGCGTGATGAAGACAGTGAAAGATATTACGCCAATCAATTCAGGAAAGTATTTGGCAAAGCGCTGGAGGATGCCTGGGATGACTGGATCGTATTTGAGCATGAATTCCAGGAGAAAAACCTCGCGGCCGTCAGGCGACATCCTCTCACACCAAGCGAACCATTGACCCGGCAAGGCGTGGGTTCCATATCACGGTCCTACATTGATACCGCTAACAACAGTCTGCTTGCTGCCTTTCGCTACCCTGGTGTGGTGGCTCACATAGGGGAGTTTTCGCTGGATGAAGGGACCACGCGCAGAATCACCGACATCAAGGGGCCCATGCTGTTCAAAGTCACATCACTGGCATATGACGCCAGCAGTCGCACCCTGTTTTTCACCAACGACAACCACGCCTATCGCGATTTGATGTCGGTAAATGCCGACAATGGCAAGCCACGGATGCTGATGAAGGATGCCCGTATTGGTGACTTGGTGTTCGATAAAAATAGTCAGTCCTTATGGGGGTTGAGGCACCAGAATGGCTTTGTGACACTGGTAAAAATTCCGCCACCGTACGAGGTTTGGGAACAGGTTCATACCTGGCCTTATGGCGAAGTTCTTTACGACATCGATATCTCTCCAGACGGAAAACTACTGTCCTCATCCATGGGCGAAATCAATGGCAATCAGTACCTGCGTGTTTTCCCGCTTGACGACCTGGCCAACGGTGTCAGCGAACCCATGCTGCAGTTCGATTTTGGTTCTTTTGTGCCGGAAGCGTTCGTGTTTACCCAGGACGGGCGCTTCCTCTATGGCAGTGCTTACTACACTGGAATTTCCAACATTTACCGCTATGAAATCGCAACAGGCGATATCCAGGCCGTCAGCAACGCGGAAACCGGATTTTTCCGGCCCATTCCCATGGATGATGGCCGCTTGATGGTTTTTGAGTACACCGGACAGGGTTTCAAACCAACCATCATTGATCCGGTGCCGCTGGAAGACCTCAGCGCGATTAAATTTCTCGGCACAGAGATCGTGAGGAAACATCCGGTAGTCAAGGACTGGGCAGTTGGATCACCTGCAGATGTGCCACTGGATGATTTGGTGACTCATCGAGGTAAATACAGTCCGATGCATGAACTGGGCCTCTCGTCAGGATACCCGGTTATCGAGGGATACCGCGATACCGTTGCCCTCGGTTATACGCTGAGCTGGTCAGATCCGATGTTATTCAACCGATTGTCAGCGACACTTTCCTACAGCCTGGACAATTCCCTGGACTCGGACGAAAAAATCCACGCCGACATTGAATACCGCAAATTTGACTGGCGCTTCCGTTACTGGCATAACAACGCTGATTTCTATGATCTTTTTGGTCCTACGGAACGCAGCCGTAAAGGCGATGCTTTCATTGTCGGCTATAAGAAAGCGTTGATCTTCGATGTGCCCAGGCGCATGGACCTGGATGTCAGCGCAGCCTACTACACCGGACTGGACACATTGCCGAACAATCAGAACGTACCCACCCGTTTTGCAGATCTTGCATCAGCCAAGATTGATTTATCCTACAGTCACACTCGAAAATCTTTGGGTTCAGTAGACCATGAAAAAGGGTTTCGCTGGGACGTGGTTGGCTACGCAGATTATGCGGACAGCGATTTCGTTCCAAAGGTCCGAGTCGGCCTGGATTTTGGCTTTGCACTACCGTTAAAGCATTCTTCGCTCTGGCTTTACAACGCGGCAGGCATATCGGGCGGTGACAGGGACAATAGGCTTGCCAACTGGTTCTTCGGCGCATACGGAAATAACTACGTGGATGACGGTGAGGTTAAACGCTACCGCAACTTTTACAGTTTTCCCGGTTTCGACATTGATCGACTCCAGGGTCAGGATTTTGCCAAGTCAATGCTCGAGTGGAATCTGCCACCCGTCACCTTCAAGGAAGTGGGCACACCGGCCTTTTACCTAAGCTGGATACGCACAGCCCTGTTCGCCGGCGTGTTGGTAACGGACATTGGGGATGGGGAATTCGAACAGACCTACAGTAGCCTTGGAATCCAGGCCGACTTGCAATTTACCATCGTCCATCGCTTGGCGATGACCCTTTCAGTGGGGTTTGCACAAGGTTACATCGACGGCCACAAGTATGATAATGAGTGGATGATCTCACTCAAGATTCTTTAAGGACCATTGACTTGTCCATCGATGTTTTCACCAGGGCTCCGGTAGGTCTGTTGCCGGTTCTGATGTTCCTGGTCGCCCTGCTCTACATGGACAGCTACAAGCTGGTCAACCTGAAGAACGTATTGTGGGTCATCGTGGCCGGTGGACTTTGCACCGTCGCCGCCCTGTACCTCAATGGCTGGATTCTCGCATGGTCAGGTCTGGAGTTTAAGACCTACAGCCGTTATGTCGCCCCGCTGGTGGAAGAAAGCCTCAAGGCGCTGGTGATCGTGTTCCTGTTTCGTTCCAGTCGAATCGGGTTCCTGGTGGATGCGGCCATCATGGGTTTTGCGGTCGGTGCGGGTTTTGCCCTGCTTGAGAATTTTTACAACCTGCAAACCCATTCTTCGGCCAACATGGCCGTCTGGATCGTGCGGGGTTTTGGTACAGCGATCATGCACGGTGGCGCAACTGCGATTTTCGGCATCATGTCGCAAGCGTTAACTGAGCGCAGTATGAAGATCAACCCCACCTACTACCTGCCTGGCCTGCTGGCAGCTTCCTTTCTTCACTCCATATTCAATCATTTTCTGGTATCGCCCATTATTGAAACCATGGCGATCCTGCTGGTCTTGCCCCCCATCTTGTATTTCGTATTCCGCCGCAGCGCGAGTGCGATGCATGATTGGCTTGAAATAGACCTGGATGCCGACATGGACCTGATCGGCATGATTAACTCCGGGGAATTTTCCCAGTCAAAAATTGGCCAGTTTCTGGACGACCTCAGGACCAGGTTCGACGGCCCCATAGTGGTGGATATGTTGTGCTACTTGCGTATTTATACCGAACTTGCCATCCGCGCCAAGGGCATGCTGTTGATGCGTGAGTACGGCCTGGAAGTGCCCGCGGGTGAACGGACACGTGCCAATTTTGAGGAACTGCACTACCTGGAAAAAAGCATCGGTAAAACCGGATGCCTGGTCATGAAACCCTTCCTGCAAATGGAGCGCAAGGACCTGTGGCAGATGAGCGTACTGGGGAAATAATCCTGGATTGAAATGGAGCTGAACCCGATGCCTGGTTTCTTGACAAAATACACCCCGTTTTGCACCAGAACGAAAATGAACCAGAATTCCTACGTTGAATCCCCTCAGAGCTTATGTCGAAGGTCCAGGCCAGGAACAACGCAACCGGAAACCCAACAACGAATCCGATCACAGCCAAGGTCGATACCCATGGGGGCAGGAACAGCTGCTCTACGACCGTAACCGCGATCTCGGTAACGCCCCAGGCCACGGCGCTATAAATCGCAGCAACCTGGAAAACCTTGCGCTTGCGCAGTTCAGTAAAAAATCCACTTGCGGGCATGAAAGACGAAAGCCTGTGTGATCCAACGATTATTAGAGGATAACCGATCCTGCCTCTGGCTACTTGTTACAGCCTCCCAAAAGGCTGTCCATTTGTTGAGCCTTAATGGCGAACCAGGCAATCCGTTCGCCAAACTGTAGGGCCAGCGACGTCGTCAATAGGAAGACAGGCACACCTCGATCAGGAAGCTGGAGAAGAGGCCCAGACCCAGCATCTTGATGCCGTTCATAGAGATCGCTGCGCGGTGGTCTATGGTTCATTCCCTCTTCATTTTATCTATATATAATATTGTTTTTACTTGTTTTTAATCATTTTATACTGTATATTATTATAGTATATTCGTTGAGGAATTCCACCATGATCCGCCCCCTCCCACGCCAACAACCCAGTAGG